>TARA_R110001592_G_scaffold64636_7_pt1 | contig 30512 bp, 30 predicted proteins | sample TARA_R110001592 | Tara Oceans TARA_R110001592 (sample SAMEA4398387) | marine metagenome | biome: Polar Biome; feature: [SRF] surface water layer (ENVO:00010504); material: water (ENVO:00002006), including particulate matter (ENVO:01000060) such as... | depth 5 m | reverse complement strand
CCCCATGTAGACTCCTTCTCCATCCGAAGTTGTTGTTGATTCTACTTCGCTACCCGTACCAGTACCGCCCCTCCTATCTCCGTTTGGATTTGTAAAGAAGTTTGGTCTTATGGTAAAACCATAATTCAACAAAGTTCCATTTGTATATTCTCTTAGATGTGCATTATTTACTGGCGGAGTTACTGTGCCAGATTCGGAAAGAACGGAGCCACCCTCAATATCAAATCTATCTAGAACAACTCCCAACATACCATATCTTAAGAATTCTTTGGAAGCATGGTCAAGGTTAGAATCAGTTACATCTACATTGCTTCTTAAGAGTTTGTTGTACTGTTTTAACAGCAAACTAGAATGTCCTGCTATAGCATTATTATCAACAAATACTGCATTACCTCCGGAATCTCCTTGCATCATTGGAAGAATTAAATGACTATGATAATTTGCCGACGCAGTATCGTTATTTAGTTCTTGATTACTCCCTCCTAATTCTGCCGTAGAAGTAGCATTTTCAAACTTACCACCATGCAGTATTGAAATTAACGGGTGAATGCTAGAGTCAAACTTAGATGCTCCTTTGCTATCACCATGTCCTCTAAACGCAGTTTGAAACTTGGTAGCCTTGTGTAGATTCCCACTAGCAAATCCTCCTGCACTAGTAGTGTTAATTACTTTTGAAGTGGAACCACCATATAACGAATTTAAGGTAATGGTGGTAGAATCACTTACAGCCGCCGCAACTTCTCCAATCATATTTCCATCTGCGTCACAAATAATGTCATGTTGTGCTAAGTCTACATTTGCACTAGTAGTAATAATATAGTTACTACCTAACGAAAATGTGACTGTGGCCCCGTCTGCTTTTGCTCCCACTGGTTCTATAGTGTGAAAGTGATAATTGAAAATACGCATAGTTTTCTTTTTATCTGGCAAATGTTCGGGGCTTATTTGATTCATTTGTGCATCAAAAACTAATTCAGTTAGCCGCATTAAACCAAAAGAAGTAAGTTTAGAAACATCAGCAACATCATAATCTAGAATGTTTGCAGATTGGTAGTCGCTATCTAAGAACTTCTTTGATTTACCAGCACCTGCATATTTAGAATGTTTTGTAGACAACTCATCTTCACTTGCTTTGTTCAAAAGCAAAAGCCTGTAGTCTTTTAAATCACGATTAGAATTTAATAGACTGTCGCTTCTTAGTTTTGAGTATGGTAAAATATCGGAATTAGCAAACAAGAAGAGCCTAGCCGCTTTAGAATCAAATTGTTCTAAGAAATCTTTAGCATAGTAGTTTGATTTTATTCTTCCACCTAGAGTTGGGTCGTGAGTAGTAAGTACTTTTGATTTAGTGTGATTCAATTCAAAGATGAAGTAGTCCCAAAACAGTGACCCGCTTGCAGGGTGAAAGCCTCTTTCTTCCACTGGAAGGTGGGGGTGTGCGGTTTCTTTCAATCTAGCAGTTATTTTTTTAAAGGCAGTAGAAACTCTTCCTTGGTTCATCTTATATGCGGAACCATAGTATTGTAATTTACTAACACCATCATAGTAATTACTATCAGATTTTCTAGAAACCTCTTCTGTTTGTCCTGTCGAATATAAACCACTAGCAACTGTAGGGCTTTTCCTATTGAACTTTCCCTTTTCTATATGATTTATTTTATACAGCGGTACTCCAAATCTTTCAGCATAAGTTTCTAAAACAGTAGAATCGTTACCGCTTAATGCCGTAGTTGGTCTAAAATAATTATAGTAGGTTGGTTGAATGTGTGGTGCAGTTCCTGCTGAAGTACTAGTTCCGAACATAGAATTGAGTAAAGTAACCATCTTACCTCCATGCAAATGTTCTCCATTTACCAAATATAAGTTATGTGTATTCTTGCCGCTAAATTGTGTATTTTCTATAGTGCCAGTATTTCCGACAAATACTTCATCACCAGATTCGTGAGTTGTAACTGGCCTATCCAAGAAAATTCTCCAAGTATCGGTTCCTCCAATAACATCATAAGCAACGACTTGAGTACTATATCCGACAAATACTGCGCCTATGTAAATAGGTTCACCATCTTTCGCCTTCGCCTTTATAGTCGAAGTACTGCTAGGAATAATGTCTATATATCTATTTGCAGTAATATCGAAAGCAGAACTTCCACTCGAAGTAACCCCTACCTTTAAGAAATTAGTGTCGTAAGTGTCGAAGTCGTTTTGGTCTACTCTACCTAGAGTCACGGGAACATATGGAGCCAATTCTATAGTAGTTTTACCATCTACAGTTGATGTATTTATTACAGTAAAATCCATCAAAGTATTCACAGTATCAAATGTTTCGTAGGTTGTACCGCCATCACTAAGCCTAGTTTGGAACATTTCTTCTTTGCTTACAGAAGAAGGACCACTGATATGAAACCCTATTGCATTAGAATCTACACCTGCTCGACTAGTAGTTGACCCAACTAAATCTACACCATCAAGAGTCTTACCGCTATTGAAAATAATTCCTTTTTCTGCATTACCTCCTAAAGAAGTAGCAAAGGAACTCAGTTGATTATCCGAAGATAGTGCTTTGTTTAGTATGTAGTTTTTCTCGGTTTCTCTCCAAATTTCTACAACATTGTGTGTAGTTACAAATGATGCTTTGGTTAATGGGAAGTGTTTTAGCGTAACTAATACCATAGTATTACTATATGGAGTAAAAATCTCACCTACCTCCCCAATATAGGCAACTACCCCGTTAGTATATTTAGCGTAAAGTCTATTTCCAACTTGGGGAACATTAGAAATAGTGGAGAGTAGTAGTGTGAAGGTTAATGAATCAAACTCAACAAAGGAACTATTTGCCACACTGGAAGAAACCAAATCACCGCATTTTTCTAGTTTGTTGTGTGGACTATACGACGAATAAATGATGTCTTCAGAAAAATTAGAATTCCTATTTATGGTTGCTGATATTAGTTTAGAATAGTTATCTCTTCCAGAAATAGTCAACAAACTCTGCCCCATATTTCGGTCTATTTCTATTTGGTCAATAGTACCGTTGAATCTTTCTACTTCTAGTATGTAATTACCAGTAACATATTCTAAGGAAGAGTAGGTTGTACTTCCTTTTCGACCTACCGAATTAGGGAAAGAAAGTTCTATGTATTTTTGTTCCCTACTAGTAGCAGTTACAGTGGCTTCTAAAGAAACATAGTTTTTATCAACAAGAACTACTTTAAATTCTCCTTCTCTTCCTTCTATTAGTGGATAGGTAGTAAGTAAATTATTTTTAGATGAACTGTATGCTCTTCTGTAAATCCTATCTCCAACAGATAAAGAAAAAGAATTAGCATTGAAATCACTTTCTGTTTCTAGCCTATTGTCGGAGTCGAAAGTTATATCTTGAGTATTCTGAGTAGTATTCAGAGTACCAATCCCATTGGTAGAAATTCTAAGTACTCTATTTCCTATTTTTATTTCATCTGCTTGTTCTAAAAGATTACCTAACTCATATCCTGCTGGTATTTGAAAGGTGTATTGTCTTCCTGTTACATTAGCCAAAACCGTTGCTTTCAAGGCAAACCACTCAAAGAAAGCCGCTTTGTGTACTTGATGTCTAACTCTAAAAGCGTCGTGTGGGCTGACCTTTGAGGATAGGCTTCTAGAAACATCTACCATCTTTGCCTCCGCATAACCCCCCCTTCCACCGAAGGACTGCTTTACATTAGTGTCTATGAGGAAGGGGGCTTCGTTAGCCTTCTCTGGAGAAAAGTCATAGTGAATATATCTATACGGCCCAACTAAATTTAGGCTAGATTTGGCGTTATCATCATCACGGCGAGCATGGTAGAATGAAGTATCATAACCAGTAAAATTATTGTTTGCCAAGGTTAGCCCTTCATTAGAAGTCTGTTTGGTACTAGAGTAGTTTCTAGGGTCGTCTAGAGTTTGTAGATTATCAACTAGTAGGCTAGTTGTTTCAAATCTACTATAGTCTTTTATTGCGAATGTATAATCCGCAGTAGTAATGAAAGTGTTATTTGTAAAAGAATTAACAGTAGCATTTGATAAATTAGAAGAATCGTATTTTATGAAATACTTCTTACTATGGTCTAATTCGTTATTTTTATCTAACCTATCATTGTGGAAATAGAATAAAGGAGTAGAACATATTAGTGATTTATTTAATCTGTATGTTGAACCTGCGGTTATAGAAGTAGCCAATATACCAGCACTAACTGCTACAATACTAGTTTCAGAAATATCATCTCCCTTGAATACTATAAATTTAGCATCTTCTGGAATAGAAGTTCCTAGTCTAGGTTCAAACTCAAAACTATCTCCCGAAACATCATCAGTAGTGAATTGAGTAATTCTGGCAAAGTGATGAGTTAGACCGTTATCTGAGTTCAAGAGAACATAGTAGTTGGAACTAGAATTCACTGAATTAAATCTAATTCCAGAATTAGTAACGGTGTCAAAGCATTTTATTCTATAGCCGGTAGTTCTTTCTAGATTTAAGTACTGCGTACCTGCGGAATCTGAACCTTGGAGTTGTTGAATAAAAGTGTCATTGTTAGAATCATCTTCTGATATATAACAAAACATTCTATCTACATCTGTAAGAGTGTCAGTGTCATGTATTATTGGATTAGTAGGGCAATCAAAATTGACATTGTTTCCTGCGTTTCCTAAAGTCGCCACTACAGTAGGATTAACAGTAGTGCCTTTTCTCATAACATGAACGGTCACAAGTCCACCTCTTCAAATCTAAAATAGAGCATTGTATTAGCATATCTAGGAGTTAAACTAAAAGTAGTGAACGAATCCTTTGCTCCCGAAGAAATTGAGAACTCATGCAACTCTCCCATAAATTGTTTGTTGGCAGTAGCACTGTCTGCCCCAGTACTTCCGTTTCCATTAGAGGCTAAGAATAAATCCGACTTATCCATGACAAAACTACCCCCAGTACTATGAAGCCCGCTGGTAATTTTATTTCCATCAAAATATATATTCATTGTTTTGCTAACTGAGTCATAAGTAGCGGCTATGTGATTAAAACTTTCAATATAAGATGGGTTCATTGGTGCTTTAATGTAAATGTCCGTAGAATTAAATGCGGTAGACTGTGAAGTATTTAGAGTGACAGTAAAAGGAGAGGAACTAGTAGGAGCAGAGGCCACAGTTCCTAGAGAAGTAAAACCAAATCCATTTTTTATGAATAGTTCTTGGTCTTTGTGAAATACATCATTGGCGGTAGAAACGAACGCCAAAGTATTACCACTATTACCGCTTGATAGTGTTGTTTTACCATAAACATGAGTATATTTTCCAGCCGAATTAAATATTCCTTTAGGGTAAGAGTTATCAGTATGGCTGGCTAAATTCCAGTTAATTCCACTAGAAGGCAAAATAACTGCATCACTGGTTATAGTACTAGTAGTAGTACCAATAGTAACAGAAAAACTAATTTTGTATTCTGCGGGTTGGTTTTCATTATGTAGGGTAGTATTTATTAATGAGAGTTTAGCATTGGCACTGTGAAAAATAATCATCTCATGGGTTCTCTTCGCCACCTCAGATAAATAATAATTGGAAACATAGTTAGTTTGAGTATCGTCTATTTCTATTGCTGGCATTACTTTCTTAGAATCAGTAGATACACCGGACAGACTACCTACACTGTGCCTTCCATAACCATTAACATCATACGGCGTAACGGTAGTTTCTATAGTAAAAGAATCTTTTAATGACCAAACTCCATGAGTAATATCGTCATCGTCAGTACCCGAACCAAAAGTATTGTCTTGTCCTCTAGGAGTATTATCTGAGTAGTCTACTTTTATGTGACCATTACACATAACAGGGAATACCAAACTTCTTTGTTTTCCTGTCAGTACTCTATACATTTAATCACCTCACGAAATTGCATCTGCTATAGTTGTGGCTATCTTTCCATTAGGGAAAATCTTAGCAATTTCAAATGTCATGGAGAAACTAATGTCTATTGTTTCTGAATCAATAGTACAATCGAAATTTCGTATGAACCCCTTTAGGCCCTCGTCAGTACTTGCCGTAGGGAAGGGACTAGAAATAACTGTACCATAGTTATCAAGAGTTGAATCTGCACCCCTAGAGGCATAGTTGAAAGGTATTGAAACCGAAGTAGAAGTACCTGCTCCTGCATCTACTCCCCTTTGTCTTCCCTTTTCATCTACCTTAGAATCATACAAAAACAATAACTCGTTCACTGATTGATAGGGTTGTAATCCAGTAGAGTCTACGCTAGAGTGAATCATCTGCGCTACTTCGATAGGAGTATATATTTTACTTCCTGTAGTCGCATCATCTTCTTCCCAAGTTTTTGTAATTACAGTATCAGTAATGAATCCCTGTAGTGTAATTGATTTGGAAGCCATACCTAAATCCAATGCGGCAGTAATTGATTCTCCACTTAATGCTCCAGATAGAGGGACATCAACCGAAGGTATTGTTTTATTTGTTGCTATTGTTACGCTAGTAACTTTCAAAGGTATGGTATTTACTGATAGGTCTGCCACTTGATAGGCTCCGAATTTTAAGAAAACTACATGGTCTAAACTACTCATAATATCAAATTCCTGTTGTCCTAGAAGAAGTACTTCTGTTAATTTCTTTGTTAATCATTTGCCCTACTTTTTGAGCAATCAGCCTTAGTTCACTATCCGAGGCTCCTAGTCTGCCTTGGACATTCACAGTGATGTTGTTTCCACCACCACTGCTAACCATACTTTTAGATTCTTGATTAGAATGTACTCGGCTTCCTTTTGGTAGTCTTACTAATTCTGGACCTCTTTCTCCAACTAAAGAGAGGCCGCTCTTAGTCACACCACCGTTTGCGAATGGGTTTATTGCCGCAAGAAATGCTCCAGTTAGCGTTACAAACAAACCAGTTATAAGGAACGGAAGCGCCGCAACAAAAGTCGCTATCGTGCCAGTCGCTAATGCGAAAAGGACTATACCAGTTAAAATTGCGCCCACTATTATCATGCCTAAACCTAATACATTTATCATCGCTACAACTTTTTCTTCTATTGATTCCCCATAATCACCTATAATAGCCTGTATTGCACCCAAAAGAGGGGAAAATAATATGAGAAGTAATCCCCCGAAGACTTCCAAAAGACCATATCCCATTGTTAAAAATGCATCAAATACATCTGTCAATGAGCCGCCTTGAAATATAGCCTCATACATCGCTATACCTCCTTCTACTATTGCACCAATCCCCGAAGCAACTAGTTTTAATCCTCCAGTAACAACTGTAAGCATACCTTTAGCCCATTTTTCTAACGACTTACCATTTAATCCTAGACCTTTTAATAGCCTAACTAATAAAAACAATGCAACTAGTCCAGCAAATATTACAAATGCTAATTTACCAAATAACAATAAAGATACGGCAAAGAACATACCTGCCTTTTTCATTACCTTGTCTGTTCTTTTAAGAAAAGACACACCCTTATTCTTTAGATAAGATTCAAACCTTTTCATTTTATTTCGTCTTCCTTGTTCTTTTTTTATGAATTTGATTATTCTATTGTTTTTAATTTTATTTACTATGGCCGCTTTCCCTTTTCCTACTGCGGTTAATTTGGTATTGCCACCTTCCATCTGTTCAAAAAAACTAGCAAAGGTCTGCGTTCCAGCAGTTGAGTTCAATAGATTTTCTATTTGCTCTTGTTGTTTTCGATAAGAACCACCAACTCCATAGAGAACCTTATTCATAAAACCATCCTTTTTTTCTCCCGCTAAAGGCTTCAAAACAAACTTATCAATTCCGGATAGTAATCCGTCCATACGATTTTTAAAGATGAAATAGCCGGGGACTCCGTACATCATTTTGTGGAAGAAACCCGCCCCTCCAGTAGTTCTTCTTAAAAACCCCTTATCTGTACCACCAATAAACCTAGTAAGTATTGTTTCTACTTCCTTTACTTCCTCAGTAGTTTTTTTAGCAGATTCCCCCAAAGTTTCCATTGCTTTGCTTTGTGCTTTCATAGCAGTACTAGATGCTCTTAGAATAGTAAGCATCTCTTTTTGAATTCTAACCAAGCCGCCCATGTTGTTAGCGACTTTTTCTAGATTCAATTCAGCCATAGTATCACTTCGCCTTATTCATTTCCTTATTCATTGCTTCGGCTTTAAGTTCTTCTACATTTCTGTGTATATACAAAAAGTCCATCACCATACTTGCTGGCATTTGCATCACTTCTAAGGGACTTATTGATAATGCACTAGACAATGTATAGGTGATTAAGAGAGATGCCATAGCAGGGTCTTTACTCCTGCCATTAAGGGCATCTCTCACTCTTCGTTTTTTGCTGAATCCTCGGCTAGTGATTCCATTGGGTTAGGTAGCACTTCTTTCAGTTGCGAGCCGATATACGGCGTGAGTCTAATGAGTTCTAGAGTGGAAAGACTTGGTTCAGTACGAACAACAAACTTCTCTACTAAGTAACGATACATGGCGTTCAAATCAATTTCAAAACTTTGATTCTTTCCATCTACTTTCATCAAGGTTGTCATGGCTTGTTCTACTTCTAGCCATGTTGGTTCTCTTACCCAAACCTTGAGATATTCGTCGCTTTCCGGTGACACTTTTAATTCGTGACACTTCTCTTCTTGTAGTGCAAATAGCACACTTTTATCTTTTACAGTTTTTTCCATAGTTTTCTCCACCTTCAAAACCAACAAACAAACAAACGGTGTTGGTGGAACATTACTCTTCTTCTTCTATTTTCTTAGGGCGACCTCTTTTTTTTGGTGCATTTTTAAGAGCGAGTAGGGCTTGCATCTTAGCAAGTTTTTCTTCTTTGGTTAATATATCGACCAAAGAAATCACCCCTGTAGAATCCAGTGAGTCTTAGCAGTACAAGTTCCTATGCTTCTAGCCTTAATTGTACCTTCTACGACCACAGGCCCTTTGTCTTCCGGCATAGGCCAAGAGTTAGAAGTTAGGAAATAATTGTCAAACGCCAAGTTAATTGCCTCGCCGTTTCCTTTAGTGAAACTTAGAGTAATGTTGCTTCCTGTAGTTTCACTAGTATTTAGCAATTCATTGTAGAGTTTATCATCAGTGACCATAGCACTAAAGGTCATTTCGTAAGTTCTTTGTGCTGGAATAGCATCCTTTACTTTACGACTTCCAACGCCGATAAATCTCTTATCTGTGAGCGTGTTATTCATCGTTAAAGTAAAGTTAGTAATCTTCAATAGTTCTTGTCCAAACATATTGATTGTACCATCCGAGAAAAAGAATGGTTCTCGGAAAGAATCAGTAGAAGAATAATTGATGAATTGCGTTTCATCTGTCACTCCCCTTCTTGACTCATACAATTCAGTTTTGGCTAGAGAATGAACATTTCTACACATTAAATTCATACTCATCTTGAGTTCTTCGTTTTCATTAGCAGTAAGAGTTAGAGTATTGACTCGGTTTCCTCTAGCAATTCTAACGAAGTTCAAATCTTCATCTGCGTTAGCGTTATTGGTTCTATATGTGTTCGTAGAAGGCAGTTTGGAAAAGGACTGTTCTAAGGCGAAGGAGGGTAAATCTTCTCCATCTTGTTCTCCAAAGGTGTAAGTAATTGCGTTAATGATTGAACCATCTGTATGTTCAGCAGGTGCAGTAATTCTCTTCATGTCACTTTCCGAGTCATGCCCTCTAACAACAGGAGGAACAATAATTTTGGTAGTTCCTCCTTCGGTTAAGGTTCGATAATAGAAAGGTCCAGTGTGTTCGGGAGTCACTTCAATAATGTGAGTATTGGTAGTTGTTGCTATGTAGTGAGCGGGAGAACCTGCCGCATCTGCCGAATAGGTGACGGTGCTTCCGCTAGCATCCAAACCTTCGTGAATATCTGTAATCTTTCCAAAGAAATAGTACAACCATGCACCGTGATTAGCCATAACTCCTATATCAGCAGAACCAGCAGTTTCAATTCCTTTGTATTGATAAGTGTAGTTTCTAGAACCACCAACCATCAAATTAGTCTGCTTAGTTTCTATTTCATTATCGGGGAAGGTAAGAGAATCAATAATGCCAAGCCAATTATCAGCATTTAGTCTAGCCGCAGAACCACTGGAAGATTTAGGGGCTGGACAAGGTGCGCCATATCTCTTGATTCTAAAGAAATCATTGGTAGCATCAATGGTTCCTTGAATTTGTGTTGCGAAGGTAATAGTAGTGGCAGTATTGGAAGTAATTCTATGTCGAGAAGTTAGGGTCGCATTGTCGTAGTATTCGATGATACAACCAACATACAAGTCAATGACTAAGGAAAAGTTTCCAGTAAAATTGGTATCAATAGTGACAGTGCTGAAACCCGAAACAGCATTGTTAATTGTATTGCTGTTCGATTCAATGTATAAATCAACTTCGGGAACAAATGTTACCGATGTACCGCTTCCTAAAAATATATTATTGTTCGTCATAAAATCCCTCTCCCTTTTACAAACTTACTAGGGGATTGTCTGTGCGTATCTCTTTGCTTCCACTGTTAGTTTATATCCAAAGAGTCGCTTGTTTCGGTCATTTGCTTCACTTCTGCTACCCACTTCTATTAAACTAAAGCCGGAACCATCACTCGCAACATACCCTCGCCGTTTGCTCTCAAGCACATGACGAAGAATCAAGTATAAAGACCTAATCCTATCTCTTCCGTAATTACTATCTCTTGAATTAAATTTGATAGTCTGCCCACTTCTTGTTTTTGTTGGGGTATTTGATAAGACAATAACGGTGCTGTTTGTTATGGATGAAACCACTGTGCCGTCAGGAATTCCAGTGCCAGTAACTTCCATTCCTACTGCTATGGATGTAGTGGAAGATAGAGTCATGTTAGTATTACCAGTGGAGTATGACCCTCCGCCAGTAGTAAAAGATGTACCTACTGCTCTTTCATCATGAACGCATCTAAGATGCAAAGTAAAGGAATAAATTTCATTCCTAACATCATACAGAACAGTAGGATATTCTATTGAGTTACTGTCTTCAAACACCATAACCACATCTTTGCTAGAAAGGTCATACCTAACTCCCTTTCCTTTTTCCAAGGTTCTAACATCAATTAGATTAGGTTTTGCTACGGCTGATGCAATAGTTCCTGCTTGGTCTAAAGCAGTAGAAGAACTAGACCAACCACTGTTTATCAAATCTAACATTAGAGATACTTCATCCAAATGTTACACTCTCCATAAATTTCTTAGCGAGGTACTTTTCAATATCTTCTGTTATGAATTTCTCAATCTCTTCTTCGGAAAACGCAATATCAATTCCTAGTAGTTGAGATACTACTTCCATATCCTGTTTTCTTTTTTGGTGTCTTTCGACTATTTTTTTGGCTTCGGAAACTAGATTCATAACCAAAAAAATCACCTTCAATCCAAGATATAAACTAAATCTTTCTTGCCATCAATTAGTGCAAGACCTTCTGCCCTAAGCAAATCATACTTTTCTTTTACTGAAATGTTTGCTCCCGTTTCAGCAATCATAATAGTTTGGTCGTCATGCCGCAGTATTTCTGCCGCCACTAATTTGGTAGTGGCTTCGTGAACTGTTGCTGGTACTCTACCGTCACCTGCAATATAGGAAACAATAATAGAATTCTTATTGTGGAATGGGTATTTCTTCATAAAGAATATCTTACCATCATCCCCAATAGTCCAAAAATCACCAAGCCGTTTCATGTCTTCCTTATCTGTGAATTCCACTAAATTACATACAGTAGGTATGTTTTCTGTGGTGGTAAAGGTGGCAGTTATTGAGGCACTGTTGGTAGCAGTCTTAGACATTACTACTGTTGTTGCGTCACTAATACTAGAGATAGTAGTAGAGGCTGGAATGTTGGTTCCCGTCACTTCCATTCCTACAATCATTCTAGATGAATCCGCCACAGTTAGAGCAGTGCTATTATTGCTTACTGAACAAGACTGTTGAATAGATGCTTTTAGGGAACAACCTGCCCCATCATCTCCCGAAAGAAGAGAGGCAATTAGAAGATTAGTGCCGTCTTGGTCGTCTTTCTGTGAAAAGAAAAAGTCGGAAACATTTAGGTTATCTACTGTAACTTCTTTTGGTGCAGTTGCTCCTGTAAATTGGGATGTACTGGAGGGAAACTTTTCATTAATTAGAGCATCTATTTCATCATTGGTAGTCTTAATTCCAAAGGTAGTGCAGAATTCATCAGTTGCTAGATTAGAAACTGTTCCTTCTGCAAGTAGAGGGAAAGAAACACCACCGTTAGGTAACTGTAGAGTTAAGGAATACAATTCTCGGTAGTTTTCCAGCAGGGTTATTTTTGCCTGTGCTGATGCCAGTTCTCGATAGTTGTTTCCTTCCCATACTCTAAGACTAACAATTTTTCTAACCTTCATTTGTGACAGTTGAATGAAACCAACATACCCACCATAGTAAGACATAATTGGATGGCGAGTAAATTCAAAATCCTTAAATTCATTCTTCCAAATAATAGGCCGATAAGAGCGGTTTATTTTCTCATCTACCATACCTTCTATTCTTTTGATAATAGACCCTACTTGAGCGGCAGAAGGATTAGTTCCCGAAGTAAAAGGAGTGACTTGTAGTAGGTCGGAAACTGCTCCAATATCGGTATAAAAACCATTACCCGTACCGTAGTTTGGGTTTATGGTGGTGTAGTCACTAGGGGAGGATGATACTGGCATTTTAGTTACCTCCTAATTCTCTGTATTTATTTCTTAGTTCGTCGGAAGCAGAAATTAACTCCGATATATTATCGGTAATTTCATATAAAAATGCTTGAGATTCTTCTTGGTATTCATTTAGATTATCTATCTTAGGTATCAAAATATGTTCCATTCCTAAATCCTTCATCCTTTCTTTGTACTGTGCTAGGGTTTCGCCTTCTTGTGTTTTAGTAGGCATCCTAATAAATAGCGTAGAGTTTCCCCTTGATTGGCCCACAGTAGTTTTCTTTCTTTTGTAGTCTTCACCTGACGACTGGCCTTCACCAACCATAACAGGCGTTAATCGAGTAAGAGTGTAATTTTCTGTCGCCCCTATCGCATACCCTTTCTCAACTGTTTCTGTGACTTTTACCTTTGAACTGATATATTTTTCTAATTTTGTTCCGCCTTTAAGTTTAGTCTTAAGTGCGGTTTTAATTTTTTCTTCCTTTACCAATTTTCTAAAGTTCTTTAGTATCGTGTCCAACTTTGATAGTTCACTTGTAACAGTTTTAATTTCTTTAATGTCTTGAGAATTATTCTTATCTAGTTCTTCTAATTGGTCTAGTAGCGTTGTCATTTCGGAAAGGTCCATTATTATGCCCTTTAAGTTTCTTCCGCCTAGGCTGATAATAGAAGAGCCATTTATTATTTCAAGTTCTTCTTCACTAAGTTCCGCATATGATTTACTAAGTTTTGTAACCAGTTTTCTAAGTAGTTTCATTTGTTTAGTGTAAGGTTGTACTTCCCCTATTTCTACATATTCTGCATCCGAAATGTTTATGGAAAAAGAATTGACTCTATCTAATGAATATATTGTCGGTATGTATTTTCCTAGTAGTTTAGCAATATCCTTAACATTTGGTTCTCCTTCTTCGACTATTTTTAAATTAGTTGATTTATTATCACCAATAGTGCTTTTATTATATCCAGCCGTGGTGGGGGTTCCCCCTATGTAATTGACAGGCACTCCTTGCGTTTTTAGCAATCTTAGTTTGTCTTCTTTGAGGTTGAATTGAGCAGAAACTCCCCTCCCATCTCGGGCTATTTCAACTGAACCTTTTAACTTTTCAATTAGCATTTTTGCTAGTTCGGGTAAGAGCGAATCTTCCAAATCATCCACATTTTCCGGGTCCATGATTTTATCTACTGCCTTATCTGCATCTTCACTAGTCATTGGAGTTTTCCAATCTCTAGAGAATGCTCCGAGCGCACTAAGTCGCTCAATTACTGTTTTAGATTCTAGTTCTTTAAGAGTTAGAGTAATTTTTTCTGGCTCAAATATATGGTGGTTTTCTTTTGTACCTTTGTCTCGTATATTAACTTCAACTTCTGATATGTTTTGTATTTTATTAGTCAATTTATATTCGTCTAAAAGAGTGTTCATTTGTGTTCTTGTAATCTCACTAATAGAAGTATTTAGTGTTTGAATAAACTCACCAACATTAGCCTCTATTCCATCAAGTTCTTCTATAAAGTCTAGAATACTTATTTCACTATCGGGTAGATATTCTGAAAAAATAAAATTTACAAGGTCTTCTTTTAATTGTGTCCCACTATCTAAATCGTAGGTTCTGTTGGGAGTAATCTTAAAATTGACCAATGTAAATCACCTTCACATTAGCCACTTGCCCCAAGCCGCAAGTTTCTGTGCTTTTTGTGCCAAGTGTAGGCCGCTTTGTGGAGGTTCGTAACTCATTTGCCCAGTGGAAGGTTCAATCCAATACGGTCTTCCGTAATTGTCTTGTCCACTAGGAGGGATAGGATAGCCACTACCGTTGTTCATAGCCAGCCCTGTAGCACCATAAGCGCCCTGCTGTACTTGTTGATTAGGCATTCCAGTCATTTGTGGCGTACCCATCATGGGCTGTTGCTGTTGCTGTTGCTGTTGCATTCCACCTGTTGCTTGTGGTGAACTGAAACCTTGAGATTCTAGATACTGTTGTTTTGCCATCTTTCGTTGATTAATGACTTCCGTATTGATGGCCGATTGTAGAATAGCACTCATATCCAAGTCAATGTTTTCTTGAGTAATTTTTTCATATTCTCTTAGACTATCGGTACTTACCTTCATGTTGCCCGTAGTAGAGTCTTGGTAAAACTCCAACTTAGTTAGCATTTGACTAACGCTCCTTTGAATAACATCTTCCATAAGTTTCTCAAGTGAACTTAAAAACAGTTCTCCGTGATATTGAAAGAACTCTTCAACATGATTCTCTTGAAGTGAAAGTAAGTTGTTGACTGTCTTAAATTGAGTATCATTCTGTGCTTGAACTGCACCCATTACTGCCCCATTGCTTGTTCCAAAAACGCCCATTATTCATCCCTCTTAGTTATCAAAGCATTCATTCTTTCACTGTCTGTTCTAATTCTGTCAGTCAGTCTAATGATTTCTTCTAATTTGTTTTCATCAGTAGTTGGTTCGGGTGAATTAATAATCCAACCCGCTCCGACTAGCGAAATAACATCTGCCTTTGATAGCGTGGTAAGCGGCCCCTTAGATAAAACTTGGGGCATTCTTGGTTTTGGCATAAATGCTTTAAAATCTAAACCATGCTCGTCAGCGAGTATTTGTTGTTGTAGCATTTCCATTTGTCTGTGATGTGTAGCGTGTTTAGGACAGTAAGTTCCTCGCATTGGACGGCCCTTAGATACATGACTTAGAGGTAAAGGGGGCCTCATGTAATCCCCACTATCCCATACATGGTGAACACCGCACACAACGCACCTATCTTTTAGATTAAATTTCCAACCATACTTGATGAATAGGAACTTCTTTTTTTCTGCTTTTAGTACTTTAATAATTTCCTTTAATTTTTTCTTAGGTTTAATTTGTAGGAAAGAATACTCATCTACTGGACCTGCCGCTCTTGCGGCTACAAGAGGCGGCAAAAAAGCACTACTTAGGTTGGGATTGTTAGCGATTAAGTTAGGTTGCTGAAACATAGTTATTCCTCGGTTGTTGTACTTCTTTCTATAGGTTTCTATTTAGATTGTTTTTCAAAAATACCTTTCTAATATTTCGTCTATGTGATAAATGATTTTATTTTCAGTTTCATTATTAATAGAAAACCCAATGGCAGAATAGATATATTCTGCATTTAATTGAGTCAATCCGCTATCAACTTCATTTCTTAAATCTAATATCATTTCTTTAACTCTGCTGTCGGGTAACTGTTTGTATTCTATATTCTCATCGTGAGAGAACCCCCTAGGCATACCCAATTCTTTTTTGTTGTTTATGGTTCTATAATCAGTATATTCTCTATCTCCTTCTAAGTCAATTTGCCTATTAGTCTTTACAGATTGTTTTATGCTCGGCTTATTTTCTAGTTTTAAGCCACTCTTAGAAGAACCAAAAATAGCATAAACTAATGCCTCATCTAAAGAAGGAGTCCAATATCCGGTATCTTCTTCTCCCTGCGTTCCTTGGAACAATTTACTGTAGGTATGAACATAATCTTCTAATGGGGAATCATCTAAAGAATCATAAGTAGTCGAGTGTATTTTGTAAGGTGATTTAAGAATATCTTGCCACATAATATCAGTAGTCCTTTCTTTGTATAAGTTTCTATTTAAAAATAATCAAAATCCTTTATCACATATATTCGGGAATATCCCATGAGCCATAAGTTGAATTTTTATTCCACATATTATCTGCTTCTCCACTTTGCCCAGTATCTCCAACAAAATCATAGTTTTGATTACTTAAAGCATAGGCAATCAAATGATATAGGTTTTCAGCATATCCTCTTCTCATAAATTCAGTTTTTGTACTAACATCTTTTGCTTGAAAAACATCATCGTCTATTTTTTCAGCAAAGGCTCTTGTTAATTGAACTCCTTCTTTATCTACAATGTTACCGTCTAAAGAATCTTCGTGAATGTTGACATTCATTTTTAATTTTTCTTTGCTTTTAGGGTCTAGATAAATAGCAGTCACATTATTCCCTCTAATAATTATATTAGAGATGGGAGTTTGCTTTAGTATATCTTCCCACATAATATCAGTAGTCCTTTCTTTGTATAAGTTTCTATTTAAAAATACTTTAGCATTTCTTCAAAATGTTCTTTTGCATTATCCATAGTAGCACTTGTTGTACCTTGAAGTCTATTCCCTTCTATTGTTTTACGCATAGATTCTATCACCCTTTTATCGGAAACCTTTTCCTTTGTAGCATCTTTAAAGTAATCCTCTCCTAATTCAAAGGTCGGCTCTATGCCTCTACCCATGCCACCATCCCCATATTCTTTATCAGCCAACAAATAATAGAATTTTTTACTAGGAATTGCTCGGAATACCATTGGCTTTCCATCATCTCTAGGAGTACTATCTTGTTTGCTACCAAAAAAGGCATATTCTACTGCTTCATCAAAATTAAATGTCCAATACCTAGTTTCTCCTTTAATTTGAACTCCTTGAAAAACCTCATCGTATGTATTAAGTTTAGTCCCGTCAAGTATATGGAAAGGCTTCTTTAGTATATCTTCCCACATAATATCAGTAATCCTTGAATTTTCTAATCGCTCTCATGGTTTCATCATAAAGTCTAGACAACATTTTTTCTAATGGTCTGTCTTTTTTACCTACTAATTTTTTAATATGTTTATTGACTTGAGTCATTACAGACCTAGTTGAACCCTTTGTTCCATCTAAATGACTCAATCTCTCATAGTCTTTTCCACTTCCAAATGCAAACGATTCATTGATAATAACATAATTATAATATGTCTTTAGTTTTTCTTCAATGGAATCTAATGGCGCATTACCTTCTGCATATTGTTTAGTTACAGAATCTAGTTCTTTAAGAACTTCGTTCATATTATTACTTAATTCTTTTGCATATTCTCTATGAGATAATTCATGCGTCACTACATTAGCAAACTCAACAACTCTTTCCATATCGTCATAGCCTCTTGCTACTGTATTAAAATTATCTAAGTTGATTAAAACCTCATCGGTTTGCCCATCATAGACTCCCTTATATCCTCCTTCATTAGTGAACCTGTCTACTTTAAGAATATTTTTCCACATAATATCAGTAGTCCTTTATCATTGTAGTAACGCCTTTGTAGACCATTTCCGGCTGTGATTTAGCCGACACTATGTATTTGTGTGTAGGTATTCCCCTGTCATTAAGTTGTTGCATACCGTACTTTAAAGATGAAAAAATAGAGTGTTTAGTTATGTCACCTTCTTCCTTATATTTTTCTCCCCAAATATCATATTTATTTGCCCAAATACCTACAGCCAAAGGATAATCATTGTTCTTTTTCTTTTTTCCGTTGGGCCACTTATCACTACAAATACCATCTACTAAAAATTTCCATGCCAGTTGGTGGTCTAAATTAGCAGGTGAATCTAAGTGCCTATGGTCTATTACGAAGATAACATACTTGACATTTCTATTCTTTATGTCTTGCATCCACTGTTTCCAATAAATCGCTTCACCGCCCATATCTGCGGTTTTTACAGTGTGAACATCACCGTCTAATTTTATCACTTTTCTAGTGGCTCTTTGTTTTCCTACAGTTCTTTGTTTTATGTCGGGAACTTCCCCTCTAGTACGCAACTGATGGTGAAGAGTAGTTTTACCTACCATTGTAGCCCCATATATTCCAAACTGTATTGCGTGTATTCTTTTGTAAAATGCCACTGTAGCCTCTATGCATACTACTGCAAATCCGGCTAGTACTGACATATAATCCCTCAATGCCAAAGGTAATCCCAAAGATTTACTGTTTTATTGATAAGCCAACCCATGACATTTATTTCAAAAACGCCCATTATGTTTCCAACTAAAAAAGAAGAAAACACGCAAGTTAAACCCCAAAACCAAAACCTAATTTGCATCAACCAAATGTCGGCTGAGTGCGCTCTTTGTAGGTCGTAAGCAATTGTAGATTCATCAAATCCTAACATCTAACCGCCTCATTGTAGGGTGGCTAAAAAGTCGGAAGAAACACCTTCTGTTTCATATACGGGGGCTATTTGAGGTATTCTAGAAGTACCGTTTTCACTTTGGAAAGTCTTCAAAGAGTCTTGCATTTTCTTTCTCTGCTGTTCATCTTTAGCGATTCTTTGCCAATAAGCACTAATTCTTCTATCTAAAAGCCACATCTCGATTTTATCATTGAGTGCCATGTCAAATAGTGCCTTCATAACCATGATAGAACCAACAGTAATTAGCCCAAATAAAACACCATGCATCAAGATAGTGTACGGGAAATTAAGACCGAACTTAGCATAAAAGAAAACATTTGCTCCGCTAACCGTACCTACGAATAGGATAGTCATAATCAAACGAGTGTCATGATTTAGTGCTGGCAAGTAATCACCTCAATTAAATTCCACTGAAATGTGTGCAGTGGAAGAACTGGCTTCTGCAATCTCCAAGAATATACCACCAGTGCATAGAACACCATGCATGTCATATTCTAGGTTGTATTGTCCTGTAGTTGTATTGTGAATTCTAGCAATTTCAGTACCGCTATTGTCCTGTCCGTCGAATACCTTGACGGTCACAGCCGCATTACCAACAATCACTAAATTAGCGTGAATGCTCTTAAGTCTACATTGGTTTTTAGAGATAATTGCGCTTGCGCCCAACACCCCACTACTTCTGCTAGTATCTGCCATAATCTCACCTTTTATGTCTAAGGCTAGCCACAACTTCTTATTGAAGGTTGCGGAACTATTCTTCTGTCTTAGGTGCAGTCTCTGTCTTCTTTGTTGTCTTTTTAGAGACAGGCTTCTTGGCAGTTGCTTTTTTAGCAGTCGCCTTCAACTTTTCCGGAACAGTTTTCTTAGGAGGTAGGGGGGCTAGTGCGTTAGCAAGTGCTTCTTGAGGTAGTCTAAGATATTTTGACAACATAGCCTTTTCTCGACTAGGTAGATTTTCAATATCTTCTCTATCCTCGGAAGTAAATTCAACCGTACAGTTCTTACCACCAATGTAATGTGAAGCAACGAAGGCCGAGATTTTAACATCTTCGACCTTCGTTACTTCCATAAAACCTTCTGCCCCGTTTCGTAGCCTCATGGTTGGAACCGTACAAGACTCACTTAAACGGATGGTTGCCAAACAAACACCTCAAAGAAGTCCTGTTGCACGAACTGTAACAGCCCCTACATTTTCTGCCAAAGCAACTACGCCGTCCGTTAAAACAGAGCCTAGTTTAGTACAGTAAAGATAGCAGAATGTACCGTCCGAACTGATGGCTCCCACAGTGTAATTGAAGTTTAGCATAGATGGGTTTGAAACCTCAACTTGTGTGAAGGTAGCCAATCCAAAGTCAGCCGCTAGAAGTTTTTCACCAGCATGGGTAAATTCTTCATTGCCTCCGTTATCAGCCGCAAGCGTTCCGGAAGTACCAACAGGGTCAGCAGTTAGAACACGACCAGCGTTACTTCCAGTAGCCGTTATGGTAGCAATTCTAAAAGCGACCTTATCATTGGCAGTAGTTGAGTCCGACAAAGTTCCGTAGTCACCCACAACAAATCCGTCAGTAATAAAATTACCAGCCGCTCTTGTTATAGTATCGGGGTCAGCATCAGCCGCCACAAGGGTTTGGTTAGCCGCAGTAGCAGGAGAACCTGTTCGGTAAGACGAAATAGCAACACTCGCTAGCGAAACATATTGGTGTCCCACAACGAATGGCTTTGCTATACCTTTATGGTCAGCGATTAAAGTAACAATGTTTGTCACTTTACCACCTCAAGCCACATTGGTAATCTTGCCTTGTCCCTTAAAGAAGGAACAGCCAATCTCTGCAATAGTTCGGTAGAGTGCTTGGTTGCCAAGACGACCAACACCGAATGGGTTCCCATTAGAAACACCATCTTCAAAGTATTGAGTAGGCTTAAGAACCGATAGCCACAAGTGGTCTGTGTCCAAGAACAACAAATCACTAATTGCAGTAGTATCCGAAGCGTTAGCAGTAGCGGGCATATCCTTAACTGGAATCAAAGGAATGTCGTAGTAAGTTGCCACACGGAAACCGACTTCTGCACCCTTAATACCACGAACACCGTTCACGGTAGGGATGATTTCTTTGCGGTCCATGAATCGCTCTTGAGACTGTAGTAGGTCTGCAATTGCTTGGATAGTATCATATCCAGTCAAGATAACCTTTGGAGAACCACCAGCAATTCGCAAGTTACGAATCATGTTGTTAAGCAAAGTAAGAGTTAGTGGTCGAACCGAAGATGCGGCGTAAGAACTGTTAAAGTCCACTTCTGCATCAAGGAATGAGGCGGCACTGTGTCGCTCATCACCGTAGATTTTACCAAGGTTGTTTGTTGCACTAGCCGGGTCAGTCCAAAGAACAGTATTATCACCAGCAAGAAGTTCTGCTCGGCTTGAAACTACCTTCATCAAGGAAGTGTAGTTTCGCTCAATGTCTGCTAGAGCCGCCGCTTCACCATAAGCACCAAGAGGCATAAGGAGCATCTTGTTTTGTGCTTCTGCGTGTGCCTTACCCATGTCTTCACGAATGATAGAACGAATGTCTCCAAGTCCATCATCAATTTGAGCCATTTCCATTGCGAGTTCGGAAATATCGAACTGATGTGCAATAGTCTTAGGACTCATAAAGAGTTGAGCGTAAGTTGGGGCCATAGAGCCAAGTCCATCTGCCGCAGTAGAAAGTCCTGCGTTTTCCGGAACACCACCAATTTGGTCAGCGTGTGGCGCAGAGCCACCAATACCAATAACACCGCTTCCGCTAGTATCACCAGTAATGTCAACTGCAAGTTTAGAGTCCGAACCACCAAAGGGTCGGCTCTTAAGAATTCTCCAACCGGATGAGTTGTAAGGCCGCTTACTAACCATAGCAAGAGCGTTCACTTCTCGGTTTAGCATAGACCAAACCTTTTGTCCAAATAGTTGGTTGTAGAAACCAGTTGTGGTTCCAATACCAGAAAGGTTGCTTGCTCCAGCATCTGCAATGTCGTGTGCAGTGTGTAGTCCTTGAACTGCACCTGCTTGTTTCAATACGGAGTTTCCGCCAAAGGCAGGTAGTCCGTATGTCGCCGCTTCTAAATCTCTTATCGTGTTAATGTATCCCATTTAATTCACCTCAAATGTTTCCGCCAACAGCCTTATGAATATCGCTCCAAGACATATCTGCAATCTCTTGTGTAGAGAAAACCTTAGTCGATGTAGCGGCTTCTACGCTTGCCTTGCGAATGTTAGTATCAGTTTCTAGAGACTTTCTTAGGTCTGCAAACTGGCTTGTAAGTTGAGCAATCTCGGATTGTGCGTCGTATTCCGACTTAGCAACCATGTCTGCTCGGTCATTAGATTCGGTAGCGAATCTCTTAGCGAAGGTTTCTTCTAGGGAAGTAAGTCCTGCCTTCTCTAGTTGTTCTGCCCTGTACTGTTGATATGCTTTTTCAATGTTAGCAACACTTAGGTTGAGAGTACTAAATTCTTCATTAGCGAAGGTCTTAGAAACCATTCCTTCCTTCTTTGCTTGAAGTCCGGCTTGTTCAATATACTCTCCAGCACCACCAAGATTAGCATCGTCGTTACCGTCAAGAGTAGTAGCCTTTGCTTCTTCAGTTGCGCCGCCTGCTTCCGTATCCATGTATTCTTGCATTTCATCGTCCATCTTCTCGTCCAAAGGATGAGGGCTTCCACCCGTTTCCTTCAACGGTTCTTCTTCTTCTTTTCGTAGCGTATTAACTTCTTCTAGAAGAGTATCTAGTTCAGCCAATGCTTTTTCCAATTTGTTCATTGTTTTGTCCTCCTTTAATATATCGAACCTCGCTTCGGGGTTGATTCCTTTTTCACATATTGTGACTTCGTGGAGTTCTAGTTTGCTTATCTCACTATACTCCCCTAATTCATCGTGGTGTTTCTTCACTTTTTGTAGTGCTTGCCCACCTATGCTAAAAGACCTCAATGACCCTTTGCGAATGCCTCGATTTATTTCCTTTGCCTTTTCAATATCATCTCGTAGTTTAATTACTACAAAGAATCCCACATCATCTACATGTGTTTTCCATAGTTTTCCATTACTATCTCGGTGGGATTCGACTACCTCTCCAACTTGAACATTGGAGTGGTTAGTCATAACATTGCGGAACTTTTTGAATTCCATGAATTTATTAACTGCTTCATTTAGAGCCTTTAGAGTAATTAAGTCGTTTTGCTTGTCTACCATTTCTATGGAAGCATAGCCACCAATCATCAATTCATCCGATGATGCCTTCAATATGGAAAACTCAGTTTCCGGTATTGTAGCCATGATTGTAGACATTGGACTCAAACCTTGTTGTTCAAAGTACACTATTTAATAAGTTCGGTATCTTCGGTATCTTTTCTGTATTTAAGACCCTTATATTTATCTTCATAGATATTCCAAATACCCTCATCTGTGTCTTTATCTACTGGCTTTTGTTCATAGCCAGTCCAAACAATCCACATGGTCTTATCACCATCTTCTACTACTCTAAAATGAATCTTAGTTTCAAACTTATTTCCATTTAGAATGTACTCATGATAACCATGTCTTTGAACTCCAATCTCTACTTCTCCAGTGTCAATTAGTTTTTCTTTGGAAATGTTTGTGGATATTTCTGCGGGAAACTTAGTGGCTTTACCAAACAGTGAGAAAATATCATCATCGGAATCTAAATCAATATACCAAGATAGATTCTCACCTTTGTAATTAATAATAAAGTCTAAATTACCGTCCTTTCTAGTGTAGACCTTAAATTCTCCTAAATTAGAATCTACTTCTTTCTGTACTACGGTATCATCAATAGTAGCAATTCCGTTTTGAAGGTTAGTGTGTTCGGAACTCTCAATAAAATTTCCTAATGATTCTCTGTTACTATCAAGGACGCTTTCATATTCACTAGGATGGTTAGCAACAAGGAAATTATGTACTTCCGTAAGGTTTAATCCTAGAACACCTTTAGTTAGATTTTCTCTTCCTTTAGCCTTAATTTGATTAACAATAGCGGCTCTAAGTGTTCCTTGTAATGTTTTAAGAGTATCTTCTGCTTGTTGCTTCCACATATCTAAATCAACAATAGCGTTCTTCGACATTAAATTGTTCTCATTAAATCCATATACTGTGAAACCATCCATAGCCTTGGCAATAATAGTAGCGGAACCGTGAATGTTATCTGTAATGGTTATTCCTTTCTTTAGAGCCTCTACTTTGTATTTAAGAGAAGGTTTTGTGTTTTTAGATAGTAACTCCAAAGTAACTATCTTGTCGGGAGTAGCGGCTTCGGGAACTTCAATTACCTTAGCCGAGAATAGAGTAAATTTACCATCCGACTCTTTGACTTCATCTACCTTAACTCTAATGATTTCCCCGACCTTTACATCAATTTTAGTATTGAGAGCCTTTCCAACATTCATATAAAGAACTCCATTCATCTCTACTGTGTTCTTATCTTCTTCTAGTACTGGACCTGCTCCTAAAGTGTAAGAGAATAGGTTAGATTTTGTAGACTTTTTATCTAGAACCATCATGTCTAGGTCTACAAATTTCTTCCACTTAACCCACTTAGGGTTTTTCTTAGTTCCGATAAAGTAAGTAGAAGTTAAATCTTTAATGACAACTCCCTCAGCCGTAGGCATCTCCATAATCTCTTTAGCATATTCTTCTATATCTTTTAATGAATCTGCAATTCTAGTATCTTTCTTAGAAGGGAACTCTAGAGGCTGTGATGATTTGGAAGAGTAATTATTAAACAGAGTATTGATTCTAACTTCTAGTTCTTCATCTGTCAAATTCTTTTCTTCATGCCTCATTATGTCGAAAACATGCGCCCTTAGTTTAGCATCGGGATATTGGTTTTTGAATACATGGGAAATAGTATCTGCTCTATGTAACGCCTTATCTCCGTCAAACAGAATTAACTCAGCATCTAGAATACAATCCCCGTATGACTTTTTGTTTAGTTCTGCCACCTGTTCAGCACACTTATCTGTAATGTCCTGTTTGTTGAATGAGAAGATTTGTACCTTTCCGTCAATCTTGTGTATCTGTATCCTCATACCGTCATACTTTTCTTGAACTACATAGTCGCCAGAAAAACCTTGTAGTTCTTCCATGTCTTCAATATCAAAGATACGGTACATTGGCTTATTTGGAATAATAAAGTTAGAAGCGGATTTTTCTTCCTCGGACTTTTCTGCCTTTTTTAGTTCTACTCTAACTAACTCCTTCCACTCTTCTTCGCTTTTATTGCTTAAAAATATCTTTTCTAATTCAGCAAAAGCGGCCTTGAATTTAGGCATTACTTTTTTACTATCTTTATCATCACCATAATGTTCAATTATGAATAGAGGAACATCTTCTACCGCTAAGTCTAGTCCTTCTAGACCATCAGTAATTTTGTCTGCTTCGTATTCAAACTTAGTGTAGGCGTCTTCTATTAAAGCATCATCATCTGACCTAATGGCATAATGAATGAATTTAATAAAAATACCAATATCAGTAAGTAGGCTTTCCAATACCTTGCCTTTTAATTTTTTAGAGAAAGGGTCATTTACATTTTCCGAATCAAATCGCATTTGTTTAATGGACTCATAAATAATTTTAGCAGTACCACTACTAGGACTACTAGCATCGTCGGCTTCTATATGCCGTTCATCTAAGTATTCTTTGACTTCTTTTCCTAAAGGAGAAATACTATCATAGGCCTCTTCTATTTTTTCTATAGCCTTTCTCCATCTAGAGCCGTATTCTTTTGGGTCTGCTCTAGCAGAAAGATAGGCAACCCTTACTTCTTCAAATAGAGTTAGAATTTCGTTAGAGATAGGAGCCTTATCCTTCTCAAACATTAGGCCGGTGGTCGCCATCCTAATCTTCTGCCCTTTGCTCACGATTAAAACGACTAATAGTGCCTTGCATTGTGCGAATAGTTTCGGACATTTCTTCTATTTTTTTCTCACCGTACATTCTATCGGCAATTTCCATAGTATTATCGCCTGTAAATTGATGAAGAATCTGTTCCAACCTGACATTGATTCTTTCTGCTATTCTATTTGCACTTGGCATATACGCATCAGTGTATGTATCGGCCTTACCAAAAGTTTCTCCAGCAAGACCATATCCGGAATGAGTACCTGTATTATTCTCAATCTTAGTATCGTCTTTTTCTGCCTTTGGTTTCTTCACTTGTGCTTCTTTAACTTCTTCCGAATCATAAGGCATTCTGTTTTTATCTTCTTCTTGAAGAATTTCCTTTGCTTTACGAACAAGTCTAATCGCTCGACTAAGTTGTGCTTCTCTTTCTGTCATTTTTTCCGGCATATCAAACTCTCCCATTTACGAACTTATCTATGTCGCCCCACGACATTTTATGAATGGAGTCGGAACTTGGTACTGCATGGTTATTCATAGATGGCGTTGGGCCACCAACCACTACTAGTCCGGATTTCATTAGAAGGTTGTCTTTATCGTAGACTGCCTGTTCTAATGATTTTATTCTTCCGACCAATTCTTTCAATATGATTAGCATGTCTTCACTTGTTTCACTCATTTCTTAAATCCCCCTTTTTCTTTGGATATACAATTTCTCTAAGTTGACGGTAGAGAACTTCATATTCCTTTCGTAGTTTGCTGGAAAGGGCAACCATATCAATGTTCCTTTCATCAATACTCACGAATTTCTTTTTCATCTTGGTGTCTGTCTTAACCAAATCAAGTTCACGAAGAACATCAATGAGTTCTCCCATTCTAGTAAAGTCTTGTCCGAAGTACTCAGTAGGTTCTGCGGTTTGTAGAATTTTCTTAAGCCGCTTAGTTTTCTTAGAGTCCAAGGAATCCAAAATAGGACTGTTCTCTTTTTCTATAATTTCTGGCTGTTTTAAAACTGTTTCCCAAGTCACTCTTCTTCCCCCTCTATATCTTCGCTAGATGGCTCTTCCTCTTGAGGCTTTCCTTGAATAATGTTTTGAACTATGTCTTTTATAGTGCCTTCATGACCTACATTTCGTACCTTAGCCATTGCTATAAGGTCTTCTTTATTTTTTCTTTCCAGTATTCTTTGTAATTTTGCCTTAGCATTGGCCGACATTTCCCTGTCAAATTCTGCTTCCAGTGGTGTTATTGGCCTAATTCCATCCTCATCACCCTGCACTCCATCTTGCTCTACAGTTCTACCATATGCACCCTTAATTCTCTTAAGTTGCTTAGGGTTCAATAATCTAACATTTCCTTTTATCAAATCAATAACAGATTTATCTTCTATTTTATTTTTTAATAATCCATGTAATTTAGTTGCGCCGTCAATTAACTCAGTATATCCCTTGTAAGAATCAGTGTACCTATAGGCAGGAGTCTTTTCATTCTGTTTTCCGGTTGCTAGTTCTCCACCCATTTCATTAAACTTACCTTTATTGCTACCAGTACTCTTAAATTTAAATCGGCTGGACTCAGCCTTCCACCTGTTTGACGATATTCGTTCTAAATAGTTTATTCTATTTGCCACTACGGGTCTAGAATAATCACCTAAAATTTTTTCTTCAAGAATAGTATTTGCCTCTGATTTATTGCCCTTTTTCATCTTAGAAATGTATTTTTCTATGGCTGTGTTTATTTTGCCAATCTCACTAATTGTTTCTTTAGGTACTTTTAGTTCCCTTGCTTCTTCTCTAAAAATTTCAAACTTACTACCGTATTTTTCTTTCAGTTTGTCTAGTCTCTTTCCGTGGTCTTTTTTGGTTTCTCTTGGTTGTCTTTTAGCCTCTATTCTTTCTTTGAAACTCATATCAAAAAGCAAACTTTGGATAGCACTGAGCCTACTTTTTACTGTGTTATTATTTCCAGAGTATGACATAAGCAAGTCTACTTCTAAATTCATTTGTTTTCTAATTTTCAAAACTATTGGACTTTCCATTGGAGTTTTCATGGGAGGTATAGTCTTTCTGTTCATCATATCTATGAGTCTAGTGAGTCTTTCCGACAGAATTTCTTCTTGAGTGCTTTCTTTTGGTTCGGGTAGTTTTTTGCCTCTATATCTTCCCTCGTTTAATTCGACTTTGAACTTATCATATGTTGCTCGAAGAGATTGGCTAGCGTTTGTTATTCTAGTTGTTATGGCTTCCGTAACTTCTCCTTCTTGTGGTGGGACTTGTCTTTCTTCCTGTTCTTCTACAGACATTTTTCTTTTAGCCTTTTTGACTTCATTGAAGGTAATAAGAGTGTTTTGTATCATGTCCATTAGAGATTGTTTTAGGTTTTCTGGTTCTGTTACTTCCATTAGATATTTGGCAAAACCTGTTACTTCCTCAATAATTTTACTAGCCTGTTCCGGACTATACAATACTTCAAAGGGGCTTTTATTTTTTTGTGACTCTGTTCCTATTTTTATTGGAGAGAACCCTCCTTGTGCGCTCATAGGCCTAGTTCCTACTTTCAAGTTTTCTTTTTCTTCTATTAGTAGGTTTATTAAAAATTCTACTCTTTCTTCTACAAATGAGACTATTACATTATTATGAACATTCACTGCGGATTTTAGTTCACGGACTTGTCCTGCGTATTCTTCATCATCTAATGATAGCGCCTCTAGTTCACCCTCTTCATATTCTAACAGTTTTTTAGAAGAGTAGTATTCTTCATTCCTTGAAGGTAGTGCTAGAGCCTGTGGTCCCATTGGTCTAATAGTATCTAAATCAACTGCTTCTTCTAGAGCATCTAGTTCGCTCTTTTTAGGATAAATTACTTTGGCATTTTCAACTTCATAGGATACTTTCGTAACCTTTTTAATAAGTTCTATTTGTTCTTCAATTTCTTCGGTGAAGTTTTCAACTTCTTCCGCAGGTATTGTTGCCTTTAGTAACAAAAACTTCACCACTTGTTTTCAGTGCGCTTTCTTTTCTTAGAAGGTAGTTGAACTACATCGGGAGTATCTGCGCTACTTCTAGTAGGGCGATGAGTAGTATCGGGCGGTAGTCCACCTACAGAATAGTCTCTAGATTTTGTGGGGGTTCTATCTTCTGCGGCTCGTCTTGCTCTAACCTGTGCCAATTCTTTAGCCAATCTTCTTTCTTTTTGTGCTGTGTCTTCTGTCATTATGGTATTCTCCTTTCAGTTCTTCTATCCACATTTTGATTACCCGCATCTGCTGGTAATCCGGTCATGCGCTTATCCGGCCCTACGCTCATAGATGGTTTATTTCTTGTGGTAGCAGGATTCTCTTGTGGTTTAGAACCGCCCTCCATCATAGTTCTCATGTTTTCATCCATGTCTCTTTGGTCTAAGTTAGACCCTGCCAACGGGTTAGGTGAGGCATCTAGTGATTTAGTTTCGTCTTGTGGCTCCTGTACTGGCTCTGGCTTGTTGTAAGTAAAGTTGCCATCTTCATCCATCTCTACTTCAAAGCCTAAATTCTTAACTGCCGCCGCAATGCTAACTTCTAATTCTCTCTTACGAAGTCCTGCGATTTCATCTTCTTCTTCCGAAGGTGGCAGTTTTAGATTCCAATCTGTTATACCAAACTGCTTAGTTAGGAACGGGAAAACATAATTATTGTAGACATTTTGTGCCATTTGTACTGCTCGATTAGTTACTAGAATCTGCATTCCTTCATTGTTAAGACCGCCACTAGTAGTGTTGTCTGCCATGAAGACTTTGCTAACTCCGTAGAACGCAGAAATCCTATCTCTTAAATCATCCTTAACAGCGACATATTCCATCTCTTTTAGGCTGTCCATGAACTTAATCCACTCTACAGACCCCTTACCATTGTCTGCTTCTATTCCCATAACTGGGATGTAGTGTGGGTCTTGCTCCATTCGTTCTTTCACACTTCTCCAAAAACTAGCCATTGATTCCATGTTTCTAGTTTGAACTGCAAGTAATCCTCTAGGCATTCTGCTCTTAGTGTATGAAGAATTGACATAGTTTTCCATGGCTATGAGTGTCATAATGTGATTAAATAGTGTCATTACAGGAGAGTGACCGTACAGCCTACTGGGGCTGTATTTACTAAAGTGAAGTATTTCTCCTTCGATGTAATACTGTTCCTCTCCATTAGCCCTGTTCACATAATGAATAGGGAATAGATTACCGCCACATTCTGTGCAGTTTTCATGAGGTTCATGTGAAATAAAGTCTCTATGGTTAATACAAGTAAAGCCTTTTGTTCCTCTAATTCCCAGTTCATCTGCATATATTGCCATAGTAACTGGGTCGCCTCTAAAGAGTTCTTTAATGCGATGCATTCTTATTTTTCCATTACCGTCAAGATAATACTCTTTGACCAAAACAATGTAAGCATCATCCATTATGTTTAGGTCGTCTTCTAATTCTTTGAGAACATCAATAAATAATTGTTCGGATTTGTTAATATAACCGCCAATGAATTTTTCAGCATATTTTAGTTGGTCAGCGTCGGGTTTCTTTAAGTCTTCAGAACCACATCTAGAACATTCTGTCACTGGTCTTTGGTGTGTCTTATCGCAATTATTACATTTGGCTTCGTATGCCTTTTCCCAAACATATCCTCTTCTAAAGATTTCTTGCTTTAGTTGAGTAATACAAGTTCTAACAATAACGGACTGTTGGGTTATGTTGTAGACCATAGGGGCCGACATTCTGTAGGAAGTTTCCCTTTCCTGTATGCCCATGTTATACACTTTACGGTCTGCCGGTTTAGGCGTAGACCTTCGGAATAAATTGCCGACATTGAACCTTCTCTTCTCAGCCATGGTATTTCCCCTCAGTTGTTGTTTATACCCATCCTTAATGACGATTGCCCTATCCTAACTTCTTAGGAGCCTTTACGCCACTTCTTGTTCTTCGGCTCTTTGGTCTTA
>TARA_R110001592_G_scaffold7190_2_pt1 | contig 30542 bp, 27 predicted proteins | sample TARA_R110001592 | Tara Oceans TARA_R110001592 (sample SAMEA4398387) | marine metagenome | biome: Polar Biome; feature: [SRF] surface water layer (ENVO:00010504); material: water (ENVO:00002006), including particulate matter (ENVO:01000060) such as... | depth 5 m | reverse complement strand
GCATCATCATATTTGAAATTTTTAATTAGGAGTAACCAAGAATACCAGTTAAGGGATAGCTACAAACGTATACTACAAGTAACACCTAACTTCCGACCTGACTCGGCAGAACTGAGACATAGGCTTGCCAAGGCCTGCCATGATCGTGGAGATTTCCATGCTGCGGTGATGCTAATTAATGGTTTGCATAAACAGTTCCCGCATTACAGCCATTTGCTAGAGGCTTTTGAAATAATGGCCGAATCTCTAGAGAATTTACCGAATAAACAAAAACAAGTTCAACTATGCAGAGAGTTTATTGTTGGTCTTGTAAAATCATTGCCGATAGTCGAAAAGAAGCCTTCTTTTGTTATGGATAAACTGGCTGCTCAGCCAACTGCAGCAAGTAGAAATCAAGAGTTGGAGTCCATTGAAAATCAAGGTAATCAGAAGAAAGACTTACCTCCTATAGAGTTTAAGTTTGATTAACTATCTTGATAGCAATTCACGACTGACAATATTTATGGGTGCTGTATGCTCTAGTCGAGTCTTCTCGCAGTAAAGGTCAGTTCGAGTGCTAACCTTTACTATTGAGTGTTTACTATTGAGTGCGTTAAGCGTGTTTAACATTCATCGTGATGTCTGCGGTAAAGCATTTGGTACCTTCAGTATCGAAAGCCGCGACGGGTACGATAATTTTTCCTGGCTGAGAAAAGTCTATTTCTGAGCCATCGCAAACAACCTTCAAATCGGTCTTGGCTTTAGCGATATATTCTACTGTCATGCCTTGCGGTATCCATCTTGCTCCCTTTGGTATTGAAACATCTGTTGTCATACCACCAGCGAGTTCAGCGGCATTACACATTGCTATCGCGTGAACTGTGCCAATGTGATTATGTACCTTTTTCTGGTTCTTGAGGTGGACTTCACAGTAACCGGGTTTTAGTTCTATGACCTCTGGATCAATAGTAGAGAAGTAGGGTGCGACTTGAGCTATGCCTTTTGAAAACATCTCGGGGCCCATTTGATGAAACATGGCTAAAAATTGGCTCATAATAATTTCCTCTTTTATGGATTATTTAAAATCATCAACAATGTTATTTAAAAATTTCAGAACGATGTTTATTTCATCTTCTGAAAAACCTAGGGTTAGCTTTTGATTTATTTCCTGAATTAAGGGTCTTATTTCCGGCAGTATAGTTTGACCGAGTTCTGCTAAAAATAAACGTGAAGCTCTTGCATCATCTTCACATGTTTGGCGAATGATCAGCTTGTTCTTTAGCATTCGACCGACTAAACCGGTAACGGCTGAATTATTTAAGCCTAGGGTTTTAGCGAGTTCTTTTTGCAAACAACCTTCAGATTTTCCAATAAACATCACGGCAGCGGCTTGTGTGACTGAAATCCCTAACCTATCTTCACAGTGTGTTTCAGCATATTTGAACATGCGGTGTTTAGCTTTATTGATTAGGAAAAAAAGACGTTTATCCATAATGCTTGCCTAAAGTAGTTTATATACGACATAATTAGGTTACATGTGAACTAAATGCTTTTGCAAGTATTATTGGCGTTTTAGTTTGGATTAGTTTCCTCGGTTCACTTTTAATTCTGTATACGCTAATTTTTTACGGGAAAAATATTATGACTGTAAAGACAACTCTAAACGCCAAGCAGCATGCTAATGCGTGTATTTTATGTTCTCGAAATTGTGGTATTACCATTACAACTGATAATGGCAAGCTAACGAAAATTAAGGGTGATCCTCAGCACCCAATGACAAAAGGCTATATCTGTCAGAAGGCGGCAAGATTAGAGCACTATCAAAACCATGACGATCGTTTAACGCATCCGCTAAAAAGACAAGCTAATGGTTCGTTTGAAAAGATAAGTTGGGATCAGGCGCTTACTGAAATAGCAGAGAAGATGGGCTCGATTCGGGATGAATTTGGTGCTGATGCCTTTGCCCTTGTCGGTGGTGGTGGACAGGGTAACCATTTAGGTGGGGCATATGCCCAGCAGTTACGTTACGCCATGGGAGGAAGTCGTTATGTCTACTCCGCTTTGGCTCAAGAAAAGACCATGGATTTCTGGGTGAATGGGCGTTTATTTGGAGATCAGAGAGTGCATGCCACAGAAGATGTCGAGCATGCAGACTACGTCTTATTTATTGGCTGTAACCCTTATCAATCACATGGTATTCAAAATGCAAGAGATACTCTTAAAGAAATTAAGAAAGACCCGAATAGAACCATGGTTGTGGTCGATCCAAAGCTATCTGAAACCGCCAAGATGGCAGATATTCACGTACAGTTAAAGCCAGGAACTGATGCATTTTTAATGTCGGCGATGCTCGCTATTATCGTGCGTGAAAATTTGCATGATAAAGCCTTTATCGAAAAACATTGCACCGGCTTTGAAGCCTTAGAAAAAGAGTTGCTTGAAATACCAATTGAAGATTTCGTAAAGCGAGCAGATGTAGACTTAGAACTTGTTCAGAAAATTGCGCGTGACTTTGCCAAGGCCAAAACAGCCTGTGTTCGAATTGATCTTGGTTTGCAGCAATCTCTGCACTCCACGGTAACCGCCTATTTAGAAAAAATGCTTTATATTGTGACCGGGAACTTTGGCAAAAAAGGCGGGAATAATTTACATACCTCGTTCTTGCCAATACTTGGAAATACCGATGAAAGAAAGCGTAAGCTGAAACTAACGGCTCACCATAAAATGATGCCTATTTCTGGCATGTATCCACCCAACATTTTGCCAGATGAAATTGAGCATGAAGGGCCCGATCGTTTAAGAGCTATTTTTGTGGAAAGCAGTAATCCAGCGGTGACCTTTGCCGATTCTCAGGCTTATGAAAGAGCGTTTAAGAAGTTAGATTTATTGGTCGTAGTCGATGTCGCAATGACTGAAACTGCGCGCTTGGCACATTATATTTTACCCGCCGCATCACAGTTTGAAAAGTGGGAGGCGACAGGCTTCAATGCAGAATTTCCAGAAAACTTCTTCCACTTGCGAAGCCCTGTTTTCAAGCCATTGGCAGAGTGTTTACCTGAACCAGAAATCTATGCTCGAATCCTAACGAAGATGGGATTAATTCCCGAGACTTTTCCTATTCTAGAAAATATTGCTAAGTATGAGCCGAGCATTACGAGTCATCAGTTATTCTTGGCCTCATTTATGGCGACCCTTAAAAAGAACAAGCACTGGGCGCCGTATGCACCTGCTATTTTATATAGGACGCTTGGCGTCGCTTTACCGGAGGGGGCTGCCACGGCTTCGCTATTATTACCTTTGGCAATTGATTATGTGAAGAAATACGGGAAAGCTGTTAAGCGTGCAGGTATAAAGGGAAATAACATTACACTAGGGGTCAACCTGTTTAGAAAAATTTTGGAAAGCCGATCTGGTGTGATCATCAGTAAGCATGAGTTTGATGATATTTGGGGATTGATTAAAAATGATGATGAACGTGTTCATCTTAAAATAGATTCAGTATTAACCGAACTTCATCAACTTAAAGATAGCGAACCTTCGGGAGCTGATTATCCATTTGTGTTGATGGCAGGAGAGCGCCGAAGTTATAACGCGAATCAGATTTTCAGAAACCCTGAATGGCGCAAAATAGATAAACATGGTGCGATGAAAATGCACCCCGAGGATGCACAAAGCCTTCAAGTGGAGTCAGGTGATAAGCTTATATGTAAGTCTGAAACGGGTCAGTTAGAAGTGGTGGTTGAGCTAGATGATTCGGTCAGAAAAGGTATGCTTACATTGCCGCATGGTTATGGCATGCGCTATAAGGGAAGTGAACCGATTGGGCCTGCTTTAAATAGACTTACCTCTGGAAAACATTGTGATCCCTTTACGAAAACGCCTTATCACAAGTACGTTCCAGTACATATTGAAAAGCTTGCTTGTTAAAAGGTGATGATAATGCTGCTATGGGCCAATCGAAGCTCTTAGTTTCTTAGGTCAGCTCACGTGCTGGCTTTTGTATTAAGACTGAAATAATCTGCCAAGTAAAACAGGAACGGCGGTTTCGACACGTAATATTCGTGAGCCTAAATGCACGGTTTCGAAACCGACTTCTTCAAGCTTGCTAATTTCATATGGTGTAAAGCCACCTTCTGGGCCGATAATTAGTGTGGTTTGAGATTGTATGTTGGCAGGACAGGCTTTCTCTGTTATTGGGTGGGCAAGTAGTTTTAGAGAGCCTTCACTTATCGCGGCTAATTCATCCTCCACAAAGGGTTTGAAGAGCTTACGTAAATGAATCTTTGGCATTATCGTGTCTTTGGCTTGCTCTAAACCTAAAATACAATTTTCTAAGAGCTTTTCATCGCTCAGCCAAGGACTTTGCCAAAAGCTTTTTTCAACCTTCCAGGAATTAATAAAATAGAGTTCTTTAACACCCATTGTCGTGGCGGTTTGAATAATACGCTTAAGCATTTTTGGGCGAGGTAGACCAATGATGAGTGTTAAAGGCAGTGGAACTGGGGAGTTGGATGTCCATTCTATTTCTAATCGTGCGCTATCTTTTTGAAGATCTAAAAGTGTCGCTCTGCCAATTCTTTCGTTCAAAAGGCCAACAGTTAATTGGCAGCCCGCTTCAACATTTAAGGTTTCATGGATATGCTGTACTTGTCTTCCTGAAATTTCAGCAAGATTTTCACTTAGCATATTTTCAGGCTGAAGTAGCAGAAGGTTCATGTGGTTCATCTTTATCAATAAGCGTGAATTGGTTTAGCTTTCTTCTGGTGTCGCACTGCTTTTTTTCATGAAGCTCGAAAAGATAATGCCCATTTCAAATAATAACCACATCGGAATGGCTAGGAGTAATTGTGATATGACATCAGGTGGGGTTAAAAGCATACCGACAATAAAACAAGCGACCACAACATAAGGCCTTTTCTCTCGAAGGTTTTGCGTTGTGGTAATGCCTGCAGCGACTAGCAATATAGTGGCTATGGGTATTTCAAAGGCTAAGCCAAAGGCAAAGAATAGCTTGAGGACAAAGTCCAGATAACTGCTGATATCTGTCATGATCGCGACATCTTCCGGCCCGGCACTGGTAAAAAAGCCAAAGACAAGAGGAAATACCACGAAGTAGGCGAAGGCCATCCCCAAATAAAATAATACAATGCTGGATAATAACAAAGGGACGGCAAGGCGCTTTTCTTTTTCATACAGGGCCGGGGCAATAAAACTCCATATTTGGTAAAGCAAATAAGGCATACCGATAAACACAGATGTCATTAGAGTGAGTTTAAAGGGGGTAAAAAATGGGGAGGCAACATCGGTTGCAATCATCGTACTGCCTTCGGGGAGGAATTTCCTAAGCGGCTCAGATACGAAAGTGTATAAATCGTTAGAAAAATAATAAAGGCTTAAAAAAATAGCGATGACACAGACGACGGACTTTAAGAGCTTGCCCCTTAGTTCAATTAAATGGGCTATTAGCGGCTGAGGTTGATCGGCTGCTGAATCTGCTTGCTTGTTTTGATCTGTCATAAATTTGTTATTTAAGTGTCGTGTGGGCTGAAGATGAAAGTGGCTGAGTAGAGCTTGGTTGATTTTCTTCTATCGCCGTTTGGTCACGAAAAGCGGCATCGGGTTCTTTTCTGGGTAGTGGTTCGAACTCGCTAGAATGAGGCTTCAATTCTTTTTCTGCATCCTTATTAGCGTCTTCTTCGGCTTCTTTTAAGGCTTTTGAAACGGTATCTTGAATTTGTTGGACATCCTTATTGATGTCGAGGCTTTCGCCTTGTTTTTTTAATTGTGCCTTCAGTTCTTCTATTTCGATTTCTTTATCAATTTCTTGGGTAAACTGGCTGACGAGTCTGCGCGCTTTGCCTACCCATTTCCCAAGTGTTCTGGCAGCAACGGGCAAGCGTTCAGGGCCTAATATAATTAAGCCAATGATGCCTACTAATACTAGCTCTAGGAAACCAATATCGAACATATTTCTTATCTATCCAGGCTAAACAAGGTATACCATTTCAAGGTTTGGTATTATCTTTTGATTCAGAAGATTCGACTTTTTCTGCCTTACCTTCGATGACGTTGTCAGCTTTTTTTTCCATGACATTTTGTTCAGCTGTTTTTTCTTCATCTTCTTTAAGTGCTTTTTTGAAACCTTTTACTGCGCCACCAATGTCACCACCCATATTGCGTAGTTTCTTCGTACCAAAAATAAGTGCGACAATGAGTAGGATAATGAGTAGTTGCATAGGACTAATGCCCATAATATTCTCCAGAAATAAAGTTACTTGAACCGTGAAGCTTTTTCTTCAAGGCCGGATAGGTTGAATCTTCGTTTCAGTTCATTAAGTATATCATCTGCATTCAAATCTAAATGCGAAAGCATAACCAAACTGTGAAACCATAAATCTGCGGTTTCGTAAACGAGTTCTTTTTTCGTTTCTTCATCTTTTACATCTTTAGCTGCAAGAATGGTTTCGGTACATTCTTCGCCAAGCTTTTCTAATATCTTATTTAAGCCTTTGTGGTGCAAACTAGACACATAAGAGCTATCTGGCTCAGCTTTCTTTCGCTGTTCTAATACTTTGGTCAGTTCTGTTAAAACGCTAGACATGTTTCGTGCTCTTTAGTTCTTTTTACGAAGGATAAAATAGGCACCTATTACGATAGGAGCAGTTGCTTGTAAGGGTAGCTCAGTTATCCAGTTCAGGTTTTCTGAGCGTGTCGCAATAAAACCAATAATCAGTAAGGCTAAGCCAATCATATAATCTTTTGACTGTTTACGCTGTTGTTTTATTTCATCCGCTAAAATTAGAGACTTGTTATCTCGTTGATGTTGATAATGATCGAGACGCTTGATTTGATTCATCGCATCAAACAATAACTGAGGAACTTCTGGTGATTGCTCTAACCATTCGGGTAAATGCTGCTTAATATTTTTCCAGATACCGGGGGGGGCAATACGTTGCTTCATCCAGTTTTCTAGGTAAGGCGCCGCAGTATTCCATAAGTCCAGATCAGGATAAAGCTGCCTTCCTAGGCCTTCAATATTAAGTAGCGTCTTTTGTAGAAGTACTAATTGGGGTTGGACTTCCATATTAAAGCGACGAGCGGTCTGGAATAAACGCAGCAGGAACTGACCAAAGGAAATATCTTTTAGCGGACGCTCAAAAATGGGCTCGCAGACCGTGCGTATTGCAGATTCAAATTCCTCAACGCGAGTACTTTCAGGAATCCAGCCAGATGAAATGTGCAGTTCGGCGACCATTTTGTAATCACGATTAAAAAAAGCTAATAAGTTTCGTGCTAAATAGCTTTGATCATCATGGCTAAGCGTACCGACAATACCAAAATCGATAGCGATATACTGGGGTTGATTCGGTTTCTCAGCAGAGACAAAAATATTTCCTGGATGCATGTCGGCATGAAAGAAACTGTCGCGGAATACCTGAGTGAAAAAGATTTCAACACCACGTTCTGCGAGCGCTTTTAAGTTTACCCCAGCAGCTTTTAACTCGTCGACATTGGCGACGGGAATACCATAGATACGTTCCATCACCAAAACATGTTGGTTGGTATAATCCCAGAAAATTTCTGGGATATAGATTAACTCTGAATCAAGAAAGTTACGGCGAATTTGTGAGGCATTGGCAGCTTCTCGTTGTAAATCTAACTCGTCATAAATGGTTTTTTCATAGTCTTCAACTAGTTGAACTGGGTGTAAGCGCTTACCGTCTGCCCAAAAACGTTCTAGCCAACTTGCAAAAAGCATCATTAGCTTTATGTCTTTATTAATAATTTTTTCAATGCCAGGGCGAATGACCTTAACAATGACTTCTTTGCCGTTATGAAGTTGAGCGGCATGGACTTGAGCGATTGAAGCTGTGGCAAGCGGCTCAATGCTAAAGCTGGCAAATACTTGTTCTACTTTTTTATTTAAACCTTTTTCGATGAGTTTTTTAGCATGTTCGCCCGAAAAAGCTTGGACGTTATCTTGAAGCTGTTTGAGTGAGTCTGCCATATCATCTGGCAAAAGGTCTCTGCGAGTCGAGAGTATTTGACCGAATTTTATAAAAATGGGACCAAGCGTTTCTAAGGCTAGCCGGACTCGTTCTCCGCGATCAATGTCGGGTTTGGGAAAGATATGCCAAGGTGCAAAAAATAATAGTATTTTGATAGGTAGAGGCAGTTGGCTAACCGGGATAAACTCGTCTAAACGATATCGGCTGATAACCCATAAAATGGTAAAGAAGCGTCTTAACTTGGTCATTCCTAATAAAGTCGGCACGAATACATTAATCTCTTTTTATAAATATTACGAAGTTAAAACCGCAAGAAGTATTTAATTTACTTGCTCGTTTTTTTGTCAAATTGGTCAAAGCGATGTTTAAGTTTATCGACTTCTTCAGAGAGCTTAGCGATGGCTGAAAACTGTTTAACGGCACGTTTTTTATCTGGAAGTAAACGCAGCTCATATTTAATAAATTCTTCAGTATCTCGAATCAGTGACTGGCCAAAGTTAAGACCCCACATCATGCCTGAGCGAATAGATGAACCTAACAAATGAGCGGGTACATCGCCGATAAAGTTTGCTAACACACCATCCCAATCTATTTGAAGAGTGCTTAAAAAAGCCAGGATTTGTTGAATGCGGACAGAGTCGCCTTCTAACTTTAATTCTTTTGATTGAAATAAAGAGGCTTTATTTTTTTGGCTAACAAGTTTAATAAAAACGATTGGGCTACCAGTAATGGTGACATCGGGTTTGTCTGCATGATCAACCAGCTGAACGCGATATTTGAATGGACTTACTTCAGCTGAGGCTTCTTTATTATGTTGTTCAAGCTTGGTAACGCCGAAATAAAAATCAGAATCCAAACCACTTAGATGTAAGTTTAATACGCAAGCTTCGAGATTCTTTAAATGTTTTTGAGAGCCAGGCGACATCGCTAAAGCACTGTTAATACCGCTTACTACTTGGTTGGCGACAGATTTCATCCAGTCTGACTCAAACAGATTCATTTAAGGTTTTATTCCTGTGTGTAGCGCAACAATGCCGCCTGTCATATTTTGAAAACGACAATTAGCAAAGCCAGCGCTTTCCATCATTCCTTTCAAGGTTTCTTGATCAGGATGCATGCGAATAGACTCTGCAAGGTATTTGTAGCTTTCACTGTCGTTAGTAATGAGTTTGCCCATTAAAGGTAGTGCTGTGAATGAGTACTTATCATAAACTTTGCTTAAAAGCTCATTACTAGGCTTTGAAAACTCTAGTATGAGTAAGCGACCACCAGGTTTTAACACACGTAGCATGGAGCGAATAGCCTTATCTTTATCCGTCACGTTGCGCAAACCAAAGGCAATGCTCACACAGTTAAAGTAGTTGTCTGGAAAGGGCAGGGTCTCCGCATTTGCTTGAACAAACTGAATGTTACTTCCATACCCTTGATCCATGAGTCGGTCACGACCAACATTGAGCATGGAAGAATTAATATCAGCGAGTATGACCTGACCTTGTTCGCCAACCCGTTTGGAAAACTGCATGGCTAGGTCGCCAGTACCGCCGGCAATATCTAATACTTTATAGCCAGGTCTGACACCGCTAGATTCAATGGTTAAACGCTTCCAAATTCGATGAACCCCCATCGACATCAAATCATTCATTATGTCGTACTTGCTGGCAACGGAATGAAATACGTCTGCTACTTTGCCCGCTTTCTCCTCAGTCCGCACATTTTCAAAACCAAAATGTGTGACTTGTTCAGCATCTTTAGGTGTGTTTGATGATTCTGATAAGGACTCGTTATTCATAGACTATACTCATTAATACTTGCTGAATTTATAATTTGCTTAGCGAGAATGTTGCCAATTCTTGGTGCAACATTCTAACCTTGCTACATCAGGAAAACTATCATAACAAGCCTTAAAATGAGTTGTGATGCTCTTGGAGTTGTTTTGAAACAAGTTATTTCTTTGTGATTGACACAATTCATGCGGAATATCTGTTCAAGATGGCTTTAGATGCAGGTATTCTTGCTTTAATTTATGTGATTTATGTTTAACGTTAAAAGAAAAGAGAGAGTTTTATGTCAGTGATTTTGGTAAGCCGACCACACACTTTAGAATTTGAAGAAATAAAAGCGATTGCAGAAGAGGTTGTGGTGAAATTGGCCGAAGAGTTCGGAGTGAAATATCACTGGGAAAATGAAACTCTAAAGTTTAAAGGTGCAGGAGCAAAAGGCAGAATGTTGCTCTCTACTTCGTCCGTTGATTTGAAAATGGAACTCAGCTTTTTGTTAACACCATTTAAAACTAAAATAGAAAACTCCATTACACGTCGTTTAGATGAATTACTAAGCTAGTTCCTCATTTTTTCAAATATTTATTTAAGGCTCTCTATGTCAGATTCCGCCGAACACGATGGGCAGGTTCTATCTTTAAGTCAATTTCTTTATAAGCTGCCTCTGTTTTTTGTAGGTTTACCAAAGCGTATTCAAGGCGCTTACATGGCGAGCAGAAAATCTGGTGACTATCCTGCGGGAATTGGTGTTTGTCTTGAGCAATCAGCAAACAGGAATCCTGAAGGCTTAGCCATTATCTTCGAGAATTCGCAATATACGTATCGAGAATTTAATGCTTGGGTAAATCGAATGGCGCATACTTTCCAAGATTTAGGTGTGAAAAAAGGAGAGGTACTGGCAATATTTATTGAAAATAGAACCGAACTTTTGGTGTGTATTGCCGCTTTAACAAAAATTGGTGGAGTTGCCGCTTTAATCAATACAAGCCAAAGAGGGTCTGCATTAAGGCACAGTTTGGCTGTGGTGGATGCAAAACGGATTATTGTGGGAGCCGAACTATTTGAAGTGCTAATGCTCGAAAATGAGATTTTGCCCCAAAACAAAGAGTCACGACTGTTCCTGCCAGATATTGATACTTGTCGAGCGCTAGATAGTTACGAGGTTCCCACTAATTTTACAGATTTAGCGCAATTGCAAAAACATAACTCTGCTGAAAATCCAGCCTGTACATCAGATGCTCGCCCCTATGATGCTTCTTGTTATTTTTATACGTCAGGTACGACTGGCTTACCAAAAGCTGCAGTGATGACCAATGGGCGTTTTATGAAAGCCTATGGCGGAGCTGGCTTGGCTTGTCTGCAATTAAGTAAAAAAGATCGTGCTTATGTCACCTTGCCGTTTTACCACGGCACAGCCTTAGCAATCGCCTGGGGAAGCATTTTAGCGGGTGATGCTTGTTTAATCATGTCGCGTAAATTCTCTGCCAGTGAATTCTGGAATGATGTTAGGCGCACAAAGGCCACGGCATTTTGTTATGTAGGAGAGTTATGTCGATATTTACTGGCTCAGCCTGAATCTTCTGAGGATAGAAAGCATAATGTAAGCATGATGTTTGGAAATGGTTTAAGGCCAAACTTATGGAAGCCATTTAAAAAACGCTTTGGTGTGGACAAAGTTATGGAGTTCTATGGCTCGAGCGAAGGTAATATTGGCTTTTTAAATGTCTTTAATCATGATTGTACTGTCGGGTGTACTAGTGTGCCTTACGCTATTGTTCGCTACGATATTGAGAATGATTGCCCAGTTCGCCATTCAGATGGCTTTATGCAGCGTGTATCTAAGGGTGAGTCAGGTTTGCTATTGGGTGAAATAACCGACAAAACACCATTTGATGGTTATACCGACCCAGATAAAACCGAAGAGAAGATTCTACGTAATGTCTTTGTTAGTGGTGATGCTTGGTTCAATTCTGGTGATTTAATGCGTGACCAAGGCTTCAAACATGTTCAATTTGTCGACCGCTTGGGTGATACCTTTCGCTGGAAGGGTGAAAATGTTTCAACCACGGAAGTTGAAAACTGCATCAGTCAGTATAAGGCTGCTACTGATGTCATCGTCTATGGGGTAGAAGTGCCCGAGACAAATGGCCGGGCGGGGATGGCAGCTATTTGGTTAAAAGAAGGAGAAAGCTTTAATCCTCAAGAATTTTATGATTTTGTTCAATCGGTATTACCGCCTTACGCTCTTCCTCTATTTGTGCGTGTTGCTAGAGAAGCAATGGAAACAACCGGGACGTTTAAATACAAGAAAACGGATTTGAAAAAACAGGCTTTTGATATCACTCTCATGACTGATGATATCTGGGTTTGTTTGCCTAGGACAAAAACATATCAGCTAATAGACAAGCCACTGTTCAAGAAAATAAATGCTGCCGAGTTTTCCTTTTAAATTTGATGGGGAGCTAAAAATAACGCTTTAGATTTCAGTACTGTAGTCAAAAGGGTTTTGCTTCCCCGATATAATTTCTTGAAGAAAGCTGGTCTCTCTCAAAGCAATTTTATGCATAAGCATATCGATGTCTTGCATGCTATGAAACGCTTTGAATCCCATCCTAAGAAACCTATGTAGAGCGCCTAAGCCAGCAGATTCAGCGGCGCCTTTTGATAATTTCAAAGAAAAAAGAATGACTTGACTGCGTGCATACTTATCTAACTTTTTTCCGAGCTCTTCCATGAGCTTAATTTGATAGCTCCGCTTTTGCTCGTTATTACAAAGCCGGTAGGCTTCACAATAATGATGTTCATTAATTGTTGTGTGCGATAACTCAATAAAGAGTTTTGAGGCAAGTTCCTGATCTAGCATTTGAGTCAGCATATTCAGTTCAACAAGCAAGCTGACGGTTTCTAACACGGAATTCGGCAGAAGCTTAATCATCTTTGGGAATATGCGCTCTAAATCTCTATCTCTTTCACTAAAGTCCGTATCTGAATAAAGCTCTGTAAATAGGAAAGTTAAACCATCTTGATAAAGTGGTGAGTAGTATAAGTCTTTATGTGAATATTTAAGCCTTTCACTTTGCCATTGAGCCAATTTGGCTAGTTCTAGACTTAAGTTTTTGGTTTGATTGGTCGCTTGGAAATCGTTGTATTCAAGCATGGCATCTTTAAGGCGAATAGCAGCTGGATGCTTGGTTTTTGTGTTAAGGATTCTTTCTCTGTACATGTTAGTAGCCAGATATGGTCTATCAAATATCAAACTATCTTATAAAAAGAGCAGACGCTAAGCGAGCATAAATAAAGTAAAAAACCGGGAAGTCCCGGTTTTTTGTGAGTATAGAGTTTAGTTACTAGGTTATGCCGAGGCTTTTTCCAACATCTTCTCTTGCTCAGGATTCAATTTCATACGCTGCTTCACAGGCTGATTACTTAAAGAATTAGGTAGACTGTCTAAGCTTGGGACCCATTTATCATCATCTAAGCTAATAAAATGACTCATGCCATCAGTTTCAACAATTCTGACTGCATTAGGGCTATGTTGAGCACTTTTAAGCATTAGGTCTCTATCAAGAATTCGATCCATTTTGGGGATTAAAAATGTTCCATGCTTCATTAACTTATATACGGAGTAATCAGCTTTATCCATCCAGGCGAAAAGGTTTTCGATATTACGAACAATTGTTAAATGGTCTTTCGTTGCGCTGAACATTTTATTCAGCAGTTGTTTTTTACGGTCATTGGTTTTGCCGAAGAACATTTGACCATAAGAAGATGAAGGTGTGCTGTTAATTAAGCGAACAACCCAAGGCCACATTCCATGACTCACAGGTTCAAGTATTGCTGAGACTAATGGGTGAGGTTTTCCGCCGGGAAGCGCTGGCGCTTCAAGTATAAGTTCTACTTTAACAAATAATTCTGGGCGGAAGGAAAGTGCCTGGAGAATAACTGCGCAGCCACGTGAATGGCCATGAATGCGAATATTTTCAGTTGTTGGTAAATTGGCAAGTGTTTGGTTTAATAAGCAGGCATCATATTCAATGGTGGCTTCAGGGTATTTGATAGGAACTTCCCACTCTGCAGGCTCAGGAATGGGGCCGCTTACGGGAACATGGTAATTACTACAGGTGAGCAGAAGAAGTTCAGTTGTTGACTGATGATAAAGTTGAGTGAAATAACAATGATTCTCTAGGAATCCATGAACGCCGATCACCGTATGTTTGGCTTGACTACTATGATTGCGGATGCTTACAGCACCTTTACCTATAGTGTAAACTTTACCGGAAAACATTTCGGTAAAGTTCTGTTCGATCGGCTTTATCAATTTGCGCGCATGAGATGCTTGCATGACACTCTCCCAACTTGGCTAGCCAAATAATTCAGACTAGATTCTTTGCTTGAGAATTATCCAAAAAACAGAATGTATTTCGATAAAACTGTGCAAATTTTAGAATATTTTTAAGTAAGTATACGGCCTTAGTTAACTAAAGAAATCTAAAATATATCAAAAGATTAACAAATATTAAGGATTCGCCTTTAAAAGCATCCGCAACTCTTTGAATTAATTATGGCAGATGCTTTCTAAAACGGATGTTAAAAATTGTAACATTTGTTAACTTTTGCAACTGAATAGCCTTTTTTTGATTGTAAAAAGATCAGATCTCGGTTCTTTTTGAGGTTTTTTCTGTTATGGTTACTGGCTTGTAAATTGGAAAAAATACTTTCCAAATAATTTTTACTCGATGTTGTCAAGCATTCACTTCAGTAAAAAATCGTATCGTTCTCATTATAAAAAAAATACTTTGGAGTCCGTTATGGCTGAAGGACAATCTAAGCCTTTAAATGGTGCTGATACTGCGTGGTTACGCATGGATTCACCAACCAACTTAATGATTATCAATGCCATGTTGATTACAGAAAACATGCGCTTTGAAGATTTTAAACATACGATAATAAACCGTTTTCTTCATTTTCCTCGTTTCCTCAGTAAGCCTGTATCTAAATCAGGGCAATTCTATTGGGAAAAAGACCCCTACTTTGATATTGATTCACATGTAAAGCGTGTTGCTTTGCCCGCTGTTGCTGATAAAAAAGCCTTGCAGGCATATTTAGCGGATCAGGTGAGTATTCCTTTCGATCATTCAAAGCCTCTTTGGCAATTACTTTTTATTGAAAACTATGATCATGGCAATGCCATAATATTTAGAGTGCATCACTCTTACGCAGATGGCTTAGCATTGGTCTCTGTTTTTCATTCTATTACTGATGCCAGCGCCAATGTTGCACCTTTCGTGCATGGAGGGGCTAGTCGATTCCATGAAGACGGGGAAGCTGATTCATCTTCAACGGACATGAATTATGAATGGCCTCGTTACCAAAGGGCGATGGATAATGCTATGAATCGGGTTGACCGTTATAGCGGGTTAGCGAAAAAAATATCAAATGAAGGATTGCACATCCTTAAAGATCAAGAAGCGCTTAAAGAACTTCTGGGAGATGGCGTCAAAGCAGCCGCCGAGATCGCGCAATTAGCGACATTACCAGCTGATTCGAAAAAATTATTAAAAGGGACTTTAGGCATCAGGAAAACCTGTGCTTGGTCAGAACCGATTAGTTTTGATAAATTTTATGGCACTGCAAAAATGATTGGCTGTAAGGTAAATGATTTATTGTTGTCTTGCGTTGCCGGTGCATTGAGAGAAGAGTTGTTAGCGTCTGGCGCTAAGCTTGATGGTCAAAAAATACACGTGACGTTACCTGTCAATATTCGTCCAGCCGATAAAATAGATATGGGTGTAAACCCCGAAGAGTTAGGGAATTGTTTTGGAACAGTCTTTGTTCCTTTACCGATAGGTATTGATAACCCTATTGAGCGTGTTTACAAACTTAAGCATGATATGATTGCTTTAAAACAATCGCTTCAACCCGCCTTATCATATGCCATACTTTATGCGTCTGGCCTAATGCCCAAAGCTGTACAAAAAACATTGCTTGAAAGTTTTGGTAACAAAACCAGCGCTGTTTTATCAAATGTACCGGGATCAAAAGAGCCCCGTTTTATCTGTGGAGCGAAGATAAAAGAGCAGATGTTTTGGGTGCCACAAACGGGTGATCTTGGCTTAGGTTTAAGTATTATTAGTTATGCAGGGCAAATTCAGTTCGGTTTAGTCGGTGATGCTAAGTTATTTCCAAAACCTGAACGAATTGTGAATCGCTTTGTGGCCCAAATTGATATGCATCGCATAGATATTGTTGCCAGTTACATAGAAGACCTTGTTCAACCCATTATGGTGTCTTAAGCTACGCGATCTTTGAAGCCCAAAAGTGTTTTTGGGTTTATATTCATTTGTTCATTAGGTGTATAGATGACAGATCAAGCTTTACCCGAAGGCATGGTGCCTCTTAAAACAAAACTTAACCTAGAAACTGCCACCGCGCCCTGGCGTGAATTGCAAACTTTTTTCGCTCAAGGCTTGGTGCTCAATATCCAAAAAGACTTAGATTTACTCACTGTCGGCGAACAGTTTGCTGCAGATAATAAGGCTTTATTCGAGCAGTGGCTGTCTTCTGGGCAGGTGGCTCAGGTGACTGATGAGCAGGCGAAGCTTTGGGTTGAATCAGATACGACAGTTTGGACCTTGGTAATCAAGCCTTGGATTCTCGTGCAATCAATTTAGAGCTAAACGGCTTGTGCAAAACGTTGCAGCTCTTTTATAAAGCGAATAGGTTGATCAATAAGTGGTGTGTGACCGCTTTTATTAAACGTAATGATTTCGCAATTAGAATGGAAGTCCGCGATGCGGAGTTGTCCTCCGCATGGATACATTTCAGACTTTAAACCTACCATTAGTGACATTGGTGCGCTTAACTTTTCGATAATACCCATCATGTCATAGCCTTGTTCTATATAAGCTTTTAAACAGTGAATATAAACAGACCAGTTTTGTACTGGCATCAAATACTTAATTAGCGCTTCTTGGTTGCAGACTAGCTGAGCCAATTTTTTATGAGTTGGTTTAGATAAAGCGCTGGCAAAGAAATCACCTAGATTTTTCCATAAATCCATTTTCAAATAGTTAGGAAGTTTGGCATAGGAGGTCTTGTCTTGAATGAATGGTTCTAATTTATTGATAAGAGAGCGTGCTCGTTCTAGGCGTATTTCTTGTTCATGGCCAAATAAACCCCATCTCCAATCCTGATCATTCAAGCAACGCGGGCTTTGGTCGATATGTAAGTATCGGGAAATATGCTGATCACCATATAAAGACTGATATTTAAGGGCAACAAAAGCACCCATGGAGATTCCAGCTAATTTTATTTGATCGAACCCAAAATGCTCAACAATATCGGCAAGATCATCTGCATAATTTGAAATCACACAATCTTGATTATATGAGTTGGTATGAGAGCGGCCAAATCCACGGAAATCGGGAATAATAAAGCGTTGTTTAGTAGATAAGGGAAGCGCAAAGGGTAGCCAGTGAGCTGATTGCATTCCAAAACCATGAAGTAGAAAAATAGGTGGTTGAGTGGTGTTGGATTTTGGTCCGATATCTCGAACATAAACAGATTGAGCGTCGCGAGTTTGTATAAATGGCATAGCTAGATTCTTATAGTTTTATTGGGCTAATTGCTAATGTTCGACTAAGTTTAAACAGGTGAGTTCAGCATTCCAAGAGAAATCAAAATAACGGTAAGGATATTTATGCCCCCCGCTAAAGTAGTTATAATTTTGTCGTATATAAATGCCAAAAATATAGATTCAACTAGATTTTTGGCATTTATATACTTTTTAGGGGTAATGGTTATATCTAACTCATCTTTTGCTTTGGATCTAAAGACACCAGATCGCTTGAAAACACCGGCTAAGCACTATAGTCATATAGAAAATACCGCATTTCTTTCTTTGCAACGTATTTCAAATCGTATCGTTGCTGTAGGTGATCGAGGGGTAATTGCATTCTCTGATAATGAGGGTGTGAGTTGGCAACAATCTGATGTTCCTATTTCTACACTAATGACATCAGTTCATTTCCCAAATGAAACGGAAGGTTGGGCTGTTGGTCATGGCGGAAGTATTCTATATACCGCTGATCGAGCTCAAAGCTGGAAGTTGCAATTAGATGGTAGGCAGGTTAATCAATTGCTGCTTCAGAAAGCAAAAGATACTTTGCAAAAGCTCAAAGAAGATTATGCTCAGGCAGATGAGTATCAAAAGCAAGATCTACAATATGCAGTTGAAGATGCAGAATATGCACTTTCAAATGCAGAATTTGATGTAGGATTAGGGCCTGCAAACCCATTTCTTGATGTGCTTTTTCTGAATGAGAAAAAAGGCTTTGCTGTTGGTGCCTATGGATTATTTGTTGTGACAGAAGATGGGGGTCAGACTTGGATATCGGCTGCCAGCCGTCTTGAGAATTTTGATCGTTATCATTTAAATACGCTGGCTCAGTTAAAAGGTGGCGCTATTATTATCGCTGGCGAGGCCGGAACGCTATTTGCATCTTACGATCAAGGGCTGCAGTGGGAAACCTTATATGGACCTTATCAAGGTTCATTTTTTGGTATCCAGCCAACTGAAAGTAAAGATGAAGCCCTGCTTTATGGTTTGAAAGGCCATGTATTTAAAACACAAGACGCTGGCCAAAGTTGGAAAAGCATTCCTGTCAGCGTTGAAACGAGCTTGACGTCTTCTGCTATCTCGCAAGACGGAGAATTAGTTATTTCAGGGTATTCAGGTGTAGTGCTTCTATCAAACGATCATGGTGAGAGCTTTTCTCGAATAAAAACGAAAGGTTTCGAAGGTTTTAATGGTGTCGAATTTACTAGAACAGGAAATTTTGTGTTGGTTAGTAATGAGACTATCCAAACGCTAGATGCATACTAAGAGATAAGTCGAGAGCTTTGTAATCACTGTAGTCGAGCAAGACTCTGAAGTACTTAGTTATTAATATTTTCGTTTGGAAAGAGAGATATTTGTGCAAAAAAACGATCACGAAGGTCATAGCGTCAAGTTAGCAGAGCCCATAGTTGAAGCGTGGGTTTTTAACCATAGATTAGTGGCCTTGACTATTTTTCTAGGAATTACTGTATTTCTTATCTTCATGGCAACAAAGCTTCAGCCAGATGCCAGTCTTGAGAGAATGATCCCGCTTGAACATCCCTATGTCGCTAATTTTATAGAACACAAAGATGATCTAGACAACTTGGCGAACTTTATAAGAGTGTCAGTTGAAGCGAAAGAAGGCGACATATTTACGCCTGAATACTTATCCGTTCTTGAAAAAATTAGTGATGAGGTCTTTTTTCTGCCTGGTGTAGATAGAGCTGGTTTAAAATCACTATGGACGCCAAATGTTCGATGGGTAGAAGTCACGGAGGAGGGTTTTCAAGGTGGCACTGTCATTCCACAGACCTATGATGGGAGTGAGGATAGTTTAGAAGATCTAAAGCAAAATATTCTAAGGTCCGGAGAGTTAGGCCGACTCGTAGCGAATAACTTTAAATCCAGTATTATTTACGTACCTTTATTGGAAAAAAATCCTGAAACGGGTGAGTCGTTAGATTATTTGAATTTCTCGCGTTTACTTGAAGCAAATATCAGAGATAAATATGCTGGTGAAGGTTCGGTCGTTAATATTCATATTGTTGGCTTCGCCAAAAAAATTGGTGACTTGATTGAAGGTTTTAGTGCAATTATTTTGTTCTTTTTCCTTGCTGTGCTGATTACTTGTGCTTTGTTATTCCTTTACTGTCGGTGCTATAAAAGCACGTTTACTGCCGTTACCTGTTCAATTATTGCCGTTGCTTGGCAAATGGGCATCATGCATATCCTGGGCTATGGCTTAGATCCTTATTCTGTATTAATTCCGTTTATTATTTTTGCGACCTCAATTAGTCATGGGGTACAGTTTATTAACGGTATTACTCATGAGGTGGGCTTAGGTAATGATTCATTAGCTGCGGCGATGAAAACGTTTCGACATCATTATGTGCCGGCGATGTTGGCACTGATTAGTGATGGTATTGGCTTTTTTACCTTAGTGTTTATCAATGTCGATGTTATTAAAGACTTGGCCGTAGGTGCGAGTGTGGGTATTGCCAGTATCATCATCACTAATATGGTGCTGTTACCGATAGTGATGTCTTATATCGGAGTGACTAACTACGGCATTCGCCATGTTCAGCATGTTGAAAAAAATCCCAGCCCTTTTTGGGGGTGGTTGGCGCAAATGGCGACTCATAAATATGCTCTAACCTTTATTATTTTTGCCCAATTTGCTTTGGCCTTTGGTTTATATGTGGCTGAAGACTTGAAGATAGGAGAGCTTGATGCTGGCGCCCCTGAGCTGCATTCAGATTCTCGATATAATAAAGATAACGAATTCATTACTACTAATTATTCTACCAGTGCAGATGTCATGGTTTTGATGGTGACCTCTCCAGCCGAAAAGTGTGTTTCTTATCCTGTGATGGATATGATGGAAAGGCTTCATTGGGAGCTGAATCATACCGAGGGTGTTCAATCTAGTATTTCAATTGTGAATGTTTCTAAAGCTGTAACAAAAGCATTTAACGAAGGTAGTTTTAAGTGGCATGAGTTGTCACGGAACCAGAAAATTATAGATACCTCACTACAATATGCTCCACCGAGCTTTATTAATAGAGATTGCAGTCTCGCGCCCATTTTTGTGTTCTTAAACGACCACAAGGCGGAAACACTCCAGAGGACAGTTGATACGGTTGAGAGGTTTACAGCTGAATTAAATTCCGAAGATGTAAAGATTTTGTTGGCGGCGGGGAACGCGGGGATTGAAGTTGCAACCAACCAACTTATAGAAGAATCCCAAACGTTTATGATGGCTATTGTTTATATCGTTGTTGGTTTGATGGTGTTATTTGCTTACCGCTCAGTACGAGCAATGGTTTGCATCGTTATGCCATTGATGATGACGTCGGTGTTATGTACGGCTCTGATGGCCTTTTTAGGTATCGGGGTTAAGGTGTCGACTTTACCAATTATTGCCTTGGGCGTTGGTCTAGGTGTTGATTACGGAATATATATTTATAGTCGTCTCGAAGAGCTTTTAGATGAAGGTTTAACGCTGCAAAAAGCTTATTTTCATACCTTACGCTCAACAGGTAAGGCGGTTGCATTCACAGGGTTAACGCTTGCCATTGGAACAACAACTTGGATTTTCTCACCAATAAAATTTCAAACTGATATGGGTATTCTCCTTACCTTCATGTTTTTATGGAATATGATTGGCTCTCTAACATTGCTTCCTATGCTGTCGTATTATTTTGTGAAGGATGGTGAAGAAGATGATTTAGAGGTCTACCAAGATAGTTCGGTATAGCTAAGAGCTAATTTATGTAGTCTTTGCTTTGCTACGTTCTTAAGGTCGTGTGAAGTTTCTTATGATATAAAAATGCCGCTTAAGATTTAAGCGGCATAATGTAATGGTGAAAAGTTAACTCTTCTATGGAATCGATATATTAATAATTGAAGAGAAGGTGCCTTGTCTATTATCAGTGTCTATAGTGGCAATGCGTAAGTATAAGAGGCCAGTTGAAAGATCACTTATTGTTAAAGAGTTTGGCAATAGATTTTCAACGTTAATTCTATTCTGAAGCGATGTTGAGTTTGTTCCAAATTCAATCACATAACCTTGAATCTCATTAAAACTTAATGCGCTTCCATCTTCTCTTTCAGTCGGCGTATCCCAGGTTAGCTCTATAGAGGCTAGCTGAGGTTGGTTGATGGTAATCTGAGCTGCATCAGAAATTTCGCTGCTATCAGAGTTGTTAATTAGTACTGTATAGCTACCTTGGTCTTCAGGTCTTGCTGATAATATTTGATATTGAGCATAGTTTGCTGCATCGATAGCATTACCATCTAAAAACCATTGATAAATGAGTGGGGCCTCTCCAGAAGCGCTAACGCTAAGTGTAAAAGGAGTGCCAGAAATAACGGTTTGAGACTGTGGCTGGTTAGTAATCATGACAGGAATAACATTTGCCAATACCGCTAGGTTGGCTGAGATAGATACTACGCTTCCTTGGCTATTGGAAATAACAACATCATAATTACCTGCATTTGACTGGCTTACCGAAGGAATACTTAAAGTTGGACTAAAAGCGTTATCAATAGCTATACCGTTTTTCCGCCACAGATAGCTAATAAATCCCCCTCCATTTGCAGAAACACTGAATGTAGCAGCGTTGCCTTGTGGAACAGTTAAAGATTCAGGTTGTTTTGATATAGAAATAGCTTGTACTGATTCCGATACCCATACATTAATAAAATTTGAATTAATTTGTTTAAAGTCGTTTGAAACTATTACTCTATAGCTGCCGGCATCTTGAACTTGGCTGTTTGAAATTAAATAAGTGCTTGAAGTCGCGCCAGGAATAAGTGAACCATTCTTTTGCCATTGATACTGTATTTCTCCATCACCTGTAGCGCTAACACTCAGGTTAATAGAGTCACCTTGTGTAATCGATAAGCCTTGGGGCTGTTGTGTTATCTGGAGCGTTTGTTCGGCTCGATTAACCGTAACAGTGGCTGAAAGAGAGCTTAGCTCTGTTTCATTGTTGCTGATAATGACGTTATAAAAGCCAGTGTCAGTAATGTCACTATTTGATTTCGAATAAATGGCTGAGTTTGCACCAGGAATGAGGGTGGTATTTTTATACCACTGGTAGCTCAGATTTAAGTCACTATTGGCTTGAACGGATAAACTGAAAGAATTATTTTCTAAGGTTGTTACTGAAGTCGGCTGGGTAAGAATAATAATTTCTGATGTGTTTAGCGTAATTAGCTGAGCTTCAGTGTCATTTTGAATCTGGTTTAGAGTGGTTGCTTGGGTTGGATTAGTATCTTCAAGCAATTCAGATAAATCGCCAGCAAGTTCAGATGCTCTTAAAAGAATGCTTTTTAAGTCAATAGAATCTATAGAGGCATTGCCTAAAGACCAATCAAGAGAGAGCGCTTCAGGATACATTGCTGCACTTAATATTGATTGCTTTAGCTGTTCATCCGACATTATCGATTGATAAAAAAGTAACTGTGTAATGTCTTTTGGTTGAGTTTGAATGGGTGACTGAGAAAGCTTAAATGCGTTATTAACCCAATTTGTAGCGACGTTAATGGATTCTTTGTTTAAGCTTTGATTATTCTTTATAGCAGTAGAAACAATCAAATGGCTAAGGGGCGTAATATAAGCACTTACTTTTTTATTCTGATCGCTATAAGCAAGACCAAGTAATTTAAAGTTACTAGGTAATTGGATCATTCCACCAAAGTTTACAAGCTGGCCGTTTAAATTATTAATACAACCAATTATTAGGTCGCATTTCATCCTGGTGTCACTATCAACACTTAATTCTAAGAGGAAGAAGGTATCGGGCTGGTTGTTATCGAGTTTAAGATTAAATTGGCCAAATATATTGGTTCTGCTTTCTTCGAGAAAGTGTTTGTCTTGGGTGGTTGAATAGACTTTCACAATGCCGTTGGAAATGACGCCTTTTATGACGGAGCCAGAGTTACTATTGGAGCTCTGATTGTTGTCAGAACAGCCAACTAAAACCAATAAGGAAAGTAGAGATAGGCAGAATAGTACGTTATTTAGTATAAACTTTTTAAGCATGTGACCCATGATAGCGTTGTAAGCAATAAAAATAAGCGCTAATCAACTCGAAGTCTGGCTAGACTTCAAAACAACTTAATAAGCCAGATTATATTGAGGGATTGTATATTCTTTTTGAATCGCTTTATCGAATAATTGATTAATAATAAACCAATTCAACTATGATTTCTCGATATGTAAATTAACATTTATTCACAATATGATGTAATAACCGATTTACTTAATGTTATAAATTTTCCCCATCAACTCCTTTCGAATATTGTTTTGATCCTCTTCAGTTTCAGATGCATATAATTTGATGAAATCCTTCAGAATGGGAGTAAAACTGCGTTCGAAATCCTGGGCATTAATTTTGGTTTCATGAGCGGTTTTCTGAATTAAATCTTTTGTTTCTTTATCTGAAAGAGAGTCTTGGTTTAAGTGAGATAATGTCTCTTTTAATTTAGACACTAATGCAAGGTTAGGGTTGTTTGAAGGATCTATGGGTTTCAAAGACTCCCATAACTCTAAAAGTTTTGATTTTGCTTGATGAGTCCTAGATAAGTCAGCCTGGGCTGCAATATCTAAGCATTCAACAGAATCCTTAAACATACTTTCAGTTTCGGCCAGTTTTGCGCTTATTTTTTCGTTAAATGTGTCTGTTTGAACTGATAATGTCCTTACTTCATCGGCAACAACACTAAAGCCTCTGCCGGCATCACCTGCTCTAGCTGCTTCAATGGCGGCATTGAGTGCTAATAAGTTAGTTTGAGAATTTATCTTATTGATATCTTCTAGATGTTCAATGACTTCTTTAAAGCGTGCGTCGATGTCATCAAAATTTTTATTTAAAGTGATAGATGCGGCCTGAATATTTTCGAACTGTTGGATAAGGTCAGCTAAGGCAGCATTTGAGGTCTCCCCAAATTTATGGAGATTTTCTTGGGTAGTCGGATCGAGTCTTTCATCTAGCGTTTGTGCCAGTTCTTTAATTAAAAATTCAGCATTAGAAAGTATTTCAAAGGTTGTAGCTGATTGTGATGCTTGTTTTTCAGTCAAGTTTTCTGTGTTTTCACTGCTTCCAGCGATGCTTCGCATCTGTTCTTGCATCATTTTTTGTATATTATTTAAAAGTGCAAGTTGTCGTTCTTTTTCTTTCATCGCACGTTTGAAGCGTGGTGTCTCAGTGAAATGCACAAGAGACTTTTGGATTCGTTGCCAAATCATAAAACCAACAATCATGGTCGAAAATACTAGGGGTGCAATGATATAAACTGGAAGTGGTGGTGCAATGACTAACCATGCAGTTGCCAATAACTGAAGGAACAACAGCCAAATGTATTCAAATTTCATGCACTAACCTTTTTGAGGAATAGGTAAATTAAGTACCATAAGTTTAGTTGGCTTACAGGTTTCTACAAAGTTAATAGCAATTAAACCATTGTATAGTCTATTAAACAGAGAGGTTTTCCTGAAATCTATGTACTACAAAAATATTAGAAAAATTGTTGACTCAGTAAAGCTAATTAGTCGTCGTGTTGTATAGCTTTATATCGACCAATTAGCCTTGAGCTTGAGCGCTAGAAAGATTTACTAATCTTTTAGTTTCCAATTAACCTGCATGCCAGCATAAAAAGGAACAATAGGGTTTCCATTAGGTAAGATGATTTCTTCAGGGATAGTCCATGTTTCTCTTGTTAAGATCACTTTGTTTTGGTTTCTTGGTAAATTGTAAAAGTCGGGGCCATTGAGGCTAGCAAAGCCTTCCAGATTGTCTAAAGCATCTATATTTTCAAATATTTGAGCGTAAAGCTCTATAGCACTCCAGGCACTATAACAACCAGCACAGCCACAAGCAGATTCCTTCCTATGTTTTTCATGAGGAGCTGAGTCGGTCCCTAAGAAAAACTTTTTAGAACCAGATTTCACTACTTCTTGTAATGCCGCTTGATGGATATTTCTTTTTAAAACTGGGAGGCAGAAATTATGTGGCCGAATGCCGCCTACCAATAAGTCATTTCGATTTAACAATAAATGTTGTGGCGTAATCGTTGCCGCCACCTTGTCAGATGCACTCAATACAAACTCGGCCGCATCTTTAGTGGTGATATGTTCAAAAACAACTTTTAACTGTGGGAAGGTCGAGACAATTTTTCTAAGATGGCGATCAATAAACACTTTCTCTCGATCAAATATATCTATGTGATTGTCGGTTACTTCGCCATGAACGAGTAAAGGCATACCTAAGTCAGACATGGTTTGAAAAATAGGAAAAAGTGCATCAAGAGCAGAGACAGCAGCATCTGAATTAGTAGTTGCACCAGCTGGATAAAGTTTGGCTGCGGTAATGCCTTTTTCAACGGCTTCCTCTATGTCTTCTGGTCTAGTGCTATTTGTAAGAAATAGCGTCATTAAGGGTATGAAGTTATTATCTTTGGGTAAAGCATCAAGAATGCGTTGTTTATACGCTAGGGCCATTTCAGCATTAATGACAGGTGGAACTAAATTAGGCATTACTATTGCGCGTTTAAAGCAGCGGGCTGTTGCTGGAACAGTTTCGGCAAGCATATCTCCATCTCGGAAATGTAAATGCCAGTCGTCTGGAGCAATAATAGACAATGAATTCATGCTAAACCTTATTTGAACTAATAATAGAATGAATATTATGCCCGATAATCACCTCAAAAGTGAGGCCTCTAACCGTATTTCTGATCGACTCTTGCTTGAGTCCAATAAGGCAAGAAAGTAAAAATAAATAAGCCAAAAGAGACTAACCAAAGAAGGCCTGATAAGAGTACCCAGATCGGGGAGAAGTCGGGAGCGATTAAAGGGAGTAAAACTCTCACAACTGCGCCGGCAGAGAGTATCAATAAAGCGAGTAATAATGTTTTAGGTATGTTTTTTAAACTTCGCCCGGTATGGCCAGTTGATACCCGAGCCATCATTCCCATGGTAATGATACCAATTGCGCCAACTGCAAATGCGTGAACAGATAAAAAGGGTGAAATATCAAGCAAGTGAGCAAGAACGAATAACAGGAAGCCTAAATCTATAAAAAATAGAGCAAGGTAAAAACACCAGAGTAAGGGCTTGGCCCAAATACCCGGTGTATACCATCCGATTATTCGAATACTGGTGATGATAAACATTAAGCCTGCAAACATAATCGATAAGTTATCGATGGATAAGAAAACTTCTGTGATAAAAAAACCAAGGAAGCCGAAAAGACTAGTCATATCTAACCATTTTGAATTGAACAGGCTGACTTCATAAGGTACGCCATTCTCAACAAATAGAGGGATTATGCGTCTGCCTATTGTCAGAATTAATCCAATAACGAGATAAAGCCCGCCATAGATTGCAAGCTGAATGCCGCCTTCGAGATAAGAAAAAGCCTCAAGATAAAAAGCGAGATTGCCAAGCCCAAGTAAAAATAGTTTTGAAAGTATCGCCATCTGACGCCACTGTTTTGTGGCAATAATTGGAGAAGCTACAGCAAAACATAAGCAAACTATAAAAAATATATCAAAAAATGCAGCGATGAAAATATATTGATCACCCGCTAACCATAAAATACGGGCAAGAGCCCACAAGCCAAACAGTAAAGCTAACGGGTAGCCGTGAATGGTTTGTATTCCTGTCCAGTTTTTTACCGCAGTCAGTAAAAAGCCTGAAATAACTGCCAGGCTATAGCCATAAATCATTTCATGCGCATGCCATTGAAATGGGCTGATAGTCTTGAATTCAAAAAAAGCTAAGACTGAACCAATCGAAAGAGCGCCATTTAAACTTGCATAAATGACTAACCAGCAAGCGATGCTAATAAATGAAAATACCCCGGCTCCTGCAAAAAATACTCTAAATCCCAGGTTGAAAATAGCAGGATGGCTATGATGAGAGCTCATGTATTAATATTTCCTATAATGATATCTTCCAAAAAAGCTGAACGATTGACAATAATTAGGGGCAATCGCTCGTCTTACTTAGAGGTCTTTGACGAGAAGGCCTTTGGCTAATTGCTCTGGAAGTAGTTTGGCATTAGCTAATTCTGGAATCTCTAAATCTACACGATAACCAGAGCCTAATGCAGCTTCAACCGCTTGCTGGTTTTTGGTATTTCTTAATTGTCCGACCTTAAACGGAATATTTCCAGCAGGCGTGAGCAAAGTAAGATTGTCACCAACCTCAAATTTATTTTTTGCTTCGAGGCTCACGGTATTGGATGACATGTCTGCATTAACAACATCGGCAACGAAAAGCTGTTTTATTGAAGTCGAGTTACCTGTCTCGTAATTCTGGTATTCATCGGGAACGTGTCTTCTATAAAAGCCTTCTGTAAAGCCACGATTAGCCATACCTTCAAGGTCATCCATAAGCCCCATATTGAAGTCTCTTCCGGCTAAGGCGTCATCGATTGCTCGTCGATATACTTGTGTCGTTCTTGCAGCGTAGTAATAAGATTTTGTGCGACCTTCTATTTTTAGAGACTCAACACCAATGTCAATCAAGCGTTTCACATGTTGAACTGCTCTTAAATCTTTTGAGTTCATGATGTAAGTGCCATGTTCATCTTCATATGCTGGCATGAACTCACCCGGTCGACCTTTTTCTTGAAGAAGGTACAAAGGCGAGACCTTTGATAAATCTTCATCTAAATGAGCCTGTGATAGATGCTCTTGAGATAGCAGTGTAGGAGAACCTGTAAATTCAAGTTTGTCTTGTAACGGGTCAAAATAAGAGGCTGATTGGCTTGGAACTATTTCTCCTCCTTCACTATTTTCGGCTTCATGAGTTTGATATTTCCAGCGACAAGAATTGGTGCAAGCGCCTTGGTTAGAGTCTCTGTGTGTCATATAGCCTGAAAGCAAACAGCGACCTGAATAAGCAATACATAAAGCGCCATGGACAAAGACTTCAATTTCCATTTCTGGACAGCGTTGTTTAATTTCTGCTATTTCATCTAAAGACAGCTCACGTGAAAGAATAACGCGAGTTAGGCCTTGTTTTTGCCAGAACTTAACTGTCGCCCAGTTAACTGCATTCGCTTGAACAGAGAGATGAATAGGTAGGTCGGGCCATTTTTCTCGTACCAGCATAATAATGCCTGGGTCAGACATTATTAGCGCATCGGGTTTCATCGCGATCACTTCTTCCATGTCGCGTAGGTAGGTTTTTACCTTATCATTGTGCGGGCTGATATTTGATGCGATATAGAACTGTTTTCCAAGCTCATGAGCACGCTGAACACCTTTAGCTATATTTTCTATTTTATTAAACTCATTTTCTCTTACGCGCAAACTATATCGTGGTTGACCTGCGTAGACTGCATCTGCGCCATATGCGAATGCATATTCCATATTTTTTAGTGAGCCAGCGGGAGAGAGTAATTCTGTTTTATTCATGATGGTTTCATTCTTTTTGGGAAATCGCGGAGCCTACTTGCAATTGCTCAAACCAATCTAGAAATTTACCGACATTGTCGCCTTTAAACATTCGACCATGCTGGGGTAGCATCATCTCTATGTCTAACTTTCTGACTCGGTTAATCCAGTCTTGTTTTGCTGCATTGGAAGGCATCCATCGTTGATGGAAAAGTTTCATTTTAGGAATATGATCATTAAAATCCTCAACGTACATTGGGCTTTCAACGGCCTCTAGTGCTGCTCCAATATCCCCAGAAAACAGGATTTTTGAAATTGGATCATAAACACTGAAATTACCAGAAGAATGAAGGTAGTGGGCTGGTATCAATTGTAATGACAAACCAGCTACATCAATTGTACGGCCTTCATCCGGAATGGGAATGTATTCTATATTGTTCATACCAAAGTGAGTTATAAAACTTTCCCACAACCAAGGGCCGTGTAGTTTTGCTTTGGGTATAACTTGATCCCACAGACCTAGCGAAGAAATAATATCGGGGTCTTGGTGAGAGGCAAAAATTTGGGTGATTTGTTCAAGCGGAATATATTTAACGACTGAACTGAGCATTGGCGCGAAAAGTTCGACACCGCCCGGATCAAGTAATATGGCTTGATGGTTATTGATAATCATAAACTGATTAGAATCTATGATTTTTTCAGGTTTCTCTGGATCTCTTCCAAAATAAATCCATTGATGGTTTTCATTGTAGATGGATACAGATTTCATGTGGCTTCCTAGAGTATTTGTTTATTTTTAGAGAGGAATTTTAACGCTTTATCAATGTGTTTTAGAATTTGTTTAATCATTGCTTCGACGTTTTTCGCCATATCGAGTAATGCTGCGCTATGAACACCCGTTCTAGGAGCTTCAATTTTTGAGTTCACTGCTATAACAGCAATCGTTCGAATATTTTTCTGCATTGAAATTAATAAGTCGTGAAGTTCACGATTGAAATGAGACATATACTCTTTGTTTTGTGATTTTCTTTCAAGCTTTGAGTCGATCACAGTGGCTATAATCGGCGGAATTGAATGCTCATCTATCTTCTTGCACGCTTGTTCTAGTTTTTCTTCATATAGGCTATAACGCCATTCTCTAACTGCTCTATTGGCTGTTTGAATGGTTATTGTAGTGACATGGTCTGCGAGTGAAATAGACTCTCTAGAACATTCATCATAAAAGGTCGCTAAAATTGCTAGGCCAGCTGCACTTTCACCGATGCGTTTAGCTAATACACGTAAGTTTTTAGAGGAAATAGATAGGCTACGGGTAATCTCTTGAGCGTGATAAAGTTCAGCGGCTACTTTTGCTGCTATCACCGCTTGCAAGGTATTTTCATTGAGCATTAAATTGGACCCCATAAGCATAATTCTCTGGCAGTTAGTATACTTGCCTGCGCAATAAAAAGAGAAATGCACCTGAGCTTAAAAGTGCACCTATAAGCTTAGCAGTCATCAAAATAATTGTACTTTTATATAAAAACAGCGCAATTTAACGAGACTAGTTAAAAAGAGCGAGGGCAGAAGAAGGCCCTCGCGATGGTAATAATTCAAGGATTATGATTTCTAAATGAAACGGCTCTATGAATATTACCTAATTGACATAACAGACTTCTTGTCTTTTAGAACTTAGCTTCTAATTGTAGCCACACTTTAGTCGTGTCAGGTTTGCCGCCTTCTGCTTTGCCATCGAACTGAGCTAGTTTAAATAAACCTGAATAGTTT
>TARA_R110001592_G_scaffold6774_7_pt1 | contig 30542 bp, 28 predicted proteins | sample TARA_R110001592 | Tara Oceans TARA_R110001592 (sample SAMEA4398387) | marine metagenome | biome: Polar Biome; feature: [SRF] surface water layer (ENVO:00010504); material: water (ENVO:00002006), including particulate matter (ENVO:01000060) such as... | depth 5 m | reverse complement strand
AGCCCAAGTCGGGTACCGTAAAAGCCGGTACCAAATTGCAGGTTGCCTACTTTGATCAGCTGCGCGACCGTTTAGACGAAGATAAGCGCGTTGTCGATATTGTTGGTCAGGGCCGAGACTCGGTAACGATTAACGGTAAAGATCGTCACATTATGAGCTATCTTGGGGATTTTTTGTTTAGCCCTGAACGCGCGCGCAGCCACTTTGGCGTTTTGTCTGGTGGCGAGCGTGCGCGAGTGCAACTCGCCTGTCTGTTTAGTCAGCCAGCGAACGTACTGGTGATGGATGAACCGACCAATGATTTGGATATGGAGACCCTCGAATTACTTGAGAGTTTATTGGTGGAGTTTAGCGGCACGGTCTTGTTAGTTAGCCATGATCGCTCCTTTGTTGACAGTGTTGCGAGTAGCTGCCTGTTATTTGAAGGTAACGGTCAGATCAGTGAGCATGTCGGTGGCTATACTGAGGTGTCAAATTATGTGGCGCGTCGCGCTGTTCAAGAAAAATCGGCCGCTGCAAGCAAAAACACTGCGCCGGTGGCGTCTAGCAATACCACTTCGGCAGCACCGGCAGCTAAAGTCCGCAAACTCAGCTATAAAGATCAGCGTGAGCTAGACGGCCTGCCGGCAATGATAGAAAAGCTAGAAACGAAAATTGCCAAGCTCGGAGAAGTCACGGGCGACCCTGCTTTTTATCAGCAGGACGCTCTCAAAGTGACGGAGACTTTAGATCAGCTTAGCAACGTGCAGCTCGAGCTCGATGAGTGCATGGCGCGCTGGATGGAGTTGGCTGAGTAGCGTCGGCTTACTTGCTTTGCCCCACCCGCACGGCTAATACATCGCATGTGGCGCCGTGCAAAACGCCGTTAGCGGTTGAGCCCAGTATTAGTGCGAGACCCTTGCGGCCGTGGCTGCCAACGATGATGAGGTCGGCGTTTAGGGTCTCACTAAGTTCATGCAGCTGGGAGTCGGGGCGGCCACTTAAAAGGTGGCAGCGTTCCGTGGGGATGTTGGCGTGTTTAGCATATTTGTAGAGCGCCTCTTCAGCTTGAGTTTGCAACTGCTCTTGGACGCTGGAAAAATCCATGGGTATATCGCCGCCGTACGCTAAATTCAATGGCTCTACCACGTGTACTAGATGCAACTCCGCCTTGTCACTTGAGGCTACTGCAACCGCTCGGTCTAGTACCGCTTCGGTCTCGTCAGATAGGTCTATCGCGGCAAGTATGCGTTTATAATTTGGCACATTATTCCCCTGTTGTGTTCGCTTTATACCTTGCTATTAAGGTATAAAGCTCGCCATCTGTCCAGTGAACTCAAGGGAGCGACTAATGGGTTGGTTAATAGGAGTTGTCGTTATCGGGTTTATGCTGGCACCTGTTATGTGGATATTGCCTTCGAGGCGCCAGTCGCAGCAGGCTGAAATACGCGCCCTGGCGCGCACTTTGGGCTTGTCGGTAAAAGTGGTTGCTATGCCCAAAACTCGGCGTGCTAAAGTCCGCCGTGAAGAGGATATGTTTGGGGTGTGTTACACCCGGGTCTTACACAATAAAAGACCGCTGGCAGGCTGGAAGTATTGGTTAATTGATGTACCTGATGGCGATGATGACGCCGTTGTGCTCGATGGGGCGATAGTCGAGATCATTGAAAAATGTCGCCAGATGTTGCCGAGAGACGCAAGTATGCTTGAATTAACCCCGCTAGGCCTCAATGTTTACTGGCGGGAGATTCATGCTGATGTGGATGTGGTAACAAGCATTGCTGAATGTCTCAATGCGATTATCGCGGAAGGACGCCTTGAAGACGAAGTGAGTAAAGTAGATGGTTAAGACACCTCAGGAAAGCCTCGTGCCGGGTCGCTACCGCCACTACAAAGGTGGTGAATACTATGTTTATGAGGTCGCGACTCACAGCGAGACCGAAGAATTAGTTGTTGTTTATCGACCGTTATATGGCGAGGCTGCCCTCTGGGTCAGGCCGCTGGCAATGTTTGTCGAAGTTATTGAATTTGAAGGGGAATCTCGGGCTAGATTTGAGTTTGTTAGCCCTGCTGATGGGGCGAGTTTGTAGCTGATTGGTGTGGGTTGCGATGGCACGTCGCCCTTGACCCTGAGGAAATGAACACTTATATATGTCGCCTCTCGCCGTTAAGGCGTCACATTTTTTATATAATTGCAGAAGGATAATATGGGCAAATCTTTAGTTATTGTGGAGTCGCCAGCGAAGGCGAAGACCATTAACAAGTATCTGGGCAACGACTTTATCGTTAAGTCCAGTATTGGCCATATCCGCGATTTACCGACGAGCGGTAGTAGTAAAGCCACGCCGGTTGACGCTAAACAGCGTGCAAAGGCGGCGGCGCTGACCCGCAAAATGTCCCCAGAAGAAAAAGAAATTCATAAAAAGACTAAGGCCCGCGAACAGTTGGTCGGGCGTATGGGTATAGACCCAGATAACGACTGGAAGGCGCGCTACGAAATATTGCCGGGTAAGGAAAAGGTTGTTAGCGAGCTCAAAAAGCTTGCTGAAAACGCCGACACCATTTACCTCGCAACGGATTTGGATCGCGAGGGAGAAGCTATCGCATGGCATTTGCGCGAAGCGATTGGTGGCGACGATAGTCGTTACAAGCGAGTGGTCTTTAATGAGATCACCAAAAAAGCGATTAAAGCTGCATTTGAAAAGCCAACCGAGCTGGATATCGACCGGGTTAACGCCCAGCAGGCTAGACGTTTTCTAGACCGTGTGGTCGGCTATATGGTGTCGCCGCTGCTGTGGGCAAAAGTCGCACGGGGGCTTTCCGCTGGACGCGTACAATCGGTTGCGGTGCGCTTGGTTGTGGATCGCGAAAAGGAAATCAGGGCTTTTATACCCGACGAATATTGGCAGATTCATACTGACAATGAATCCGCGTCGGGAAAATTGCGTCTAGAAGTGAAGAAGCAGGCCGGCGAGAATTTTCGGCCCGATAACGAAACCGACGCCATGGCCGCGGCGTCAGCATTAAAGGGGGGGGAGTTCAAAGTCAGTGCCCGTGAGGATAAACCGACTAAGAGCCATCCCGGCGCGCCATACATCACCTCTACGCTACAGCAGGCTGCCAGTACTAGGCTTGGCTTTGGGGTCAAAAAGACCATGATGATGGCTCAGCGGCTTTATGAGGCCGGTTACATCACCTATATGCGTACTGACTCAACCAACTTGAGTGCAGACGCGGTGACCGCGTGTCGAGAATATATTTCATCAAATTTTGCAAAAAGCTATTTGCCGGAATCGCCGCGCTCATATTCGAGTAAAGAGGGCGCGCAGGAGGCGCATGAAGCGATCCGCCCTTCGGACGTGACGGTTGAACCAAGCCAATTGGCGGGTATGGAGCGTGATGCAGAGCGCTTATATACATTGATTTGGCGTCAATTTCTGGCCTGCCAGATGGCGTCTGCTGATTTTACTAGCACGTCAATCACCGTCACCTCAGGGGTTTTTGAGCTCCGCACCCGCGGCCGGGTAGTGCGCTTCGATGGTTTTATGAAAGTACAGCCGCCAGGTGTTGCCAAGAAAGAAGACGACCAAGAGCTACCCGATGTCAAAGTGGGCGAACGTCTAGATTTGTTAAAAGTAGACCCTAGTCAGCACTTTACCAAACCTTCGCCGCGTTATTCAGAAGCCGCCTTGGTGAAAGAATTAGAAAAACGCGGTATTGGACGACCATCTACTTACGCTTCCATTATTTCAACCATTCAGGATCGTGGTTACGTTAAAGTTGAAAATAGACGTTTCTACGCTGAAAAAATGGGCGATATCGTTACTGATCGTCTGGTTGAGAGCTTTAGCAATCTCTTGGATTATAGCTTCACCGCGCGTATGGAAGAGCTGCTCGACGCCGTCGCCTCAGGCGATAAGAATTGGAAAATACTGCTAAACGAGTTTTACGTTGATTTCCGCAAAACCTTAGAGGCAGCAGGGGCGAGTGAAGAGGGGATGCGTCAAAACGCACCCACTGGCACTGATATACCTTGTCCAAATTGCGGCCGTGACATGCAAATTCGAACCGCCAGTACCGGGGTGTTTTTGGGATGTTCCGGTTATGCGCTGCCGCCTAAAGAGCGCTGCAAACAGACCATAAACTTGGTGTCTGCTGATGATTTTGTCAGTATTGACAACGAGGATGACGAAGCCGAATCGAAGCTCTTGCTGACTAAAAAGCGCTGCAAATTGTGTAATACCGCAATGGACAGCTACGTTATTGACGCGTCACGCAAGCTCCATATTTGCGGTAATAACCCCGATTGCTCTGGCCATGAAATTGAAGAAGGTAGCTTTAAGGTTAAGGGCTACGAAGGTCCGCTTATTGAGTGCGATAAGTGCGGCTTAGATATGCAGTTGAAAACCGGGCGCTTTGGTAAGTACTTTGGTTGCACTGGTGAGGAGTGTAAAAACACTCGTAAATTGCTTCGCAGTGGGGAGGCCGCGCCACCAAAAATGGACCCGGTTCCCATGCCTGAGCTGAAATGCGAGAAAGTCGACGACCATTATATTTTACGTGATGGCGCGGCCGGACTGTTCCTTGCCGCCAGCGGTTTTCCGCGTAACCGGGAAACTCGTGCGCCGCTGGTGAAAGAAATTTTACCGCATCGCGCGGAGATCGATGAGAAATACGCCTTTCTTTTTGATGCGCCAGTTAAGGATAAAGAAGGCCGCGACAGCGTGATTCGTTATAGCCGCAAGACCAAAGAACAATATGTGCAAACCGAAGTAGATGGTAAGCCCTCCGGTTGGTCAGCCTTCTTTGAAAACGGTAAGTGGGTAGTGCGCGCAAAAGCGGCTAAGAAACCTGTTAAGAAAGTGGCAAAGAAAGCAGCCCCAAAAGCTAAACCAGCAAAATAATCGAGATGATGCGAGATAGCGGCAGCCCGCTGGAGTTTGTATGAAAGAAAGCTTTCGTGGGCAGTGTAATTTGCACGTTTACTTTGCCGAGCAATATCTAAGTCAGCTGCAAAAGACAGACACTGCGGAGTGGGGTGGTCACTTTCATAGAGCGGCGTCAGAGTCCCTTGTTTGGCAGCTATTGTTGGCCTATCAGAGTCACTTGGCCGACCTAGTTGATCAGCAGCCCAAGTTTGGCTTAGCGGTTCCGCAGGGCGTGTTTAAAGCGGCTTCTTTTGCGGGGCAGGACTTGCCGCCAGAGATAATAGAACTGGCTGATAGAGAAACCTATACGGGTTGGCTTAAATCCATCGTTGATTATCCGTTTTTACAGACCACCTCTGCATCACCCGCTGGGGTCATTGCTAGTGATGCAAGCGGTACCGGGCGAGTTAATGTGGATTTTGCGGAATGCCTTACTGAATTGAAGTCTTTGATTGCCCGTCACCGCGCCACCTTAATGGAATATTGATGGGTTGGCGTGAGGCTGGGCGGGTTTGATACAATAGCTGGTCATAGCCACCGCGTTGGCCTTAGCGCCTTATCAAGGATATTTTAGTGTTGTCATATTTAGAACTCGTCGAGCTTGCAAACGGAGATATCGTCTTACAGCGATCAGAAGGTGATGAAAATCCGCTGGTAACGATTAAATTCTCAAAAGAAACCCGAGAACACATTGTTGGTTCGGTGCTAGACGTTGCACGGGCTATGGTGCAAGCGGGGATTGAGGCTGCAGCGACCTCGGCTGAAGATGATGGCTTTATAGACGACGAAGATCTCGATGATGAGGACGATCAAGGGCCAGACGCCAAGACCGTCCACTAACAGAGGCTAGGATTGCATAAAAATAACAAGGCATTCGGCTGAGCCCGCTAGGGCTGCAACTTCCAGAGCTTGTCGCTCATCATCTCTAAGTGGTCTTTCCAGTAAAATAGCGACGGTATGACTTTTACCGCGCTCTAATGCTCTTATCGCAATTTCACTCAGATCACGGGTACTGTTAGACACTACTTGCAGGATTTTTTGGCCGTGCTGATGTATATCCGCGTTTAACAGCGGGCGCAATGGCCTATCAGCAACCCAGCACAACCAGCGCTCATCAGAGTTGCCACTTAGCTCGATCATCATGGCGGCAAGCATGGGCCTAGACAGATGCGCGTCGCTGCGCATTGCTATTTCGGTGACCTGTCCTCCGCCCGCTATTGGTAGGGGATTGTAATGTAAGGGCATTTGTTCGAGGCATGACATAATTCTTAACTCCCGCGCCGTAAAATACCAACACTTAGGCCTTCGATTGCAAAGTCTTGCTCTCGGAGGTCCACGTCAATTGGTGGGTAATCAGGATTCTCAGCAAGTAGTGAGATATGGAATTTGCTTTTTTGCTGTTTGAAACGCTTGACCGTGACTTCATTGTCGATTCGTGCGACAACGATTTGACCATTGCGAACAGTATTAGTCCGATGCACAGCGAGAAGGTCGTCATCGAAAATACCTGCGTTGATCATACTGTCCCCTTTAACCCTGAGAAAATAATCAGCGCTTGGGGAAAAGATGGATCCAGGCATGTCGCAGTAATCTTCAATATGGGCTTCGGCGAGAATAGGGCTACCGGCCGCAACTCGACCAATAATAGGTAGACCAAGATTCTCGGGTAGCCTAATACCGCGTGAAGCACCGGCGATAATCTCGATGGACCCCTTGCGCGCCAACGCTTTGAGATGCTCTTCAGCGGCATTGGGTGACTTAAATCCTAGCTGTTTGGCAATCTCGGCTCTGGTCGGCGGATAGCCGGTTTCGCCGATATGGTCTTTGATTAACTGGAGGACTTCACTCTGTCTGGCGGTCAATTTTTCCATAGTGTTGGCATCTGGTTACTTATACAGTAACTGGCATTATATACAGTATTATTTGGATGGCAATAGGCATTGCTAATTTGGAATATGGAAGGCCGAAAACAAAAAAACCTGCCGTAGCAGGTTGGAGAAGAGTGCGAGACCTCGCTTTAATAATTCTTCGTCGGCGGTATACCGACCGGTATTAATACTCGTCGGTTATGCCATTTACGATATCTGATTCAATTTCTGACAATGGGTTCCATCTCTCGGGGACCAGGGTGTCATCTAAGAATCGGTAATCGTCATCGCTTAATTCAAATGCGTTTCGCCAATCTTCGGGTTCTTCCACCATATCTAAATTGAGCAGATCCCAGCTATCCATATCGTATTGACTGAGCTCGCCGTCTATTAGCTGGGCTTCTACTGAATCGCTGTCGTCGTCGACGGCGACTACTTCAAATAGTTGGCCGGTCTCAATTTCCTTGTACCAACAACCAACTTGGGGTCTTATTGTCGCCATGATTTTTGCCTCGGTTGATCTACGCTTTCCAAACTAACACCTAGCGATTTGCTGTCCAGTAGGTATTTTTCGCAGTTAGTTTCAGCGCGAGCTGGGGTTTTAGCTCAGTCTTCAATACAATTGGCTTTATATTCAGCCGCATAGATGATCTTTTTGATCTTATTTTGTGTTTTTAATATTAGTTTTTATGGTTCATTTGTCTAAGCGCGTCGTGTTTAGAAATGAAATTGTATAGCAGCATACAGAGGAAGCCCCAATGCTGGAGCAGTGGTGGACTAATTTTCAGCCGGAGGAATATCCCTGGCTGGGTGACGTGTTCGTATTGGTACTTATTTTACTAAGTTTGAATCTAGTGCTCGGTCGATTGATTGCGCATCTCGAAATTAAATTTCAAAAAACACACAATCTATGGGATGACGCCTTATTGGCGGCTTCTCGGCGGCCGGCTTTGTTAATGATTTGGGCGGTCGGCGGCAGTCATATACTGGAGATGATTGGCAAGTCTACTGATGCGGAAGTTTTCTCGGCGTTAGATTCACTGCGTGCGGTGGGCGTGGTCTTGATTTTGGCTTGGTTCTTGGTGTCACTGGTTAGGCAGGTAGAGTTGGGTCTTTTGTCTGAGGAGTACACGACGAAAGATGAGCCTATAGATCAAACTACAGTCATGGCCCTAGGTAAGCTGGTGCGTTCTGCGGTGATTATTGTATCGGCGCTGATGGTGCTGCAAAACCTTGGCTACAGTATTTCTGGGGTGCTGGCCTTTGGCGGTATTGGTGGTATTGCGGTTGGTTTTGCCGCAAAAGATTTATTGGCAAATTTTTTCGGCGGTTTGATGGTGTATTTAGATCGTCCTTTTTCCGTCGGTGACTGGGTGCGCTCGCCGGATAAAAACATAGAGGGGACGGTGGAAAATATCGGATGGCGGCAAACTCGAATTCGGACCTTTGATCAGCGTCCACTCTATGTTCCCAATGCCACCTTTTCGCAGATTTCGGTAGAAAATCCGTCACGGATGTTGAATCGGCGCATTTATGAAACCATTGGTGTACGTTATCAGGACGCGGCCGTGGTGCCCGCCATTATCAATCAAGTACGAGAAATGCTGGAAAATCACGCTGACATTGATTTAGGGAAGACGCTGATCGTAAATTTCAATCAGTATAATGCCTCGTCTTTAGACTTTTTTATCTACACCTTTACCAAAACCACAAAATGGGTTGAATATCATGAGATCAAGCAGGATGTATTGCTGAAAGTTCTCGATATTATCCACGGTTTAGGGGCGGATGTTGCATTCCCAACGACCACTATTAAGCTAGATCCTATTTCGATTGAAAAGGCGCCAGAGCGCAATATGGAGCAGTAAATAAATGAGTAAAACAATTGCAGTGATCGGCGGTACTGGTTTGTGCGACTGGCCGGGCGCGGAAGTTCTGGATGAGTCACAGGTAGAGACAGTATATGGCGCGCCGAGCGCACTGCTGCAGCGCATTCGTTACGAGGGTGCTGAGTTTTTGTTTTTGGCACGGCATGGTAAAGGTCATCAAATTCCTCCCCATGCCATTAATTACCGCGCAAACATCGCGGCATTAAAAAAAGTCGGGGTTGATGCGCTGGTATCGGTAAATGCAGTCGGTGGGATTAGTGAGCGGTTTGTGACTGGCGTAATCGCGATTCCAAATCAGATTAACGATTATACTTGGGGGCGCGAGCACACCTTTTTCGATGGTGAAAACGGTAAGGTCGAGCACATTGATTTTAGCTTTCCCTACAGTCAAGACTTGCGTTCGCGCTTGGCGAATGCCGCAGTAGATGCCAATATTGCATTTGAAGATTATGGCGTCTATGCGGTCACGCAGGGACCGCGTTTAGAGACGGCCGCGGAGATAAATCGTCTGGCGCGTGACGGTAACGATATTGTCGGAATGACAGCGATGCCCGAAGCAAGCTTAGCGCGTGAGGCGGGTATAGAATACGCCTCAGTCGCACTGGTAGTGAACCCGGGTGCTGGCCTCAGTGAAAACATCATCACTATGGAAGATATTCAGACTGTCATTGATACTGGCATGCTGCAGGTCAAATCTATTTTGGCGCACTGCATCGCGGATTATTGAGCGCCTTTATCTAAGCTCGCCTCACTGCTAGCTGGGGCGGCTTGGATCTTAGTGATTTTTATGATGGCGCCAAAGCGCGGATGGTCAATAAAATGCAGCTCGTCGCTCCGCATCCTTCGCTGCTGCTTCATTACAACTATTTGATCTATCGGCTCGGCATTACTTTGGGCCGCCGTCTGTGCCTGATTATCCGCTGATAAATAGCTGGGGTTTTGTTTTAGAAATTCTGCGTACTCAGGGCTGGACTCGAAACTTTCGTCGACGAAAACGGGTTCCTCTTCTGGTTCGTCAAAGCTCAATGGCTGGCGGGGAAGGTAATAGTTGCCAGCCGCGTTACCAAAGCTAGTCATCCATAAATTTGTGTCTAAGTAGAGATAGCGCTCTACCGCCACGCGAATATAGCCTTCTAGTTGGTAGTGACTACCGTATTGTTTACCCCCTTGAATGAGAATGGCTGGCGCTTTCTTTCGCGAGCTTAAGTCTTGCTGCCAACTTGCTTGCATTAGCGGTTTGTAACGTGATGACAGGCGCAGGGAGTTGAATGCTTTCTCAAACTCTGGATCCATATAGTCGACTTTCTGAAGCGTACTGCCACTATTATCGATACGCAGCCAATTTCGTGGATAGCGGAGGTGAAGATTATCCGGCCAGTCTTCCTCGTACTGACTGGATTGATCGTTATTTGCGAATACCACCAGGTCAACGTGAAAGCGCGAGTCGTTCTGGCTCATTGCCACGCCGCTAAATGCTAGCATTACCACCGCTAGTAAAGCAGTAAATGAACAGCAATAAAGTGGGCGTCGATGAAGTGTGTTCATATAAAAATATCTCTTTGTTTTCTTGTCAGCGCGTGACAATCTAAATATCTAGTTACATTATTTCTAAATGCCAAGACAAACTATCTCAGTTCTATCGAGTCGGTGCTAGTTTCTCTAATAGGGATTCAATAAATTCAAAGCGCTGCTGTGGTTCTTCCATGTCATGTTTAAATTTGAGTGCGGTGGCGCCATCGAGTTGATAGCTTGCTGGAGCGGACTGCACCATCTGCACCAAACTTAAGGGCTCAACTCGAGTGTCTTCAGCAAATTCTATGCGGCCCGATATCGCCGACGCCTCTATCTTACTCAATCCGATTTTAACCGCTTGTAAACGCAATTCTGCGCAGCGGAACAGGTTTTTAACTTGGTTGGGCAATAAGCCAAAGCGATCGATCATTTCAATTTGAAGTTCACGTAAGGCGTCACCGCTTGCAGCACCGGCTATACGTTTGTACAGCATTAGACGACTTTGGACATCGGGCAGGTAGTCATCAGGTATTAGCGCCGGTATGCGTAAATTCACTTCAATGTGATCATCGTTGCTATTTTCTAGATTTATTTTCTTGCCCGCTTTAATTGCCTGCACCGCGCGGTCTAGCATGTCCATATACAGGGTAAAGCCGATGGTGTGTATTTGTCCGCTTTGCCCTTCGCCAAGCAGCTCGCCAGCACCGCGGATTTCCATGTCTTGGGTAGCCAAGGTAAAGCCAGCGCCTAGGGCGTCCGCTTCGCTTATGGCGGTTAAACGTTTTTCTGCATCGCCAGTTAACTGTTTGTCCGGCGGCGTTAATAGGTAGGCGTAGGCTTGGTGGTGAGACCGGCCAACCCGACCTCGGAGCTGATGCAGTTGCGCTAAGCCAAATTTATCGGCTCGATCAATAATAATGGTATTGGCGTTGGGTACATCAATACCCGTTTCTATAATTGTCGAACACACTAATACATTATGACGCTTGTGATAAAAGTCGCTCATAACCTGCTCGAGTTCGCGCTCGCGCATTTGGCCGTGACCAATACCAATACGTAGCTCAGGAATCATGTCTTGGAGATCCCGCGCGGTCTTATCAATGGTCTTAACTTCGTTGTGCAGATAATAAACTTGGCCACCGCGTAGTATTTCGCGAAGGATGGATTCCTTTATTAGCGCCGGATCTGATTCGCGCACAAAGGTTTTTACCGAAAGCCGTCGCGCCGGTGGCGTCGCAATAATAGATAAATCGCGGATACCAGCCATCGACATATTTAAAGTGCGGGGGATTGGTGTGGCCGTTAATGTTAATACGTCGACTTCGGCGCGAATATTTTTGAGGGCCTCTTTCTGGCGAACGCCAAAGCGGTGTTCCTCGTCGATGATAACTAAGCCAAGATTCTTATAGACGATCTCGTTCCCCAATAATTTATGGGTGCCGATTAATATGTCGACCTTACCCGCGGCTAGCTCGGCGATTACCGATTTTTGTTCGGCGGCGCTGCGAAAGCGGGATAGCACTTCAATGTTGACGGGGAGGTCGGCAAAACGGTCTCGGAAAGATTCAAAATGTTGCTGGGCGAGTAGGGTGGTGGGCACCAGAATCGCAACCTGGGTATCATTTTGTACTGCTACAAATGCGGCGCGCACGGCGACTTCGGTTTTACCAAAACCAACGTCACCACAGACCAGTCTGTCCATGGGTTTAATAGATTTTAAATCTGCGATAACTGCTTCTATAGCGGTTTGCTGATCGGGCGTCTCTTCAAAGGGAAAGGCGTTGGCGAACTCGTAATAATCCTCGTCGCTCAATTCAAAGGAGCGGCCTTGACGGGCCTCCCTGCGGGCGTATATATCCAGCAGCTCAGCGGCGACATCGCGAATTTTCTCCGCTGCTTTACGCTTGGCTTTGCTCCACTGCTCGGTCCCCAATCGGTGCAGTGGCGCGAGCTCATCGTCGGCCCCGCTGTAGCGGCTTATGAGCTGTAGCGATGTGACTGGAACATATAATTTCGCGCTATCGGCATACTCTAAGCTTAAAAATTCATTTGCTTGATTGTCGATGTTTAAGGTTTGCAAACCAAGATAGCGGCCCACGCCATGATCGGCGTGTACCACCGGCGCCCCAATTCGCAGCTCAGCGAGATTTTTAACGACATTTTCGGCGGTACTACTGGCCTTCTTGCGCCGTCGGCTTTGAGATACGCGCTTGCCAAAAAGCTGGGATTCAGCAATGAGAGCGAAGGGGCTTGGTGAGACGCCAGACATACCCTCTTCGAGTGGGGCGACGGTGACGTTGATACTGTCTTTGCCGGTGGTGAATTCCCGCCAGTTATTTACCGCCTTGGGCTTGAGTTTGTGTCGGCCTAATAGGTCGATGAGTGCTTCGCGGCGACCGGGAGACTCGGCACAAAACAGGATCCTGCGATCGCAGCAATAGGCTCTTAAGGCGGCGATAGGGTCGGCTTGTTTACTGTCTATGGTCAGGGTTGGCGAGTTGCCGATGACAAAATTATGGCTTTTAGCAGAATCTGGAAAAGGTGTCTCGCTGATGGTAATTCGCGGGTAATCTTTAAGTCGCGAAAAAATCTCTGGCACGGTTTGAAACACCGTTGCTGGCGGAAGCACTGGGCGGCGTATATCGCCCAAGCGCTGTTCGTAGCGCTGCTGTATGTCTTGCCAATAATGCTCTGCGGCGGCTTCAATGCCCGCGGCAGTGAGTAGCCAGCTGTTGCCGGGTAGGTAGTCGAATAGTGTTCCAGTCTGCTCAAAGAACAGCGGCAGGTAGTACTCTATGCCCGCCGGTGCAATTCCGTCACTGACGTCTTGGTAAATTGGGCATTTTCGGTGGTCGACATTGAATTTTTCGTGCCAGTGGCGACGAAATAGAGCGATGCCGCCTTCATCTAAGGGTAATTCTTTGCCCGGTAGCAGACGTATTTGTTTGACTGACTCGATGCCGCGCTGGGTTTCGGGGTCAAAACTCCGCAGGCTGTCAATGTCTTCATCGAGCAGGTCAATGCGATAGGGTGATTCGCTTCCCATTGGGAAAATATCAAGAATAGCGCCGCGACTGGCATACTCGCCATGCTGGTAAACGGTATCGACATGGCGATAGCCGCTTTTCTCTAGCTGCTGGCGAAAATTATCTATATTGAGGGTTTGGCCGATATCAAGTAGCAGGCTGTGTTTGCTGACGTAGTCTGGTGGCGCGATACGCTGCATTAGTGTGCTGATGGGTGCGACCAAAATACCGCGGCGCATGGTGGTGAGCTCACTTAAGGTGCGCAGACGTTCAGAGACAATGTCTTCGTGGGGTGAAAAATTATCGTAGGGTAGTGTTTCCCAGTCCGGAAGTAGCTTTACCGGCAGACCATCTGCGAAGAACCGCAGGTTTTGTTCCAGTTGATACGCCGAGGCCGTGTCTGCGGTGAGCAATAACAGTGGCGCATCTAGCGAGTTAGCTAGCTCTGCGGCGAGTAAGCCGTGACTGGCAGCGGGAATGCCGCCCCAGTGAAGGGCTCCGCCCTTAGCTGGCTTTACAATCGTTGGTAATTCAATCACAGCTTAAATTCGACTTCTTTAAAGGGTTAACACGCCATTGTAACCTGCTAATGGTAGTTATTACATTGCTTCAGATTGTTTGAACAGTTGAACTTGGGGGCAGTAATAAAGATAATACGCGCTCAAATTCTCCCCCCGAAAGCAAAGGGTATCTACCGTGACTGAAAGAAGACGTGAGCGTCCTGATGACTACTTCGCCGATTGGAAAGAGCGTGAAGCATTAGCAGAGGGGATGATTCCCCTAATTGGTAAGTTGTACCGTACCAATAACGTAAAAACCTATATCTATGGAAAGAGTCTGGCCAATCTCTCAGTTCTAGATATTATGCAAGCGCACCGCTTTGTGCGTCAGGTAGAGCAAAACGAGCTGTCTGAGTTCGAAACCTTCCCCGTCATTCAGGCATTGGCTACCCTAGATCTCGGTACTGCGCATATTGATGCAGGCCGCATTGCGGTTGCCTATGAAGAAACCGGCAAGCCAGCCGGTAAATCAGTAGAAGAATTTGTTCGCAGCCAGGTCGCAGGCTTGATTGGGGTTTCTAAAGAACCCGTTCGTCCAGCCCGCGACGTAGTGCTTTACGGCTTCGGCCGTATTGGTCGCTTAGTCGCACGCCTGCTAATTGAAAAGGCCGGTGGTGGTGATAATTTACGCTTAAAAGCCGTTGTTGTCCGCCATGGTGGCGCCGAAAACGATTTAGTGAAACGCGTAAGTCTGCTGCGTCGTGACTCGGTACACGGACCGTTTAACGGCACAATTCGTGTAGACGAAGATAGGCAGTCTTTTGTAGCTAATGGCGTCGAAGTGAAAGTTATTTACGCTAATTCGCCTGCCGAGGTTGATTACACCAAATATGGTATTAACGACGCTATTCTTGTGGATAACACTGGTAAATGGCGCGACACAGAAGGTTTATCTGTACATCTGGGCTGCCCAGGCATCTCCAAGGTTATTCTCACGGCGCCCGGTAAGGGTGATATGAAGAATATTGTTCACGGCGTCAATAGTCATGAGATCCTGCCGACGGATACGATTATTTCAGCTGCAAGCTGTACCACCAATGCCATAGCGCCACCGCTAAAGGTGTTAGATGATAAATTTGGCGTTGAGGGTGGCCACGTTGAGACGGTCCATTCGTATACCAACGACCAAAACTTAATCGATAATTACCACAAAGGTGATCGTCGCGGCCGCAGCGCGCCATTAAATATGGTTATCTCCGAAACTGGAGCCGCCAAGGCAGTTGGCAAAGTACTTCCGCAGTTATTGGGCAAGCTTAGCGGTAACGCGATTCGTGTGCCCACGCCTAATGTCTCTTTGGCTATTTTGAAGTTGAACCTGAAGACTGAGACAACGGTTGAGGAGTTGAACGAGTTTATGCGCCGGGTGGCATTGCATTCGCCGCTGCGTAAGCAGATCGATTATTCAAACTCGCCAGAAGTTGTGTCCAGCGATTTTGTCGGCTCACGTCATGCTTGTGTATTCGATAGTGAGGCGACCATTGTCAACGGCAAAAGTGCGGTGTTGTATTGCTGGTACGACAATGAATTTGGTTACAGCTGCCAGGTGCATCGCATTCTTGAGCAAATGGCCGGGGTAAATTACGCGGTTTACCCTCAGGACTAAACGAGGAGGTCAGCTCAGCTAATATCCCTGGCTGGCCTAACCGTAAATGTTTGCAAAGTTGGTCTTATCCTTGGTCTTGCTCTAGCAAGCACATCCGTGAGTCTTTATACTTGCGGAAGTTTTTTAATGCTTAGCTGTGATTTCAGTTGTCGCATTATTTCCGGAGCGCTTTCGCACTCCGCTTAAGCCGATTTGCAATTTCGCGTTTAACCGTAAGAGTGTTAGGCAAACTTATGATCAAAATTACCAAGGGGCTGGATTTACCCATGTCGGGTGAGCCCGATCAGCGTATTGAGCCAGGCTCAAAAGTGCGTTCGGTTGCGGTAGTTGGTTTCGATTACATTGGTATGAAGCCTACTATGGCTGTCAAAACCGGCGATCGTGTCAAAACAGGTCAACTTTTATTCACGGACAAGAAAAATGAAGGCGTGCGTTATACCTCGCCGGCAACAGGTCTTGTTTCTGCGATTAATCGCGGTGAGAAGCGTGTTCTGCAATCGGTGGTCATCGATGTAGAAGAAGACGACTACCAGAGTTTTACCCAGTATGAAGCGTCTGCCTTGTCGACATTGACAGCAGAGCAGGTGACTGAAAACCTCGTAGAGTCTGGGCTTTGGACTGCGTTTCGTACCCGTCCATTTAGCCGCATCCCTACTATTGGTAGTAGCCCAGCCGCAATATTTGTCACGGCGATTGACACCCAGCCCTTGGCTGCTGATCCGGCGCTCATCATCGCGCGCTCAGAGCAAGATTTCACCAATGGACTTGAGCTGCTGTGCCGTTTAACCGCCGGTAAAGTCCATTTGTGTGTGGCCCCAAACAGTAATATTCCTAGTTTAGATAATGACCAACTGCACGTCGCTGAATTTAGTGGCGCCCACCCTGCAGGCTTGGCGGGTACCCATATTCACTTCTTGGAAGGGGCGAGTGCGACCAAGATTGTGTGGTCAATTGGCTATCAAGACGTTATCGCGTTTGGCAAGTTGTTCACCACAGGTAAATTGAGTGTTGACCGCGTGGTATCGCTCGCGGGTCCTCAGGTTGAGAAGCCACGTTTAATTGCAACTCGTTTGGGTGTCAGCCTTGAAGAGTTGTGCGCGGGGCAACTTGTTCCAGGCGACAACCGTGTTGTATCTGGCTCGGTGTTGGGTGGCAGGACGGCGCGCGGCGCAACCGCATTTTTAGGGCGTTACCACAATCAAGTAACAGTGCTCGCAGAAGGTAATAACCGTCAATTCATGGGCTGGTTGTCTCCAGGGGTGAACAAACATTCCTTGCTGCGCATTTACTTGTCGCAGTTCTTCAAAAAGCGCTTTTCTTATACTACCAGCACGAATGGCAGTGAGCGGGCAATGGTGCCAATTGGGGCATACGAAAAAGTGATGCCCCTAGATATTTTGCCGACCCAGTTGCTGCGTTCACTTATCGTTGGTGATACCCAGGTTGCACAAACCTTAGGTTGTTTGGAATTGGATGAGGAAGACCTCGCGCTATGTACTTATGTTTGCCCAGGCAAATATGAGTATGGGCCAATCCTTCGTGACAATTTAAGCCGCATAGAGACAGAGGGTTAAATCATGGGCCTGAGAAAATTTCTCGATGATATCGAGCCGAATTTTGAAAAAGGTGGTCGTTTTGAAAAGTGGTATGCGCTGTATGAAGCAGCCGATACTATTTTTTACTCACCATCATCCGTAACTAAGACAAATGCTCATGTTCGCGACGGTGTTGACCTGAAGCGCGTGATGATTACAGTGTGGTTTTGCGCCTTTCCGGCCATGTTCTATGGTATGTGGAATATTGGCTTCCAGGCCAACCAAATTATGCTGGATACCGGCCTAGTAGCAGGTGAGGGCTGGCGCCATGTCATGATTTCAATGTTGGCCGGTTACGACCCTGCAAGTATTTGGGATAATTTCTGGCACGGCTTCTGGTTCTTCATTCCGGTTTACGCGGTAACCTTTGTTGCTGGCGGTTTCTGGGAAGTGCTGTTCGCGATGAAGCGCGGTCATGAAGTCAACGAAGGTTTCTTTGTTACTTCTATACTGTTTGCGCTGATCTGCCCTCCGAGTGTTCCGCTGTGGCAAGTTGCCCTAGGTATCAGCTTCGGTGTTGTCATCGGTAAAGAAGTGTTTGGCGGTACTGGCAAAAACTTCCTTAACCCGGCTCTAACCGGACGTGCGTTCCTTTACTTTGCTTATCCTGCTCAATTGTCAGGTGATGCAGTATGGACCGCGGTCGATGGTTATACCGGGGCAACTGCTCTGTCGATTGCAGCCAGCGACGGCATGGCTGCACTGCAGCAGCAGATGACTTGGATGGATGCCTTTATTGGTAACGTACACGGTTCAATGGGTGAGGTGTCTACACTGGCTATACTCATTGGCGGCACTGTTTTACTTTGGACCGGTATTGCATCGTGGCGCATTGTTGCCGGTGTGTTACTCGGTACATTTACGCTCACGGCCTTATTCAACTCCATGGATAGCAGCACTAACCTAATGATGGCCATGCCGTGGCACTGGCATATGGTCGTTGGGGGCCTGGCTTTCGGTATGATGTTTATGGCGACAGACCCAGTCTCTGCCTCAATGACGAATACCGGCAAGTGGGTTTATGGTGTACTCATCGGCGTGATGGTGATCTTGATCCGAGTTGTGAACCCCGCCTTCCCAGAGGGCATTATGCTGGCAATTTTGTTTGCCAATTTATTTGCACCTTTAATCGATCATTTTGTGGTCGAGGCGAACATCAAGCGGAGGTTGGCACGTGGCTAATAACGATAGTACACAGAGAACGCTGCTGGTTGCCCTAGTCCTCTGTATTGTGTGCGCGCTGGTTGTTGCCAGTGCTGCAGTAATGCTGAAGCCGGCTCAGGTGGCGAATAAAGCACTAGACCGTAAAAAGAATATTTTGGCGGCAGCGGGCTTGCTGGTTCCGGGTGAAGATATTGAAGCTCAGTTCAAGCAAGTAACGACAAAAATTGTTGATTTGCGCACGGGTAAGTTTACCGACGAGATTGCGCTTGAAGGTTTTGAACAGTCTAAAATAGCGAAGGATAGCGACACCTCAATTGCATTGGGTGACGATGACTTGGCTGATATACGACGCCGCGAGAACTTTGGGCTGGTGTATCTGATCGGTGAAAGCGGTAATTATGAAAAAGTGATCTTGCCGGTTCGTGGTTATGGCCTTTGGTCTACTCTCTACGGCTATCTGGCCTTAGAAGAGGATTATAATACTGTTGCTGGTTTAGGATTCTACGAGCATGGCGAAACCCCAGGCTTGGGCGGCGAAGTAGATAACCCTAAATGGAAAGGCTTGTGGCATGGCAAGGAAATTTATGATGATGGCGAGGTTGCCATTGAACTAGTCAAAGGTAATGTGGATTCGTCAACACCAGGCGCTATTAATAAAGTGGATGGCCTATCTGGTGCGACATTAACTAGCCGTGGTGTCAGCAACTTGTTGCAATTCTGGATGGGTGCGCTGGGTTACCAAGAATTCTTACGTAACTTGCGTCAAGGGGAGGCATAGACTATGTCGACAATGAGAGAAGCCCTAACCAATCCAATTATCAAAAATAACCCTATTGCGCTGCAGATATTGGGTATTTGTTCGGCTTTGGCAGTGACCTCTAGTTTGAAGGTGACACTGGTAATGTGTCTCGCGGTGACCTTGGTTACCGCCTGCTCGAGCTTTTTGGTATCGCTGATTCGCAAGCAAATTCCTGGCAGCATCCGCATTATCGTGCAAATGGTAATCATTGCGTCCTTGGTTATATTGGTTGATCAGCTGCTTAAAGCATACGCGTTTGCAATCAGTAAACAGTTATCGGTGTTTGTCGGTCTGATTATCACTAACTGTATCGTCATGGGTCGTGCCGAAGGCTATGCCATGAAGAATCCGCCGGTGGCGAGTTTTGTCGACGGTATAGGTAACGGTTTAGGCTACAGCGTTGTGCTGTTGTCCGTTGCAGTGGTTCGCGAGTTGTTTGGCTCGGGCAAGCTGTTGGGCTACGAGATACTTCCGCTGGTGACTGATGGCGGCTGGTATGTTCCGAATGGTATGTTGCTATTACCTCCAAGTGCCTTCTTTTTGATTGGTATTTTCATTTGGGTGGTTCGATCCGTGAAGAAAGAACAAGTTGAAGAAGCCGATTTCAAGATTACTAAAAATACTCGAAGTGTTAAGGAGGCCTTTTAATGGAACATTACATTAGCCTATTCGTGCGCTCGGTATTTCTTGAAAATATGGCGCTGAGTTTTTTCTTGGGTATGTGTACCTTCTTGGCTATCTCCAAAAAAATCCAAGCTGCGCTTGGTTTGGGTATTGCTGTGATCGTAGTTATGGCTGTGACCGTACCAGTTAATAGTCTTATCTATAATCACTTACTTAGAGAAGGTGGTTTAGCGTGGGCGGGTTACCCAGAGGTGGATTTAAGCTTTCTTGGGCTGTTGAGCTATATCGGTGTTATTGCCGCCATTGTTCAGATAATGGAAATGGTTTTGGATAAATATGTCCCTGCGCTCTACAGCGCGCTGGGTGTGTTTCTACCATTGATTACCGTTAACTGCGCGATTTTGGGTGGTTCATTGTTTATGGTTGAACGCGATTATAATTTCTCGGAGTCGGTGGTTTACGGCGCTGGTGCCGGTACTGGCTGGGCCTTAGCGATTGTGGCGCTAGCGGGGATTCGCGAAAAGTTGAAGTACAGTGACGTACCAGAAGGCCTACGTGGCTTAGGTATTACTTTTATCACCGTTGGCTTGATGTCTTTGGGCTTTATGTCCTTCGGCGGCATTGTCCTTTAACCGAGAAGAACGGGAGACCTAGTTATGAATACAGTAGTTATTCTCGGTGTGGGAATGTTTACCGCGATAGTATTATCGCTGGTTTGCATTATCTTATTTGCGCGCTCGCGTTTAGTGAGTAGCGGCAATGTCACTATTGAGATCAATGGCGAGAAAACAATTACAGTAGCAGCTGGTGATAAATTGCTTAACACTCTATCTGGGCAGGGCGTATTTTTAGCGTCTGCCTGTGGCGGTGGCGGCACCTGCGCGCAGTGTAAGTGTATTGTTACAGATGGTGGCGGCTCTATGCTGGCTACCGAAGAAACCCATTTCAGTCCTCGTGAAGCCCGGGAAGGCTGGCGTTTATCCTGCCAGACTCCGGTTAAGCAGGACATGAAAATTGAAGTACCTGAAGACGTGTTCGGCGTTAAGCAATGGGAATGCACCGTTGAGTCTAATAACAACGTGGCAACGTTTATTAAAGAGTTGGTGCTGAAACTGCCCGAAGGCGAGAATGTTAACTTCCGTGCAGGTGGTTACGTTCAGCTAGAGTGTCCACCGCATCATCTAAAATATTCTGAGTTTGATATTCCCGCAGAATATAAAGGGGACTGGGAGCGCTTTGGCTTTTTAAACGTAGAGTCAAAAGTCGAAGAGACGGTAATCCGCGCTTACTCTATGGCAAATTATCCAGAAGAGCGGGGCATTGTTAAATTCAATATTCGCGCTGCAACACCGCCGCCAAACAACTTGTCGCTGCCAGCGGGTCAAATGTCTTCTTGGACGTTTAATCTCAAACCTGGCGATAAGGTTACGGTATACGGTCCTTTTGGTGAGTTCTTCGCAAAAGACACTGACGCGGAAATGGTGTTTGTGGGTGGCGGTGCTGGTATGGCGCCAATGCGTTCACATATCTTCGATCAACTTATACGCCTTGGTTCAAAGCGCAAAATTACTTTTTGGTACGGTGCGCGTTCAATGCGCGAAGCCTTCTACGTAGAAGAGTATGACAAGCTGGCCGCTGAAAATGACAATTTTGAATGGCATTTGGCATTATCAGATCCGCAGCCGGAAGATAACTGGACGGGTAAAACGGGTTTTATTCATCAAGTCTTGTATGAAAACTACCTGAAGGACCATGACGCGCCAGAGGACTGCGAGTTCTATATGTGTGGCCCGCCAATGATGAACTCAGCGGTTGTTAAAATGCTTGAAGACCTTGGTGTTGAGGCTGACAATATCCTGCTTGATGACTTTGGTGGCTAAAATTATATACCGCCCGATAAAAGCAGCCTTGGTGCTGCTTTTATGCGTATTAAGTGCCTGTTTTCCAACGCCGCCGGAATTTTTGCAGCTCAGCGGCATGACGATGGGTACTACCTATCATATTACCCTGCGTAATCCCGGTGAATGGACAGAGCAGTCCTTAAAAGCGGCTTTAGATGAACGCCTTATGGCCTTTAATCAAATCGCGTCTACTTATATTTCCGACTCCGAGCTTAGCCAGATAAATACCATGCCAGCGGACGAGTGGCATCAGCTTACGCCGATGCTGTTTGATATTTTGGTGTTGGCGGTAGAAGTAAGTTGGTTGAGTAATGGTGCGTTTGACGTCACCGTCGGTCCGCTGGTTGATCTGTGGGGATTTGGACCGGATAGACACGACGGCAGACCTGACGAGGGTGCGATTAATAAAGCCTTACAAGACGTTGGCTTTGACCGTATCGAGTTAGATCTGGCTGAGCACAAGATTAAAAAAACTGCGCCGCTGCGTATTGACCTATCGGCCATAGCCAAGGGTTACGGTGTAGATGCCGTCGCTTTATGGCTAGAGTCCTTAGGCAGTGCGGATTATTTAGTTGAGATTGGCGGCGAAATGCGCGTTGCCGGACTTAGCCCCCGAGGGGACTCATGGCGAATTGGCCTTGAAAGCCCGGATTTAAATGTTGATAAAACCACGCCCATTTTATTAGCTAATATTGGGGTGGCGACGTCCGGGGATTATCGAAACTACTTTGAAGAAAATGGTGTGCGTTACTCACATACCATCGATCCACGCACTGGTCGGCCGATTACGCATAATCTTGCCTCAGTCACCGTGTTGGACCCGTCTTGTGCTTTTGCAGATGCGATGGCCACGGCATTTTTGGTATTGGGTGGTGAAAAAACCATGCAGCTGGCGGAACAATTGGCTATTCCTGTTTACTTAGTAGAGAAGACAGATGACGGGTTTAGTAGCCGTTATAGCTCATCGTTTGGCCCCTATCTAGAAGAGGAGAATTAATATGGCGACCGTTTTTGCAGCTTTTATCGTAATGCTCCTTATCGTTGGCGCGATGTCCATCGGGGTACTGTTGGGGCGCAAGCCGATTGCAGGTTCTTGCGGTGGTGTGGGCGCTGCCCTTAATGATCCAGATTATATTTGTGATCTTTGCGGCAATGACCCTAATAAGTGTACTGAAGAGAATGACAAATCTCGGCAGACAGCATCTAAAACAGAGTTTTACGACGCTAGCTAATACTCGTTGCGGGTGTTCGCCCGCGCAGAGTAGTGATACTAATACCTTCGTTTAAGTGCACCTTTCCCGCTGTATTTTTCCTTGACTCCGATTTGCTATCGGCCATGGCCATAAAGTTATGCATTGGCCGTATGCTGTTTCCATGCGTCCACCCGCGCTAAATAAGCTGCTCTAGCAATCTCCATATCCTTCAGGAAGGGCTCTAATTCATTTATGGTTAACGCCTGAGGGCCATCTACTAGTGCCTTTAGTGGTGCGGGGTGAAAATCTACCAAGACCATATTCGCGCCGGCTAGCACGCCTTGGGCAGTTGCGTGGCAGAGCTCAAGTACGCCGTCTGGGGCGATGTCTCTGCTTCCCACCGAGTGGGACGGATCAATACACACCGGCATTCTCGTCAAGCGCTTAACCGTGGGCACCTGAGCAAAATCCACCATGTTTCGGTGGGGTGCACCAAATTCACTTTTCATCCCTCTGAGGCAAAAGATCACCTGACTGTTCCCGGCGCTGGCGAGATATTCGGCGGCATTTAGTGATTCGCTGAGGGTGATACCGAAACCACGTTTCAGCAGGGCGGGATATTCATTTTGCTTGCCGATCGCTTTTAGAAGTTCGAAATTCTGCGTATTTCTAGTGCCGATCTGCATAATCACACCGCATGGATTGCCCGCGGCCTGCAGGGCCTGATCTATTTCCTCCATGTGGCTTTCGTGGGTGACTTCCATGGCGATGACCTTGATGCCATGTTTACCTGCCAAGTCGAAAACCCAAGGTAAACACGTTTTACCATGACCTTGAAACGCGTAGGGATTGGTTCGCGGTTTATACGCTCCCATTCGCGTACAGCTGAGGCCGTTAGCTTTCAGCGCGATCATCATTTCTTCGACGTGTTTAGGATTGTCGACCGCGCACAGGCCGGCAAAGATATGCAGTGAGTCTTGATCGAAGCTTAAGCCTTTGTACTGGAAGCCCGTTTGGCGGTGGACAGCCTTGTGGCGACCTAAAATGCGGTACTCTTCTGATATTCGGATTACTTTTTCTACCGCCGGCAGCGCTTCTATTTCATCGATGCTGAGGGCATGGGTGCTACCCAGCAGATATATTTCATGCAGCAGCTGCTCTTGGCCGCTGACTTGGTGGTGCTGTACTGTAATGCCTGATAATTGCTGGAGGTGAGCGAGAGTCTTGATGTACGCAGGGTCTGTGTCTTTGATGTTGGGGTGGAGTATCAAAAGCATTTAATCTTCCTCTCAGATATCGATATTATGTAGTCGCGCCATACCAGCTTAATAATTATTAGGATCACAGCGCAATCATTTGGTGCCTAGTGATAGTATAGGCGCAGATTTACAACAGGGATTTTTGTGTTCACCGCTATGGCAGTTCCGCTTTTTCTTCGTATTGGCATTCGCTATTTTTATCGCGCCTCTGGCAGTGATCGTTTCCTGTCGCTGGTGTCTTGGTTTTCATTGTTGGGAATGCTGATTGGCACCGTGTCACTTATTGTGGTGATGTCGGTCATGAACGGCTTTGAACGGGAGTTGCAGCAGCGCGTGTTGTCGGTTGTTCCCCACGGCTATATACAAGGCCCTCAAGAGCGCTTGGCTGATTGGCCTGAATACATCCAGAAGCTCCAAGGCAGCGATGGCGTGAAAGGGGTGGCGCCTTATGTGGGCGGGAAAGCTATGTTGTCATCTTTCAAGCGACTCCGTGGTGTTGCTCTATACGGCATTGAACCCCAGCAGGAGCGATCGGTGTCTGCGGTCTCGGAACATATGGTGGCGGGGCAGTACTTGGGTGATGATGCCGGCAAGTACCAGATTATTTTAGGCGATATTCTAGCCCGTCAGCTCGGGGTGAATGTGGGCGATGACCTTACTGTTATTTTACCCAAAGTGACGGTGACCCCCTTTGGCTTGTTTCCCCGCGAAAAACGATTTCAGGTTAGCGGCGTATTTAGCGCCGGTGCGCAACTTGATGGCACGAGTGCATTTATTCATATTGCGGACGCCCAGCGACTTTATCAGTTGGGTGATGATGTTGAAGGCTTGCGTATTCAGCTAGCGGATATGTTTGCCGCTCCAGAGTTATTACCCAAGCTTGCGGCAATGATGCCAGTAGGTAGCATCGCGGTAACTTGGGGTGATAGCCAGGGAAGTCTTTTCCATGCAGTGAAAATGGAGAAGCAGATGGTGCGCTTATTGTTGCTATTCATCGTATTAATTGCTGCGTTTAATATTGTTTCTATTCTTAGTATGGCGGTATCGGGCAAGCGCGGATCTATTGCGGTGCTCCGCACCATGGGTGCTACACCTGCCACCATAATGGCGACCTTTGTGGTCTACGGTATGGCAACCGGTATTATTGGTCTGTGCTTGGGTTTGATTGTGGGTGTGCCGCTGGCGATTTATGTCGGTGACCTAGTGGCTTGGCTGGAGCAGCTAAGTGGTATGCAAATTTTTAATCCGGACGTCTATTTTATTACCCGCTTGCCGTCATTTTTACAGTGGTCGGATGTCGCAGTTGTGAGTGGGTTTGCCTTGTTATTAAGCCTTTTGGCGACCTTGTACCCTGCGTGGCAGGCGTCTCGGGTCCAGCCTGCGGAGGCTCTGCGCTATGAGTAAAGAGTGTTGTTATGTCTACTGCTGATGTGATGTCAGGTTCTACCTCTGCTGATTCGGTTCCCAGTGATTCTGTATTAGCGTGCCGTAAATTACGCAAGTTCTATGTTCAAGGTTCAGAGCAACTTACCATCTTGAACGACATCGATTTGGATATTGCCAGCGGAGAACGTATCTCTATTGTAGGCCCATCGGGCGCGGGTAAAACGACCTTGCTGCATATGCTCGGTGGTCTAGATGTGCCATCGCAAGGCCGAGTGCTGGTGAGAGGGCGTGATATTGCGGCAATGAGTGATCGTGATCGCAGCCGTTTACGCAATCGAGAACTGGGCTTTGTGTATCAATTTCACCATCTTCTCAATGAGTTCTCTGCTCTTGAAAATGCCGCCATGCCCTTGTTAATTGCCGGTGACAAGCGGGCTGTGGCCTTTGAGCGCGCGGGGGCTTTATTAGATCGGGTTGGTTTGGGGCATCGGTTAAAACATCGGCCCTCGCAACTTTCTGGTGGCGAACGGCAGCGCGTAGCGATAGCAAGAGCCCTAGTTAATGAGCCCGCTTGCGTTTTACTGGATGAGCCAACCGGTAATCTCGATGGCGACAATGCAGAGGCCGTGCAGGCGCTGTTATTAGAATTAAATAAAGAGCTGGCGATTAGCTTGGTGATAGTGACCCATGATTTAACATTAGCTGGGCGTATGGATAGGGTGCTCAACTTATATGATGGCTGCTTGCATGAGGCCAAGGTCTAATGCGCTCCTTATCCGCCTATATTGGTTTTCGCTACAGCGCAGATCGATCTGGCAATCAGCTGGTGTCGTTTTTGTCGCGCTTATCGATGCTTGGTCTGGTGCTCGGTGTTGCACTGCTCGTTGTGGTGCTGTCGGTGATGAACGGCTTTGACCGGGAAATGCGTAATCGAATCTTAGCCTTGGTGCCGCATATCACTCTGCAACCTTGGTCCGATCAGCAAGTCGATTGGCAGCAACTTAAGCTAGACGTTGAGCGTCATCCCCATGTGCTGGCCACTGCGCCATTTGTGCAGGGCAACGCCATGTTAATAAAGGGCGCTGCGGTTGAGCCCAGTGTATTTTTTGGTATAGACCCCGCGGCGGAAAAACGGGTTTCTGTTATTGAGGAATATGTTGATCTCGATATATTAACACCAGACGCATCGGGTCTTATTCTTGGCAAAGCGCTGGCCGATCGTCTGGTGATAGAAGCGGGGGATAGAGTAACGCTGGGCGTACCGCAGGCTGAGGGTCGGCAAAATGTCCGGTTTGTGCAAATGAATGTGGCCGCGGTGGTCGCGACGGGCACTGAGTTAGATCAGCAGCTAATGTTGATGCATATTAATCAGGCGCGGTCACTGTTTAGCGAAGCGCCCCCGGTATCGCTTAGAGTGTCAGTTGACGATGTGTTTGCCGCGCCTCAAATTGCCTGGGAACTCGCATCGGTTCACGGCAGAGATTACATGCTGAAGGATTGGAGCCAGCAATTTGGCAATATGTACCACGCGATTCAAATGTCGCGTAAGTTGGTGGTGATTATGCTGTTGGCGGTCGTTGCCGTGGCGGTTTTTAATGTGGTGTCGACCCTGGTGATGGTGGTCAATGACAAACGCGCGGATATTGGTATTTTGCGGAGTCAGGGCGCCAGCCAAGGCGATATATTGCGTATTTTTCTGACGTATGGCGCAGTTATCGGCGCGGTCGGCGCTGCGGCTGGCGGAGTTGTCGGGGTGCTGCTGGCATTAGGTATTAGTGATTTAGTGGCTGGGATAGAAAGCGTCTTTGGCGTTAAGTTATTGCAGAGCGACGTCTACCCTATAAATTACCTGCCGTCAGATGTTCGAATCCCTGATGTACTTATGGTGTGTGCTACCGCGTATATTATGAGTTTATTGGCGACAATTTATCCCGCGTGGCGGGCATCCAGAATGCCACCGGCAGAGGCCTTGCGCAGTCATTGAGCTAAGGTCTGGCTTGCCGAGACTGCTGCCGTTTGCGCCAGCGCTTAATCACGTGGACACGCCAAAGAATATGCACACTTGCGGCGCCAACAAGACCCGATAGCAGGCCAGTAAGAAAACAGCCTAATATCAACGGTCGCCAGAGATGGGTGAATTCCTCGGCCAGCCAAGCCCAAGATAGCTCGAAGTGAAAGGTATTAGGGGGTATCCCCATCGCCAAGGCGCCGAGTTTATAGGTGAAGTAAAAGATGGCGGGCATAGTGATGGGATTGGTAATCCAAACCAGCATCACCGAGATAGGAAGATTAGCTCGAAATACGATGGCCGCCAATGCGGCGAGGATCATTTGGGTTGGAATGGGTACAAAAGCAATAAACAGCCCAAGAAACGACGCCACGGTGACCGAACGTCGGTTTAGATGCCAGAGGTTAGGATCATGCAGCAAGCTTCCAAAAATACGAACCGAGGGGTGCTCGCGCATTTTTTCGGGCGTCGGTAGCCAGCGTTTAAATAGTTTTCGAGCCATCCGTGCAATTCTAATTTACTATTCTGACAGATAAAAACTACCGAGCCGCAGACCGGTAATATAGGGGCGGCATTATGCACGGTTCCAGCGGGGGACTCCAGCATGTTGTCATGGATGACGGCAGCGATAGTCGGTTTTATAGCGGTGGCGTTTACTTCCACGCTGCTCAGCTATGTCGCATTAGGACTAACCTGCCTTTTGAGTGCGCTGCTACATGTAGCGCTGCGCTCAAGGCTCAGCGCTAGTTGGTTGGCGTTTTCGCTCGCTGTTGGCTACGCCAGTTGTTTTGGGCATTGGCGGGTATCGCAATTATTACCTGAGAGTCTAAGCACCAGTGATTTTGTCGCCACGGTGGAAGTAGTAAGCGTTCCAGCGCCACGGCAAGGCTTTACCTCCTATTATCAATTTGACGCAAATTTAATAGCACTAGCGTGCGACGACGATTTACCCGCCAAGAAATGTCGTCTTCCATCCTCATACTCCGGTTCTGGCTTAGTGCAGTTGAATTGGTATGCAGACTCACCACCTCAATTTGGCGACGTTTTCACGGCGAGCCTGCGTTTGCGCCAAGCCTACGGCTATCAATCGCCGGGCGCATTTGATTACGGCCGGTGGATGTTTGCTAGCGGCTATTCTGGTCGCGGTTATGTGCGTAAGCCCGAGATGTCGGTCTACCTAGATTCAAAGCCTGCGCGGTCATTTAATAACGTGAGGCAGGGGTTTGTGGCTAAGATCGGCCGCCATCTTGAAAGGTATCGCCATGGCAATATTATGAAGGCGCTGCTGTTTGCTGATCGCAGCGATATTGGCCGTGAGCAGTGGCAGGTCTTTGCGCGGACCGGCACCAGCCACCTAATGGCGATATCTGGCATGCATATTGGTATCGTCTTGGCATGGGGGCTTCTTGTCGGCCGCGTGTTTGGCGCGCTAGTACCACGTGCTAATACCTTGGTGATAGGCGCTATTTTCGGTCTGTGTTTCGCGCTTGGCTATGCCGCACTAGCCGGTTTTTCGGTACCTACGCAGCGCGCGTTAATAATGGCGATGGCGGCTTTAATTGCATTTTGTTTGCGGCGCAATATCTCGGTGTGGCAAGCATATATTACTGCCATGTTGCTGGTGCTGATTGTCGATCCCTTAGCGCCGCATCGAGCGGGCTTCACGTTGTCATTTGCGGCGGTTGGCGTGTTGCTGTTTGCCTTTCAGGGCCGACGGCGCAGCAAGCAGCTAGGTAGCCATCTTGTTCTAGGCATATTTCGTTCCCAGTGGGCTGTGCTGCTGGGCCTAATTCCACTGCTAATGATGTGGGGCTATGGGATCAACCCCGTTAGCTTTCCGGTTAATCTATTGGCTATTCCACTACTCACATTACTCATACTACCCTTACTATTTTGCGGTTTGCTATTCATAGTCTTGGCGCCTTCAGTGGCGGATAGGAGTTGGCGGATTGCAGACTACTTGCTTGATATTTTGCTAAATGGACTCACCGTGGCGGCGGAAAGTTTTCCGCAAGTCTTTGTGCCAATTTCCATCTTCAGCTTTGTATTTATAAGTATTTCTATCTTGGTGTTACTGCTGCCCCGCGGTACCCCCGCAAAGTGGTTGGCAGTGGTGCCGCTGATATGTCTTTTCTTGATGCCAGCGCCACGACCTAGCGTGGGCTCAGCCTGGGTGACAGCGCTAGATGTGGGGCAGGGCTTGTCGGTGCTGGTGCAAACAGCCACAAAAACCTTGATATACGACGTTGGCCCTGACTTCGGCAGTGGTTTTAATACCGCAGATGCCGTGGTGATTCCAGCGTTGCGGCGCTTCGGTATTGATAAGGTAGATGTGTTGGTGATCAGTCACGCAGATCGGGACCACGCAGGGGCTGCGCCGGCGCTGTTAAAAGGAATAGAGGTTGCTGAATTGCGTGTTGGCGAAAACCTTGCTGCGGTAAATAAAGGCGCTTTGGCTTGCGCTAGACCCCATCGCTGGACTTGGGATGGGGTCGATTTTGAGTTCCTTAATAGCAATGGCGACCGCAGTTTGGCGGGAAACAACGCATCTTGCGTACTACGCCTTAGCTCAGGCGGGACATCCTTGCTATTGACGGGAGATATAGAAAAATCGATCGAGGGCAAGTTAATCGCGAGCGGGCAAACTTTGTCGGCAGATGTATTAATCGCTCCGCACCACGGCAGCAACACTTCATCAAGCATCGAGTTTCTTCGCGCGGTGTCACCTTCCCATGCGGTGTTTTCTGCGGGTCGCAATAATCGCTATGGGCACCCAGCGGAGTCGGTAACTCAGCGTTACACGCAGCTGGGGACTCGATGCTGGTCTACGGCCTATCATGGGAGTATTCAGTTTAGATTAGACGAATTCGGCGCGGCCTTAGAAAAAATATGGGGGGGCGGTCGATACTATTGGCAAATTGATGGGTATTCACCGGAATCTGGCGAGGAAATATGCAGCAAATTGCATTCCGGACACTGATTCGCTTTTTACCCCGGCATTCCCTACGTATAATGCCTGCACATAAAAATTGAAGGGATTGAATGTGCTGGAATTGGTGAAAGCCGGCGGTTGGCTAATGCTGCCCATTATTGCGTCCTCTATTATTGCGATGGCAATCTGTGTAGATCGCTTCCTTAAATTGAATCCCGATAAAGTCGCGCCGCGAAGTTTGCTGAATCAGGTGTGGTCCTGGTTGCAAAACAAGCAACTTGACGCTGCAAAACTGCGTGAATTACGCCGTGGCTCT
>TARA_R110001592_G_scaffold6774_13_pt1 | contig 30657 bp, 25 predicted proteins | sample TARA_R110001592 | Tara Oceans TARA_R110001592 (sample SAMEA4398387) | marine metagenome | biome: Polar Biome; feature: [SRF] surface water layer (ENVO:00010504); material: water (ENVO:00002006), including particulate matter (ENVO:01000060) such as... | depth 5 m | reverse complement strand
GCGTTTAATAATGAGTTTGGTCGACCCAATTTGTGCGGTTACTTCCGCAGTTTTGAAGAAAACGCGATGGGCGTCGCGGGAGAAGAGCGTCGCGGCTATCACAAGCCGATCATGATTGCCGGCGGTTACGGCAATATCAAAGAAGAGCACGTCCTTAAGACCGAGTTCCCTGCGGGCCATAAATTGATTGCTCTTGGTGGTCCTGCGATGCTGATCGGTTTGGGTGGTGGCGCGGCGTCCTCAATGAGTAGTGGCGCGTCCACTGAGGATTTAGATTTTGCCTCGGTACAACGTCAAAACCCAGAAATAGAACGCCGTTGCCAAGAAGTTATCGACCGCTGTTGGGCGATGGCAGATGATAATCCTATTGCCTTTATTCACGATGTCGGCGCCGGTGGCTTATCGAATGCCTTTCCCGAGTTAGTTAAGGATGGTGGTTGCGGCGGTGATTTTGATTTGCGCAAAGTTCCCAATGATGAGCCGGGCATGTCGCCATTAGAAATTTGGTGCAATGAATCTCAAGAGCGCTACGTGATTGCTATTGCGCCGGAGAACCTTGCGACCTTTGAAGCCATCTGTTCCCGAGAGCGGGCGCCCTATGCTGTGGTCGGAGAGTCTGTTGGCGATAAGCGCTTGCGGGTAGGTGATACCCACTTTGGCAATAATCCTGTCGACTTGCCGATGTCGGTACTCTTCGGTAAGCCACCGAAAATGCACCGGGAGTTTACTCGTCAGTATCCACAGTTGCCTGCTTTTGACGCCGCAGCAATAAATATTGATGAGGCTTTGGATCGCTTGTTGGCTCTGCCCGCAATTGCGGCCAAAAACTTTTTAATCACCATTGGTGACCGCTCGATCACCGGACAGGTGCACAGAGATCAAATGGTCGGCCCCTGGCAGATTCCGGTAGCGGACTGCGCGGTGACTACCGTGAGTTACGATTCGTATGCCGGCGAAGCTATGGCAATAGGTGAACGCACCCCGCTGGCATTGATTGATGGGCCAGCATCTGGGCGAATGGCGGTTGCCGAAGCCTTGACCAATATTGCCGCGAGCCGCATTGAAAAGATGTCAGATATAAAGTTGTCGGCTAACTGGATGTGCGCGGCGGGCTACGCAGGCGAAGATGAAAAGCTTTTCGATACCGTAAAAGCGGTGGGAATGGAATTTTGCCCGGCCTTGGGTATTACTATTCCAGTGGGTAAAGACTCGATGTCGATGCGCACTACTTGGCGTGATGGCAACGAAAGCAAAGCCATTACCGCACCGATGTCCCTTATTATCACTGCCTTTAGCCCTGTTGCGGATGTGCGTAAAACTGTCACACCGGAGTTGCGCACTGATCTTGACGACAACGCCTTGTTGTTAATCGATTTGGGCGCGGGCAAGCAGCGTTTGGGTGGCTCCTGTTTGGCGCAAGTTTATCAGCAAGTAGGTAATACCGCGCCAGACATTGATAGCCCCGCATTGCTGGCAGGATTTTTTAGCACGATTCAGCAGCTCCTCGAGGATGAAAAAATAATTGCCTATCACGACCGTTCCGACGGTGGTTTGGCGATAACCTTATTGGAAATGGCTTTCGCCGGACACTGCGGTTTGGATGTTGAGTTAAGCGCCGAAGGTAAGGTGCACGGTGCGCTCTTTGCTGAGGAAGCCGGGGCGGTAATACAGGTACGCTGTGGCGATATAGAATCGGTGCTTGAACAGTTTGCGGGCCATGGCTTGGCTGGCTGCGTGCATGAAATAGGCCGCGCCGTGCCTGGTAGTGATATTGCAATTAGTTTTGGTGGCATAGAAGTGCTGCGAGATGATCGCGTGGTGTTGCAGCGTAAATGGCAGCAGCTCAGTTATCGCATGCAGTCGCTGCGTGATAACCCTGAGTGTGCGCAACAAGAATTCGATTCGATAATAGAAACTGATCCCGGCCTAAGCCAGTCATTGTGCTTTAACGCCCAAGACAATATCGCGGCGCCTTATATTACAATTGGGGTACGGCCTCGCATTGCGATACTGCGCGAGCAGGGGGTTAATGGCCAAATGGAAATGGCTGCCGCATTCGACCGAGCTGGTTTTACGGCGGTCGATGTTCACATGAGTGACATTCTCAGCGGTCGAGTAAGCCTGCAGGATTTTAAAGGCCTTGCGGCCTGTGGCGGTTTTTCATACGGCGACGTGTTAGGAGCGGGAGAAGGCTGGGCAAAAACCATTTTGTTTAATGGTCTTGCCAGAGATGAGTTTGCCGGTTTCTTTCAGCGCAGCGATACCTTCTCACTAGGTGTATGCAACGGCTGTCAGATGATGTCTAATTTGCATTCGCTGATTCCGGGCGCGGAACATTGGCCGCGGTTTGTGCGCAATCGCTCAGAACAGTTCGAAGCACGCTTTTCCTTGGTTGCAATTCCAGAATCACCCTCCATATTGTTAGCGGGAATGGCGGGTTCGCATTTGCCAGTTGCGGTTGCACATGGCGAAGGGCGCGCAGAGTTTGCCGACCTTAGCCAGTTGCAGAGTCTCCAGCAGAGTGGGAAGGTCGCTTTACAGTTTATTGACAATACACTGAGCGCCACGGAGCGATACCCGGCTAATCCCAATGGTTCGCCCTTTGGTATTGCCGGCGCGAGTAGTGTTGATGGCCGTGTCACCATTATGATGCCTCATCCAGAGAGAGTGTTTCGCAACGTGCAAAATTCATGGGTGGCAGATCGCGCGGTTGAAGATAGTGGTTGGATGCGCTTATTCCGCAACGCGCGGGTTTGGGTAGATTAAGATAGTAAAGAATGGGCGCCGGCTTTTGCCGACGCTGTTACAAGGGCGGTTCAGGGGTGCTCCGTCTGTTGTTGGCGTCGATTGTTGGCGTCCGTTTTTAAATAGACACCGTCGCGACAGACGGTTTTGGTGAAAATACAATGCTAAATAAATATCCGCTCTGGAAAAACCTGCTGATTTTAGCGGTGCTGGGGATTGGCTTGCTCTACGCGGTACCGAATCTTTACAGGGCCGATCCGGCCTTACAGATTTCAGGTCAAAGCAGCGGCGTGTTGATTGATCAAGCATTGATGACGCGCTTGTCGACGGCATTAGATGCTGGTGGCATTGAACACTTTGGCGAAAAAGCCAATGAAAGCGGTAAATCCGGTTTGATTCGTTTATATGAAACCGATATGCAGCTGCGCGCGCAGCGCGTGGTGCAGCGTGCTTTAGGTGATGGCTATGTGGTTGCCTTAAATCTCGCGTCAAACACGCCGGATTGGCTAAGTAATCTGGGTGCGCAGGCGATGAAGTTGGGCCTAGATTTAAGTGGTGGCGTTCATTTTTTACTAGAGGTTGATACCGACTCGGCCATTGAAACTCGCTTAGAGCACTATAACTCTAGTATTAAAAAGAAGCTGCGCGAGGAGCGTGTCCGCGGTTTTGTTACTCTGGATCGCGGCGTGATCTCAGGAAAATTCACCACTGCCGAGCTTCGTGATACGGCGCTAGATTTGATTCGCAAAGAGTTCACCGATTTGACCGGTGAGCGCGTGGATGCGGGCGCTGGTGACGAGTCCTTTTACATGCGGGCTATCATTGGCGATGCCAAGCGCAAGGAAATCGAAGATTACGCGGTCAGCCAAAACTTAACGACTTTGCGTAATCGTGTAAATGAATTGGGTGTATCAGAGCCCCTGGTTCAGCGTCAGGGCCGCAATCGTATTGTGGTTGAATTGCCCGGTATTCAAGATACCGCAGAAGCAAAACGTATTCTGGGTAAAACTGCCAACCTTGATTTTCGTTTAGAGGCTAAGTATGACGCGCCGCTATCAGATCGTGAGCAATTTGAATTCCGCACCCCGGGTCGCGGTGAGCCAAGTGCTTGGTTAGAGCGTGACGTGGTAATCACTGGTGAGCGGGTTGCGAATGCGCAGGCGAGCTTTGATCAAAATGGCATGCCGCAGGTCAGTATTACGCTGGATAGTGAAGGCGGTACCTTGATGCATCGCGTAACTCGTCACAATATTAATCGTCGCCTTGGGGTGTTATTCATTGAGCGTAAAAGCCGCACCCATTACGAGCGAGACGAGAATGGTGTGGAGCAGGCAGTGAGAGTGCCGTATGACGAGAAGAAAATTATTAGCTTGGCCACTATCAAAGACGCCTTGGGAGTGCAGTTCCGGATAACCGGCCTTGATGCGCCGGGTGAAGCGGCTGAGTTGTCGCTATTATTGCGGGCAGGTGCACTGGCGGCGCCGATTGACTTTGTTGAAGAGCGCACCGTTGGGCCATCGTTGGGTGCGGAAAATATCGCCAAAGGCCTCAACGCGGTTAAGATCGGTTTGGGCTTAGTGGCCTTGTTTATGGTGGTCTATTACCGAGTGTTCGGAATCATTGCGGTGGCTGCACTTGGCGCTAATATTATTCTGTTAACCGCTTGCATGTCTTTGTTGGGGGCGACATTAACCCTTCCTGGTATTGCCGGTATTGTGCTTACAGTTGGTATGGCCGTGGATGCCAACGTGCTCATATTCTCTCGAATACGAGAAGAGTTGCGTGCCGGTCTATCGGTGCAGCATGCCATCGAAGCCGGCTACGGTCGCGCTTTTGTGACTATTATGGATTCGAATATCACTACTTTGTTAGTCGCAGTCATTTTGTATGCGGTAGGCACGGGTCCTGTTCGCGGTTTCGCGGTCACCCTGTCAATCGGGATTCTAACGTCGATGTTCACTGCGATCATGGGTACCCGCGCTATTGTTAATCTCGTTTACGGCGGTCGTCGTATTACCAAACTGGCGATCTAGGGGAAACGTATGCCTGATACTAAAAAAATCATTAATTTTATGGGTGGACGTCGTATTGCGATGTTCCTTTCAGTCGGACTAATGATCGCATCGATTGGAGTTTTAGCTTTTAAGGGCTTGAATTTCGGTCTCGATTTTACCGGTGGCACTCTAATAGAGGTCATTTACGAAGAATCGGTACCGTTGCAGCAAGTGCGTGAAGACTTGAGTGCGGCGGGATACGAAAGTGCGATTGTGGTTAATTTTGGCTCTGACACTGATGTGTTGGTAAGAATGCCCGACGGTATGAGCCCAACACTGGGTGATGAGGTGCTCGCGGTGTTGTTGGCAGGTACCGAGGGTGAGATAGAGTTGCGTCGTATCGAGTTTGTCGGACCACAGGTGGGCGAGGAGCTGCGGGAGCAGGGCGGTTTAGCGGTATTGCTGGCTCTACTGGTGGTGTTAATTTATGTCGCTATGCGCTTTCAGGTTAAATTCTCTATCGGCGCCGTTGCGGCCTTAGGTCACGATGTTCTGATCACGCTAGGGGTATTCGCCTTGGTCGGCTGGGACTTCGATTTGACTGTGTTGGCGGCGATCTTAGCTGTTATTGGTTACTCTCTAAACGACTCGATAGTGGTTGCTGACCGTATCCGTGAAAATCTCCGTAAATTACGTAAACACGAGGCGGACGAGGTCATTAATATTTCATTGACCGAGACCTTAGATCGGACCTTGGTGACTTCTGGAACCACGTTATTGGTATTGCTTACACTGGCCTTTGTTGGGGGAGAGATGATTCACAGCTTTGCCTTGGCTCTGCTAATTGGTATTGGCGTGGGTACTTATTCGTCTATTTATATTGTTGCAAGCTTGCTGTTAACCATGAATATTAGTCAGGATGATTTGATTGTGGTTGAGAAAGAGGGTGCGGAGATAGATGACTTACCCTGATTGCTGAGTATTTTCTCAAGACATAAAAAAACCGCAGCTTGCTGCGGTTTTTTTATGTCCTAGAGACAGGTTTAGCGAATATCTTCTAAGTGCGGCTTTATAGCCTGCAACATACCTTTTAGACATTTTGGGTTGGCCGCAACGATATTGCCACTTTCGTAGTAACTGCCGCCACCTTTGAAGTCGCTGACCAAGCCGCCGGCTTCGCGCACCAGCAAGATGCCGGCGGCGATATCCCATTTGTTTAAACCGATTTCCCAGAAGCCATCTAAGCGGCCGGCCGCGACATAGGCTAAATCCAAGGATGCGGCGCCAGCGCGGCGAATACCTGCGGTTTCGCCCGCAATCGCTTCTAAGCTGCGCATATAGGCCGGGATGTGTTCCTCACAACGCGCCTTAAACGGGATGCCCGTACCTATCAATGCGCCTTCTAGGCCAGTATTCATTGCTACTCGGACTCGACGACCATTCACCTGAGCGCCGCGCCCACGGCTGGCAGTAAACTCTTCACGGCGAATAGGATCGAGAATGACCGCGTGCTCGATTTGCCCTTGATTTATACAGGCTATAGAGACTGCGAAGTGGGGGATGCCACGAACGAAGTTGGTGGTGCCATCAATTGGGTCAATGATCCACTGGTAAGGGCTGTCAGCATTGCCAGTTTGGCCGGATTCCTCTCCCAAAAAGCCGTGATCTGGGTAGGCTTTTTGCAAGTGGTAGATGATTTCCTGCTCGGCCTTGCGGTCGACTTCGGTGACGAAATTGTTTTCGCTTTTGGTTTCAACTTGAACGCGGTCAAGTTGCTCGGAGGCGCGCGCGATAAGGTCGCCAGCTTTGCGGGCGGCGCGCAATGCGATATTCAGCATGGGTTGCATAGTACTAAGGCCTTGATGTGCAAGCAATTGGGCGCGCATTATAACAGAGACTGGGCAGCGTATAGAGGTCTAATTTCATTGTTTCGCTATGGCCTTCCTGTTAGACTGACGTCCCATCTCATGGGGGCGAATTAGCGCTGCTTTTTCAGGCCCTTATATCTCTTCGTACTATCTAAAAAGGCTTTACATGGCGCGTTTTATATTCGTCACCGGTGGTGTTGTTTCGTCCTTGGGTAAGGGCATTGCCTCAGCATCCTTAGGTGCTATTCTTGAGGCGCGTGGTCTCAAAGTAACTATGTTGAAGCTCGATCCTTATATTAATGTGGATCCGGGCACAATGAGTCCATTTCAACACGGCGAAGTGTTTGTTACCGAAGACGGTGCAGAAACTGACTTAGATTTGGGGCATTACGAGCGTTTTGTACGCGCCAAAATGGCGAAAGGTAATAATTTTACCGCCGGCCGCGTTTACGAAACCGTACTGCGCAAGGAGCGCCGCGGTGATTACCTTGGCGGCACCGTGCAGGTTATTCCCCATATTACCGATGAAATAAAACGTCGAGTGATGGCGGGTGCCGGTGATGCAGATATAGCGATTATTGAAATTGGCGGTACCGTCGGTGATATCGAAGGTTTGCCGTTCTTTGAAGCCGCGCGTCAGCTAAAAGTTGAATTGGGCGCCAAGCGCGCCATGTTAATGCACTTAACCTTAGTGCCTTACATTGCGACCGCCGGCGAAACCAAAACTAAGCCGACTCAGCACTCCGTTAAAGAACTTCGCTCCATCGGCCTCCAGCCAGATATCTTGCTGTGTCGCTCAGATCATGAAATTGATCAAAGCAGTCGACATAAAATTGCACTTTTCACCAACGTTGAATCCCGCGCGGTTATTCCTTTGCGCGATGTAGACTCGATTTACCGGATTCCGTCGCTATTAGCGGCAGAGGGTTTAGACGAACTAGTTGTTGAGCGTTTTGGTCTTGATTGCCCGCCGGCTGACCTGACCGAATGGGACAAGGTGATTGAAGGTGATTTACATCAAGATCAAACTGTCACTATCGCCATGGTTGGCAAATACATGGAGCTATTGGATGCTTACAAGTCTTTGAATGAAGCCTTAAAGCATGCGGGTATTCACAGCCGCACCAAAGTACAAGTTCGCTATATCGACTCGGAAGTGATTGAGACCGATGGTATCGACATATTAAAAGGTGTCGACGGCATACTTGTGCCCGGTGGGTTTGGCAGCCGAGGCGTAGAAGGTAAAATTCTTACCGTTCAATATGCCCGCGAAAATAAAATTCCATACCTAGGTATTTGCTTAGGTATGCAAGTTGCTGTGATTGAGTTCGCCCGCAATGTATTGGGTTTAACTGACGCAAATAGCAGTGAATTTAATGATAACGGTAAAAACCCTGTGGTTGGTTTGATCACTGAGTGGGTCACTGCAGACGGTGATGTTGAGCAGCGCGCCCATGACGACGACTTGGGCGGCACGATGCGCTTAGGCGCGCAAGTTTGTCATTTGGTTGAAGGGGCTGCGGTTGCCAAGGTCTATGGCAGTGAGACAATTACCGAGCGCCATCGTCACCGCTATGAAGTGAATAACACTTATGTAGAGCGCTTGCAGGCAGCGGGCTTAAAGGTGGGCGGTTGGTCTGCCGATAAGAGTCTTGTTGAAGTGGTCGAGGTTGCAGATCATCCCTGGTTTATCGCCTGTCAGTTCCACCCCGAATTTACATCTACACCGCGTGACGGCCACCCTTTGTTTACTGGGTTTGTTAATGCTGCTATCGCACATAGTGAATAAGTATTGTTTGGCCCGGGTGAGTTAAAGGAGTAGGTCAATGGAAAATAAAATAGTCAGTGTTAATGACATAGACGTGGCAAATGATAAGCCCTTTGTATTGTTTGGCGGTATGAATGTGCTTGAGTCTCGCGACCTTGCCATGCAGGTCGCGGAACACTATGTTGAAGTGTGTGGAAAGTTGGGCATTCCCTATGTTTTCAAAGCCTCTTTCGATAAAGCTAATCGCTCATCAGTGCATTCCTATCGCGGTCCCGGAATGGAAGAAGGGTTGAAGATTTTTCAAGAAATCAAACAAACTTTCAATGTTCCAGTCATTACTGACATCCACGAGGTACATCAGGCCGGGCCCGTTTCGGAGGTGTGTGATGTGCTCCAACTACCAGCATTTTTAGCGCGTCAAACCGACCTTGTGGCGGCGATGGCGGCGACGGACGCAGTTATTAATATTAAAAAACCGCAGTTTTTAAGTCCCGCGCAAATGAAAAATATTGTTGAGAAGTTTGCCGAGTGCGGCAACGACAAGATTATGCTTTGTGAGCGCGGCAGTAATTTTGGATATGATAATTTAGTGGTAGATATGCTCGGCTTTCGGGTAATGCGTGAAGCCAGTGGCGGCGCGCCGATTATTTTTGATGTCACCCATGCCCTGCAGTGTAGAGACCCTATGGGCGCTGCCTCTGGTGGACGTCGAAACCAAGTTGTGGAGTTGGGGCGCGCTGGTATGGCCTTGGGCATTGCAGGTCTATTTTTAGAGGCACACCCGGATCCAGATAAGGCTAAATGTGATGGCCCAAGCGCATTGCCCTTGTCAGCTTTGGCGCCATTTTTAGAACACATGAAAGCGGTGGATGATACAGTGAAGTCGCTGCCTACGCTGGATATTAAATAATTTAATTTTGACTTAAGACGGAGAAGACTGACATGGCAGAGATTGTCGATATCAAGGCGTTTGAGATATTGGATTCACGGGGAAATCCCACGGTTGAGGCTGATGTTGTTTTAGCATCGGGCGCCGTAGGCAGTGCCTGTGCTCCGTCCGGCGCATCGACAGGCTCCCGTGAAGCCTTGGAACTACGTGATGGCGACAAGTCACGTTATTTGGGCAAAGGCGTATTAAAAGCGGTTGCTAATATTAATACCACCATCCGTGATTTGTTAATGGGAATGGATGCTGAAGATCAGCGTGCCATCGACAATGCCATGATAGAGGCTGACGGTACAGAAACTAAATCTTTATTGGGTGCAAACGCGATTTTGGCAGTCTCCTTGGCTGCGGCCAAAGCGGTAGCGATTGAGAAGGGTATCCCACTTTATCAGCGCATTGCCCAAATTAACGGTACAGAAGGTCAGTACACCATGCCGGTACCGATGATGAATATCATCAATGGTGGTGAGCACGCCGATAATAATGTCGACATTCAAGAGTTCATGATCCAGCCCGTGGGTGCCGACACTTTTGCTGAAGCCTTGCGCCAAGGTGCTGAAATTTTCCACGCTTTGAAGAAGGTGTTGGTTGCTCGCGGCTTAAATACAGCGGTGGGTGATGAGGGCGGTTTTGCGCCGAATTTACCATCAAATGAAGCGGCTTTAGAGGCGATTGCCGAAGCGGTTGCGAATGCCGGATACGAGCTCGGGAAAGATATTACCTTGGCATTAGATTGCGCTTCATCTGAGTTTTATAAAGATGGTAAGTATTCCTTAAGCGGCGAAGGCAAGGAGTTCAATGCTGAAGGTTTTGCGGCTTATCTAGACGAACTTAGCCAGAAATACCCTATCATCTCGATTGAAGATGGTATGGATGAAAGTGATTGGGATGGCTGGGCGGCTTTAACTCGTCGTATTGGTGATCGCGTGCAATTAGTTGGTGACGATTTGTTCGTGACCAACACCAAGATTTTGAAGCGTGGTATTGATAATAATATTGCAAACTCGATTTTGATTAAGTTCAACCAGATTGGTACGCTTAGCGAGACTTTGGATGCCATTAAAATGGCAAAAGAGGCGGGTTATACAGCCGTTATCTCACATCGATCTGGTGAAACAGAAGATACCACTATCGCTGATTTAGCCGTGGCGACATCAGCGGGCCAAATTAAAACCGGGTCTTTGTGTCGGTCTGATCGAGTGGCTAAGTATAATCGTCTGCTGCGCATAGAAGCAGAGATAGGCGCGGCATATCGGGGTCGGGGTGAATTCCGAGCTTAGTAATTAAGAGGCGGCTACGGCCGCCTTTTTTGTTTTTGGCTATGTTTAAATACGCTTTTTTAGGACGTAGTTCTGGAATTGGAATGAGCAAGACTATCACTTTACAGGGCGAGCCATGACCCGCCGCCGGCTGTTTTTTGTACTCCTGGCGATTCTTGCTATGTTGCAAGTGCGACTGTGGACTGGAACCGGAAGCTGGGAGCAAATCGCCAGTTTACGTCGTGATATTGCGATTCAAAAAGATACTAACAGCGAGTTGCAGCTGCGCAATGAACGCTTGTATGGCGAAGTGCGTAGTTTGAAGCACGACTTAGACAGCATTGAGGAGCGCGCCCGCAATGACATGGGGCTGATTAAGTCCGACGAAACGTTTTACCTCATTGTCGATGAATAAACTCATTAATAAGCAGAAGAATAAGTGCTAACTAATTCTCGCATATGGGCTGTTATCCCCGCGGCAGGCACAGGCTCGCGGTTTGGTGGCAAGCTTGCTAAGCAATACCTGCCCCTTGGCGGCAAAACCGTCATAGAACACAGTATTAACACGCTGTTGGCGCGCGGTGATATCAGCGCCATTGCAGTGGCTTTGCATAAAGATGATGAGGTTTTTAGTTCTTTGGCGTGTGCGAATGATCCGCGTGTGTTGCGTACAACCGGCGGTAGCGAGCGTGCAAACTCGGTAGCACAGGCGCTGATAGCGCTAGAAGAGGCGGACGATGCTGACTGGGTTTTGGTGCACGATGCGGCGCGCCCCTGCGTTTCTCAACACGATATCCAGCAACTATTAGAGCTGGGCTGTGCTCATGCTGTGGGGGCTATTTTGGCCGCACCCATGGTAGACACGGTGAAGCGCAGTGATAAGAGGGGCGATATTGCTGAAACCCTAGATCGCAATGAATTGTGGCGAGCTTTAACCCCGCAGTTGTTTCGTTTCGGTGAGTTGCGTGATGCGCTTAGCTATTGCCGTGAACGCCAATTTGCGGTGACCGACGAAGCGTCTGCAATCGAGTACTGCGGTCGCCGGCCTCTGCTTGTGGAAGGTAGTTGTCGCAATATAAAAATTACTTACCCTGACGATCTTGCGATTGCTGAGGTGTTTTTAAGCGGAGAAGAGCGTTGAGTGCTATTCGCATTGGTCATGGCTACGATGTTCATCGCTTCGGCGAGGGCGACGGGATTATCCTATGTGGTGTCGACATTCCATGTCAGTGGCGTTTAATGGCCCATTCTGATGGCGATGTGGCTCTGCACGCACTGTGTGATGCGATGTTGGGTGCATTAGCGCTGGGGGACATTGGCAAGCATTTTCCTGATACCGATCCGCAATACGCGGGCGCTGACAGCAAAGTATTACTGAAACATTGTTACACATTAATAGAAGGGCAGGGTTATCGTCTAGGTAACGCTGATATAACGATTGCGGCGCAACAACCACGTTTGGCGCCTTATATTCTTGCTATGCGTGAGTCTATCGCTACTACCTTGGGTGTTCTAGATTCCAGTATAAGTGTCAAAGCAACGACCACTGAAAAGCTCGGATTTGTGGGGCGTAGTGAAGGTATTGCGGTTGACGCGGTGGTGTTATTGGAGCGAATAGATGTTGCCTGACTGGCCTCGGGCGCTAGGCCTGCCCACCGTATCTGGAGTATTAAAAGCCAAGCCTGAAGACTTTGTGGTTGAAGAGGTCTTCGATGTTGAATTTAGTGACGATGGCGAATTCGATTGGCTGTGGATTGAGAAGTGTGGCGATAATACTGAGTATGTCGCCAAGCAATTGGCACGCTTGGCCGGGGTTCAGCCGCGCGCGGTGACGTATTCTGGACAAAAAGATCGCCATGCGGTGACGCGGCAGTGGTTTTGCGTTCATTTGCCGGGTAAACACAAACCCGAATGGCGTGTGCCGGAAAATGAAACGTGGCAGATTTTACGTCAAGGACGCCACCGCCAAAAGTTGCGCTTGGGAAGTCATCGCTATAATCGCTTTATTATACGATTAACGGCTTTAGACGGTGATCTTGCACTGCTAGAGGCGCGTTTGCCCGTCATTGCTCAGGGCTTCCCCAATTACTTCGGCGAACAGCGCTTTGGCCATGGCGGTGGCAATATTGATACCTGTCGCCAATGGTTTGCGGGCCAGTTAACGCCAGGGCGTTTTGATAGGGGTATGTATTTATCCGCAGCGCGCGCGCTTATTTTTAATTCGGTCTTGGCCGCGCGTGTTAGCGCGGGTCATTGGAATAGTGGTTTGGACGGCGATGTATTTGCCTTGCGGGATAGCGGTAGCGTTTTTTTGGCAGACTTGGATGCCGATACTCTTTTGCGCTTAGCTGAAGGTGATATTCACCCCAGCGGTCCACTGTATGGCAAACTCGGTAAATTGGGCCCCGGTGCGGAGGTCGCTCTACTTGAAGAAAAAGTATATGCCGAGTTTGCCGACCTCTGTGCAGGCTTAATAAATAATAATTTAACGATGGAGCGACGCGCCATGCGTGTTGTTCCTAAAAACTTGCAATGGCAGCAGCTAGGTAATGAGGCTGTGTCATTGGCATTTTCATTGCCTAGGGGCTGTTTCGCTACGGCGCTTGTGCGAGAATTGATCAACTACTAAGGGCGCGCTAGGCCCTGATGTTTACTGAGAAGACACGGTGACAATTTTAAATTTGCAAGGTATCGGGATGACCTCCCAGCGAACCAGAGATCGCTTGATCGAACGTTTGACTGAACAGGGTATTACTGACAAAGCGGTGCTCAATGTAATCAGGGGAACCCCTAGACACATTTTCCTCGACGAAGCATTGTCACACCGAGCTTATGAAGACAGCTCTCTGCCGATTGGTTTTCAGCAAACTCTTTCGCAACCCTATATTGTCGCCCGCATGACTGAGTTGCTATTGGCGCTGGGGCCCCGAGCTCGGGTGCTTGAGGTGGGTACCGGGTCGGGTTACCAGACCGCAATACTCGCGCAGATGGTGGAGCGCGTGTTCAGCGTTGAGCGGATTCGGCCATTACAAGAAAAGGCGCGTCAGCGACTGCGTCAACTTGGCTTACATAATGTGCATCTGCGTCATGCTGATGGTGGTATGGGCTGGAAAGACCGGGGTCCGTTTGACGCCATACTTTCGGCGGCCGCGCCGGAAGTTGTGCCAGCAGAATTATTGGAGCAACTCGCGGTTGGTGGGCGTCTTGTTATTCCCGTGGGGCCGGTGGGCAAGCAACAGTCTCTATATGTTTATGACAAGACCGAGACGGGGATTGAAGAGCAGTTAATCGAGCCGGTTCTATTTGTGCCGATGGTCTCGGGTGTTGTGGTTGCTTGAACGCATTTTTGAATATACCCGCTGGGTGAATAAGGATTAGTAATGAAGGGGTTTTCTCCTGGGGTGTTTGTTCGCGGTATCGCTATGGGCGCCGCCGATGTGGTTCCGGGTGTGTCTGGTGGTACGATTGCGTTTATTACCGGCATATACGACGAGTTGATAGAAAGTCTTAAGTCTTGCAACCTAAAAGCGATTCAGCTGCTATTTAAGTCGGGCCCAGCGGCATGTTGGCTGCATATTAATGGTAGTTTTCTGCTTAGTTTAGTACTGGGTATTGTAGTCAGCGTAGTGTCTTTGGCTCGTCTGATCTCTTACGGTTTAGATCAACACCCACTTCCCCTAGCAGCTTTGTTTTTTGGTTTGATTCTAGCTTCAGCGCTCATCGTTTTTCGACAAATCACTCACAGTCGGCGCCAAATTGGCTGGTTGCTTTTTGGGATTGTGTTTGCTGTGGCGATTGGAGAATTACGCCCTGCAGAGATTACTGCAACGCCATTAACCTTATTTCTTTCTGGCGCGTTGGCAATATGCGCGATGATCTTACCCGGGATATCCGGTAGTTTTATCTTGTTGTTGCTGGGCATGTACGAGCCGGTGATTAGTGCAGTAAAGCATTTTGAGGTAGCTCCTCTGCTAAGTTTTGCCGCTGGCTGCGGTACTGGTTTGATGTTGTTTGTGCGCATACTGTCTTGGTTGATGCACCATCACCGGCCGAGACTGCTGGCAACATTGACGGGTATTCTATTGGGGTCGTTGACAATTATTTGGCCCTGGAAGTTAAGCGTAGAGGGGCAGCTATTGTCTGAATCACTCGCGCCCGGTTGGCATAATGTGATGCCTTGGGAGTATGCTAATCAAGCTGACTCGCAGCTGCTGGTGTGTTCATTCATTGCCATTAGCGGGGTAATTTTGGTGTTATTTGTAGAACGAATAGCCAAAAGCCAGTGATTTTTAAGACTGTTTTTTTCTAACACTTCGGCTTGTAGGTATATAAAGTAATCAAAACAAGATTACTAATTGGTGGTCGCTAACGAGGCTTCTAATTTTAAGTGCAGTGCGGTGTTACTTCTTCGGCAAAAAAGGATAATTTTTGTGCTCATAAGGATGTATACATAATGACGATGCTGATGAAATTTTTCAGCATAATTGGCTTAATTATTAGTGTCGCTGCGTGTACCACCAATGGCGGCTCCGCGCCTGTTTCTGATCGTTATAATCCTTCTGAGCGTCCCCCGCCATATTATGTAGTTAGCGCTGGCGATACCCTTTTTTCTATCGCATGGCGTTATGGCTTCAATGTTAAAGGGTTAGCGACTGCTAACAATTTGGCTTCGCCGTATACAATTTATCCAGGTCAAGCCCTAGTGTTGCAGGAAAGTACGCGTTCGATTGTGGCCGCCGCTAAGCCGGCTTCAAGCACTAAAAAGTCACCTGCTGATGCTTCTCGCGCGACGACAAGCAAGCCTCCTGGGAGTGTAAAATCGCCAGTGACAAAACCGATTATTAAACCTGCACCGGTGATTGTGGGATCGGGAGAAGGCTGGCGCTGGCCGGTTACCGGTCCTTTGGTGCGCTCATTCGTGGCAACTGGGCAGGCTCATAAGGGTATTGATATTAAAGGTAAAATGGGCGAGCCTGTACGTGCTTCAAAGGCTGGCGTAGTGGTTTATTCGGGAAGTGGTTTGGTAGGTTATGGCAATCTATTAATTCTTAAACACTCTGATCGCTATTTAAGTGCTTACGGGCACAACCGACGTTTATTAGTCAAAGAGGGGGACAGCGTGAAGGCAGGAGCCGTTATTGCAGAATTGGGCGACAGCGGAACTGATTCACCAAAGGTACATTTTGAAGTTCGTATAGATGGAAAACCGGTTGATCCTCTAAGACTGCTTCCTAGGCGCTGAACGCCGTTGTAATAAGAAGAATGTCTTAAGTATCACCCAAGTCGAGTAATAACAGGAAAATAAGGATTCGACGATGCGGGTAGATGAAGAAAGTAATAACTATCGTTCAGGTTTAATTGAAATACATAATGACGCCGGCGATGACGGTGTTCTTAGTACTAGCAGTTCACGTAGGCCGGTACTTGACCCGGTTCTTAAATCAAGCAAGATAAAGCGTGCTCGACGACAGAGTAACGATCTCGATGCAACCCAGATGTACCTTAGCGAAATCGGTTTTTCCCCACTACTGAGTGCCGAGGAAGAAGTACATTTTGCGCGGCTTGCCCGAAAAGGCGATGACGCTGGTCGAAAACGTATGATTGAAAGCAATCTGCGTTTGGTGGTAAAAATTTCCCGACGTTATTTAAACCGTGGCCTGAGTCTTTTAGATTTAGTTGAAGAGGGCAACCTCGGATTAATTCGCGCCGTGGAAAAATTTGATCCTGAACGTGGTTTTCGTTTTTCTACTTATGCGACATGGTGGATTCGGCAGACCATTGAGCGCGGGATTATGAATCAAACTCGCACTATTCGCTTACCCATCCATGTTGTGAAAGAATTAAATAGTTATTTGCGTGCTGAGCGAGAGCTAACTCAAAAATTGGATCATATGCCCTCACCGGAAGAGATGGCTGTGGCGCTTGACCGGCCGGTATCTGAAGCCAAGCGCTTATGCGGTCTTAAAGATCGGGTTGGCTCGGTAGATGTTCCGCTAGCGCAAGACTCCGATCAGGTTTTGCTCGATACCATCGCTGATACCCAAGCTTTGAATCCCAGTGATATTTTACAGGGCCAAGATTTATCTAGCAGTATTGATGAATGGTTAGATGAGCTTAGTGTGAAACAGCGCGAAGTCGTTGTACGCCGGTTTGGTTTGCGCGGTCATGAGTCTGCAACCCTAGAAGAGGTTGGTCGTGAAATTGGCTTGACGCGTGAGCGAGTCAGGCAAATTCAGGTCGAGGCTCTAAAGAGCATGCGGGTCTTGTTTGAAGAGAATGGCCTAAATGCAGCATCGCTATTTGCGGAAGACTTCAATTGACAATTTAGATGTAGACATAAAGACCTAAAAAAGCCCGCAGTTGCGGGCTTTTTTAGGTCTGCAAGCTTTATATCGCCTTGCGAGTTCTATCTTTCCAGATATTGCAGCTTGTCAGGTTTGCCTGCCCAATCCTCTGAGTCAGCCGGAGGGGCCTTCATTTCCGTGATATTTGGCCACACTTCTGAGAGTTCTGCGTTCAATTCCAAGAATACTTGCTGGTCATCTGGCAGCTCGTCTTCTGAGAATATCGCGTTCACCGGGCATTCTGGCTCGCACAATGCGCAGTCAATACACTCGTCAGGGTGAATAACAAGGAAGTTCGGGCCTTCGTAAAAACAATCTACCGGACAAACCTCAACACAATCTGTATGTTTGCACTTGATGCAATCTTCGCCTACAACAAAAGTCATTTTTGGTCAGCCCCTTTTAATCCTGACTTGGGTGGTAATTCTTAGAGCGGCGTATTGTAACACCAGTGAAAAAAATCGGTATAGTCTTAGTCTTAACAATAATTTATCTGTGCCTAATCGTTTTTACCCCTTAGCTGTATTTATGAGCGCTCAAGACAGCTTAGCTTTTAAAGCATATAGCAGTTCATGAGCCTGTCGCGGGCTTAGGTTGTCTGGATCAATGTCTTCAAGTGCCCCAATGACGGGGTGTTCCTCTGCGGGCGAGGAAAATAAATCTGTCTGCGGCCCGGCAGTGTTTAATTGTCCATGACCTATGGCTTGGTTTTCTAGTTGCTGGAGCTTTATTTTTGCGGCTTTGACGACGTCGGCCGGAATGCCGGCTAATTTTGCGACTTGCAAACCATAACTACGATTGGCTGGGCCTTCTTCCACGCGATGGAGAAAGACAATGTGGTCATTGTGCTCGGTAACACCTAAATGCACATTGGCTGCTTTGGGGTAGCTTTCGGGTAGCACGGTTAACTCAAAGTAATGGGTGGCAAAAAGGGTGAAGCCTTGGACACGGTCAGCCAAATCAATGGCGCAGGCCCAAGCGAGCGAGAGACCATCGAAGGTGCTGGTGCCGCGGCCTATTTCGTCCATGAGTATTAAGCTTTTATCTGTGGCGTTATGTAGGATATTGGCGGTTTCAGTCATTTCTACCATAAAAGTAGACCGCCCGCCGGCCAAGTCGTCAGATGAACCAATACGGGTAAAAATTTGGTCTACTAGGCTCAGCGTCACGGCCTTTGCTGGGACGAAGCTGCCGATATGCGCTAGTAATACGATAAGCGCGGTTTGGCGCATATAAGTCGACTTACCGCCCATATTGGGGCCGGTAATAATCAGGGTGCGGCGCTCTTCTGCGAGCTTGAGGTCGTTAGCAATAAAGGGCTCATCAAGTACACTTTCAACGACGGGGTGTCGGCCTTGCACTATGTTGAGCATAGGAGCATCGCAAAATTCTGGCTGGCAGAGGTCCAGTTGCACGGCGCGCTCGGCCAAATTAGCAATGACGTCTAGCTCGCACAAGGCCTGTGAGGCTGTTTGTAGCTCATTCAACTCACCGTTTACGGCGTCTAGCAGCAATTCATAAAGGTGTTTTTCACGCGCTAGGGCTCGGCTCTTGCTGCTTAGAGCTTTGTCTTCGAAGGTTTTTAATTCTGGTGTTATAAATCTTTCGGCATTTTTTAGGGTCTGTCTGCGAATGTATTCGACGGGCGCTTGGGCCGCCTGAAGTTTACTGATTTCAATATAGTAGCCGTGCACGCGGTTATAACCGACTTTTAAGGTGCTGAGTCCGGTCTTTTCGCGCTCGCGGCGCTCCATCGCTAATAAGAACTCGCCGGCATCGCTGCTCAGACTGCGTAGCTCATCTAATTCCGTGTCGTAGCCTTCGGCAATAACCCCACCATCTCTGAGTACAACCGGCGGGTTTTCTGCGACCGCGCGGGCTAGAAGGTCATCAAGTACTGGAAACTCGCTAATCTCTCTACTTAATTTCAGCAGGTAGGGAATATCTAAAGGCGTTAGTTGGCTTTGCAGTAGTGGCAGTGTTGCCAAGGAGCGCTGTAATCGTGAAAGGTCTCTGGGGCGTGCTGAGCGCAGTGCGACCCTAGACAGGATGCGTTCTAAGTCGCCAATTTGTTTTAGGGTGTCTCGCACCGGCTCAAACTGATAGCCGTCAATAAGGCCGACAACCCCGCTTTGGCGCGCGCTAAGAATAGACTGCTTGCGCAGCGGGCGGTGCAGCCAGCGCCGCAGGAGGCGGCTTCCCATTGTCGTTTGGCAGCGGTCAAATACAGAGGCTAGAGTGTTTTCAATGCCGCCGCCGAGATTGAGATCTAGTTCTAAATTCCGCCGAGTGGCCGCATCCATTGCCACGGCGTCATCTCGAGATTCATGTTTAAGTTGACGAATATGGGGCAGGGCGCTGCGTTGAGTGTCCTTTACATATTGAAGTAAACAACCGGCAGCGCCGATGCATTGACTCAAGGTGTCGCAGCCAAATCCTGCGAGGTCTTGCACGCCAAAGTGCTGGCAGAGCCCACGGCTGGCAGTGTCTATGTCGAACTCCCAAGGTGGCAGACGGCGCAGTCCCGCTAACTTGGGCATATCATCAATAACGAGGTCTTCGGAGATTAATAATTCCGCAGGGCGCAAGCGCTGCAATTCACTGATAAAGGCTGCGTGACTAGGCACTTCCAGTACCTGGAAGCGGCCGCTGCTCATATCCAAAACAGCAATGCCGATATGTTGGCCTTGCCCGCAAGCCGCTAGCAATAGGGCGTCTTTGCGTTCGTCTAATAGGGCTTCGTCGCTGATTGTGCCCGGCGTAACAATTCTCGCAACGGCGCGCTCTACAGGCCCTTTGCTGGTTGCTGGGTCGCCAATTTGTTCACAAATCGCCACTGACCAGCCGCCTTTGACTAGCTTGGCAAGATAGCCTTCTACCGCATGATAGGGTACGCCGCACATGGGTATGGGATTGCCACCCGATTTTCCACGAGCGGTTAAGGTAATACCTAAAAGTTCGGATGCGCGCTTGGCATCATCAAAGAAAAGTTCGTAAAAATCGCCCATGCGATAGAAAACGATTTCCTTGGGATGCTCAGCTTTTATCTTTAAATATTGCTGCATCATCGGCGTATGGCTGTCTATTGCTGCGCTGCTGATGTTGACGTCGATTGTCATAGTATTGCGATATGCCTTATTGGTTGCGCGCTAATAAATAGAGTTGATCATTGAGTAAGCTGCTTGGCCGTGCCTCACTGCCATGAGTAATGCGCATGCAAAGCCACTGACCAAAGAGCGCAAGAATAACAAATCAGATAATAAACCACTATTGCGCTGCAGAGTTCTCTGCTAATTACTCGCGCTGGGCTGCCAAGGCTTTTGGGCCAAAAATATAGTATGGCGACTACCTTTGCCGGGGCGGGCGCGAACAGTGTGGATAGAGACTTTAAAGCGAGCCTTTTTGAGCCTGATTGCAAACATACTGTCGGCGCCAGCAGACCAAATAGCTAGCATACCTTCTGGGCGCAGGGTGTTGGAGATTGCCTCCAGGCCGTCTTGGGAGTACAGCCAATTGTTATCGCTATGGGTTAAGCCTTCAGGGCCATTATCGACATCAAGTAATATTGCATCGTAGCTGTTAGGGCGGTTATCCAGGAGCTCTGCAACATCGCCGAGGTGGACTTTGGTGCGCGGGTCGCGCAAGGGGTGCTTTGCGCAGTCGCCTAAGGGGCCTTTATTCCATTCGATTACTTCTGGAATAAGCTCAGCGACGGTCACTTGCGCCGTCTCCGAAACCGCCTGCAAACTCGCCGCTAAGGTATAACCCATTCCCAGCCCACCTACCAGCACGTGAGCATCGGCTTTATCTTTTAGTGACGCGCAGCCGAGTTCGGCCAAGACTTGTTCAGAATGATAGACTCGGCTGTTCATTAATTCGCCGCGAACACCGGATAATCGAATCGAGAACTCGTCGTCGCGTCGCGAAAACTGCAGTTCACCACCGTTATGTGGTATTTGTGCGGTACCGAGTTTTTTCCAGGGAATCATAGAGGCTCTGTCAGGTGGCTAATTTAGCGCTGGTATTTCCGGAGGCGAACTTTAGCACAGTTCGCCCTGGGGCGATGACTCTAGAGCATGAAAGCTTATGAGACGGGGCTTTGTGGCCTAAGGTTAGCGTCTTTGAGCCGGATGTGACTGGCTTGGAAAGAAATTGCGATCGGGCATTGACAAGCGCGCGGATAATACTGATCATATATACAGTTGTATGGCTTGTGATAGCTTTTAGCCATCGTCATTAAAATCAATCTCCACAAGGGTAGAGAGCATATGGATCCTAATAAACAGAAAGCACTGGAGTCAGCGCTGGGCCAGATTGAGCGTCAGTTCGGTAAGGGTTCAATCATGAAAATGGGCGACAGCTCTCGGGAAGTGATGCCCTCAGTGTCGACAGGCTCCCTGGGTCTTGATATTGCCCTCGGCATAGGTGGCTTGCCCTATGGCCGGGTAGTGGAAATCTTCGGGCCTGAGTCCTCAGGTAAAACGACGCTGTGCTTACAAGTGATGGCCGAAGCGCAAAAAGCCGGCAAAACAGTAGCGATTGTGGATGCAGAGCACGCGCTTGATCCTATTTATGCTGAGAAGCTGGGCGTTAACCTAGACGAGCTATTAGTGTCGCAGCCTGATACAGGCGAGCAAGCCCTAGAAATTACGGACATGTTAGTGCGTTCAGGTTCGGTTGACGTGATTGTGATCGACTCAGTTGCTGCGCTGGTACCAAAGGCTGAAATCGAAGGTGATATGGGCGACGCCCATGTTGGTCTGCAGGCACGCTTAATGTCACAGGCGCTGCGTAAATTGACCGGTAGTATCAAACAGACTAATACGCTGGTTATCTTTATTAACCAAATTCGTATGAAAATTGGTGTGATGTTTGGTAATCCAGAAACTACCTCTGGTGGTAATGCGCTTAAATTTTATGCCTCTGTGCGCTTAGATATTCGTCGCATCGGTGCGGTAAAAGAAGGCGAAGAGGTCACTGGTAACGAAACCCGTGTGAAGGTGGTTAAAAATAAGGTTGCGCCGCCGTTTAAGCAGGCTGAGTTCCAAATACTTTATGGCCGCGGTATTTATCGATTGGGAGAAGTCATTGATCTGGGTGTTAAGCTAGGTCTAGTAGATAAGTCTGGTGCCTGGTATGCCTATAAAGGGGATAAAATAGGCCAGGGTAAGGCGAATGCTGCTAAGTACCTGGCTGAAAATCCTGAGTCTGCTGCGGAGATTGAAGGCAAGATTCGGGAAGAATTACTACCAAAGCCCACTGTTAAAAAAGTAGCTGATGCAGTGGAAGCTGAGTAAATTGATATGCAGCTAGGCAGAATGATTTTTCTGCTTAGCTGCTCTTCTAGATCGTATGGAAAGTTTTTTACTGCGGCTCGCTGTCCTCATCAGTTTCAATGCTGAGAGAAAAGGAACTTGCTTGTTCTTGCTTCTCTATTTCTTCAGCACTTCCCTCTGGTATACCACGGCTGCTACGCAGCTTTATTTGAAGCCGTAAGTTATTTGCCGAATCCGCATTTTTTAGGGCATCCTCAAACGAGATTTTGCCGCTTTCGTAGAGTTTGAATAAGGCCGAGTCGAAGGTCTGCATGCCGGCATTTTCAGATTTACTCATAATCTCTTTAATCGTTTCTATCTCACCTTTGTGGATTGCTTGTGCAACCGTGGGTGTGCCTAGCAGTATTTCTATTGCCGCTGCCCGTTTGCCATCCTCAGTGGGTACTAAACGCTGTGAAACAAAGCATTTCAAGTTAAGTGATAAGTCGAGTAATAGCTGATTGCGCCTTTCCTCGGGAAAGAAGTTAATAATTCGGTCCAGTGCTTGGTTGGCATTATTCGCATGGAGGGTAGAGATACACAGATGCCCGGTTTCAGCGAAGGCGAGGGCGTGCTCCATCGTTTCGCGATCGCGAATCTCGCCAATAAGGATTACGTCCGGGGCCTGTCTCAAGGTGTTTTTAAGAGCTTGGTGGAAACTTCGGGTATCCATGCCTATTTCACGTTGATTGATAATGCTGCGCTTATGCTTATGTAGAAATTCAATGGGATCTTCAATGGTAATAATGTGGCCACTGCTATTGGTGTTGCGGTGGTCTATAAGGGCAGCGAGTGAGGTTGATTTTCCGGAGCCGGTCGCACCCACAAAGAGAACTAAACCGCGTTTAGTCATAATGACGTCTTTTAGAATAGGTGGTAGACCTAGCGCATCAACATTGGGGATGTCGGTGACGATATTTCGGGCAACCAGTGAGATTTCGTTGCGCTGTTTGAATATGTTTACCCTAAAGCGGCCGACGCGGGGAATATGGTAGGCCAAATTCATTTCTAATTCTTGCTCAAACTCGCTGATTTGTTCGCTATCCATAATTGAATAGGCGATTGCCTTAATGTCGCCGGGTGAGAATGGCTCTTTTTGGAGTGGTTTCAGCTTGCCATGAAATTTCGCACAGGGTGGCGCTCCAGTGCTAAGAAATAGATCTGAACCGTCGTTTTTGGCTAAGATTGTTAGGTAATCGTCAAAGGTCATGGTGTTTGATCGTCCGTTTTACGGAAAATAGAATGGAACCGTATGATGTTAAGTCAAATTCCCTCAGGAATATTATAGTTTTTTATATGCTTAGTTTAGCTTCAGATTAACGCAGCTCGTGAACTACATGAACTTAGCACATGGCAATTTCCTGATGAAGCTGTATGTTCATTAACGCCTAAATCTGAATGCTTTTTTCAGCGCAGTCGGCATTTTTCTCAACTACTCTGCAATTGACGGGACTAATAATCTGATAAGAGGCTAGGTATGCGCTTAGCTTCCAAATCAATGCAGTAGTGATAATAGACAAATACCCATCAATGGCATAATGCCAAGCTAGATGAACTGAGCCTACGAGTATCAATACTAGAAAAATGCTCGCAAATAACGTAAGCGCCAAACTATGCGAACGCCGGCATGCTAAAAGAATCAAGAAGGCTATGGATACATGCATACTTGGCATTGATGAAATTCCCCCAGCGGTTCCCAATGCGGAGCTTTGATAGAAGTCCCATAACATCTTTTGTGCTTTTAGTGCGAATAGAGGATAGCTTGTACTTGCATCGTTTAAGTAGGTCATTAGACCTTGGTATGGGTTGGTTACCTCGGGATAAATGCCTGAGAAAAACGCAGGGCCGGCTGACGAAAAAAGTACGGCGAGAACCGTTCCATTTATTGCCCAAGATAATATATATGTCAGCAGGAATTGCTTTCTTAACTGCTCATTTTCAGCGATAAAAACAAACCAAAATATGGCTGTCAGCATAATGACAAACCAAGCACCGTAAGTGATATCAATGAAATGGGTTAAAAATGGCATCCCGAATACCGGTTGAATGATCTCCCAGGGCGCGAGACCGCCGTGTATTAAGCGATCAAAGTTAGCGAGTGCAGGATCCCAGCTAAACGCGTTCATGTCGGGAATAAGTGATTTAAAGGAGGTCATCGCAGATAGAAAAATGCATGTCGCCAAAAAGTCTAAACTGCCTCGGACAGACTTGTAACTGAGAAACCAAGTTTTTAATTCTAGTCCTAGAAAAGAAAACAGCTTTTGAGGGCGAAGTTTAATCATCACATAGATAATATAGAATGCGTAGAAAAGCATCCCAACGGTAAGAAACTGCAGTATGGCAGGAACGACGTACATGACGACGGAAAAACGATCTTCTAGCCCGCGGTAACTCGCAAAGCAATATGTACTGAGAACATAAATTGAAACGCACAGGAAAAAAGTGCTATCGGAGATCACGGCTTTTCGAAGATTGGTTCTGATGCTACTCATATTAATTTGACATTTACTCTAGAATTTAATTTAGCTAGCATGTCGACTTTGACTCACTTGTTTAGTATTCACAATAAGGTATTTGAACATGGGGGAAATAGAATAAAAATCGTTATAAATACGGACGGCAAAACGGGTGGGGCATCAAAAAATGCATTTATGGCCAGTACGCTATTCTGTCTGCAGAGTGCGTTTACCCCACAACAACGGCGAGATGCTATAGCGTTCCAATGGCCTGAACCCGCAAGCCTACTTGAAAGATGTACTGGAAAGATTGCCGGCTCAGTGGGCGTAAAAGATCAGCGACATATTGCCGCAAAATCGGCCGCAGCAGGCAACGTGGGTTCGCCTTAACGCGAATCATTGGAAGCCATGGTATAAGTCCCAGCGCCGAATAAAGCCTCTACAGGCTGAAACCGGCACTTCACATTGACCGCCAACAATAAGGTCAATGTGAAGCCTGCTAGGCTTGGCTAGTTCTTAGTGATTTTCGAATAACGACAATGCTCACGCTTAGTTTGTTAATCTGACTTTATCATTTTCGCAGGTTAGCGCAGAACCTATTTCTGCTTCCGCTAGAGAGACCCCCAGCAAATTTAGCACATTGTTCAGAATAAGATCGAGTAGCGGGGCTAATACACTACTGAGAATGTTGGTAAGACCACTTAGAACTGGATTGATAATATTACCGAGTAAATAAACAGCAGTTCCAAGTCCGTCTCCACCAATACCAATATTTTCAGGTTCATAAAAGGTAAATTCGACCCCAGATAGTATGTTAACCGTATCGTTTAGAACACCTTGGGAGTTTACTGTCTGGTATGCATTTTCTGTAAACTCTTGCCCTACCTCTGGCAGATTAGTTTCGTCGGGAATATTTGCAAATAGTAAGGAGTCTGATTCTGGAGGGTCGAAGTTTTCTGGTTGATTGATTTTTAATCCAAGTCCACCACCTACAAAAGCGTTCCGTGGGGAAATTGGTCCGCAGATGAGCAATAGACCGCACGCGACTCTTCTTTTTCCTATGTCTATTATTGGGACGACGTCGACGATTAGTTCATTTGACGACATAGCATTGTCCGGGTCCATCTTTCCAAGAGCTACTTTCGCCACGGATGACTGTGCATCTACTCTAAGTGTTTTTTCTGTACCTGAATTATCGCAGCTATGGTCGATGAATCTTCCTTCAGCCTGTCCGGCTGTGATTAAGATGTCGAGATTTGGAGATGGCAGAATCTGGATGTCAATCACATCCTTTTCGCAGTAAACAGTACAGCTGATAGTATGTAAAAGACCAATTAAGTTTAAGGATAAAAGATCGTTTGTAACTGTAGTTATAGTGGAAATTAATGAGTTGTTAAGCAGGAAGTTTAAGGTATTGCCTATAGGTAAGTTTAGCGAAGCGAGAACTTTGACCTGTGCGGATCTGACGAATATTGCGTCATTACCATATGGATCCTGCTTTGCGAGATCAGGATTACCTATTGCTGAAAATACTGGTTTTTCAGTGATCTTTATCCGCAGGTCAGCATTAGCTACCCCTAAATTTGCAGTGATAGCTGCATTAATACCGGATTCGCGATTTGCAAGCTGGATTACCCCTTTAACTAGCTGTATTAACTGTAAGTTAGCGTCTAGAGCCGAACTTTCAGATCCGGCCTGAATGTTCAATAGGTCGCCTAATTCGATAAGTGGCGTAGCACCGGGGATGTTTACTGAAAGAAGGTCAAGCGCACTAATCGCGGCAATATTTCCATTCGTTTGGAGGACGTCTGCGGCAATATTAATGAGCTCTCCGAGACTAATTTCGGTGCTTAGGACGCCGTCATAGTCGCCTACCTCAAGATTTAGCTCCGTAGCAATAGCATCAAAGTAATTCAGTAAATTTATGTTTGTATCAATCAAACTTTCCCAGTCAGCAATGCCAAGATTTAGCGTGGTTCCAAGAAGTCCGCCAAGCAAAGAATTGAGCAGTAGGGAATTTTCACTTGAGATATTTATTAAATTACTTCTTATCGATAGTTGTGCGCTAGGTTCACAGGCTTTGGCTGTTGCCCTCGCAGTAAGGTTTACGTCTCCATGATTAGGGAGTAATTGCTCAAATAGAGAGGCGCGGACAGCATAAGTTAGCTCTACAGTAACAGCATAATTGTCTAGTACCACAGCAACGATACTGTTGCCCGTATTCTCGCCTTCAGAAAATATACCTTTAAAATTATTTCTGGTGAGTACGTTGATTGCCGAGTTGCTTAGCTCGCTATCATCCATCGTTTTATCTCGGCAATAACGAAGTGCGGTCTCCATTGCGGCTAGATCAGCATTTTTTTGCAAGGAGCGCTTTTCTAAATACAGGCGCCCCGTGTCGGTAACAACAGCGACAAAAGTTAATAAACTCAGCATCATTAAAACCGCGAACAGTGTTGTTACGCCGCGCTGATAATGAGGTAGCCTGTCTCGTGTAAGTCGCTGTGCTTGCATGCTAGTTACTCTTCCGTGAACGTGTCTGAACTAAAGCGCTCTGGTATGGGTCTTGAGAAGCTCTTCACGTAACGCTCATAAATTTGAGTGTTCACTTTGCCGCTCAAGTATTGTTCCTCGGTACTCGCATTTTGCCCTGATCGTTGCGATTCAAGTAAACGATGGGTCGCTGTTTGCGGCGTGTTGTTCTGGGTGTAAATAACCTCTGGCTCGGCAAAGGCGGTGGCTGAAAGCACAGAAGCCGATAGCAAAAGCGTTGCTGGTAAAATTTTCATAGTGGAGCTCCTTTTTTGAAGTTATTGCTTCCAGCGAGTACTGGTTCTTTAAAAGCGTTAGCTTGGGCAAGTAAATTGCGGAATTCTGATGACGGAATGTCGTTATTCTTCGCCATGCGAAGGGCCGTTCGGCTGTCACCGTCTAAAATCAGGCTCATAACCATATTGCGAATGGCAACCGGGTGGCCTGGTTGTAACTGGAGCGCGGTCATAAACTCACGTTGCGCTCCCTTAAAGTTCTTATGCGCTAGTAAAATAAAGCCGTAATCATTGCGAATGTCGGCATTGCTGGGTGCTAGGCGGCGCGCTTTAAGCATTTGTTGGTGCGCCTGTGGAATATCACCACGGGTCGCTAAGATCTTCGCCATACCGGCGTGGCCAAAGGCGGCCATGCAGCTTAGGCTTAAATTGCGGTAACTTGTGTATGCTTCATCTAGCATGCCGGTATTACGCTGAGCTTCGGCACGCAGCCTTAATACTCTCGGTGAGCTATCTGGCGCCTTCTCAAGATACGCTAGTGCCGAGTAGTACTGCTTTTCAGTTATCTGTTGTTCGATTAAATCGAGGGTGACACTTTCTTCCTTGCTAATCGGTACATTGCAATTACTAGCTGAAACTTGTTTAGTCGCTGGCATATTGGCACAGCCGCTAGTAATGGTCAGCGCGATGAAACAAACTGAGACAGATAATTTATTCACGTAAAACTCCTTCCTTAGTTGCCGAGATTACCTAGTGCCAGTGAAATTGACATAAGGGCTGGCCCGGCTACTACGATTAAAAGGGCAGGGAATAGAAATACCATCATGACTAGGGACATCTTTCCTGACATCTTGTTAACTTGCTCTTGTAGGTCTAGCTTTCTGCGGTTTTGCAGCAGTTTGTAGAGCTCGTCGAGTGCTTTATCTATGCTGCCACCGGTGATTGCTTGCTGGCGAACAACAATTAGGTATTCTTTGAAACCCTCAGCATTTGTGCATCCGATAAGCTCATACAATGATTCTTCCTGGCTCTGTCCGGATTCAATTTTATTTACAGCGAGCTGCAATTCCTGCGAGCAAGTCGGCGCTAAATTGCGGAGTTGATCGCATATAATCGCCAGTGTTTTTGGTAGTGATAAGCCCACGCGCCATAGCATCCTTGTTGTTTGCACCAGTATCAGGGTTTCTTGGTTAAGTTTCTCTTGGCGACTCTCTGCGATTTTCTTTAGGAAGAAATACGCCGAGTAAACCAACAACACAAAACCTGCTGTAATGACGAGTAGTATGGTTGTTGCGGGGGTGCCATTGAAATATGTATATATACCAAGACAGGTAGCTGTGCAGATAATAGCAATGAGGGTTATGGATATTGCATTAACTTGCTGCTGGGTGTTCAGCAATCCAGCGCGTCTTAATAGTTGAGACAAAGATGCTATGTGGGTGTTCTCTTCCCGTAACTGGCGCCACATATCTTTTGAGCTAAATTCAAATTCTGCTGGTTTTCCAGATGATGCTGTCTCTACGTGCGCAATAGCCAGCAGCAATACGGGAGCTGTACAGAGTATCACCGCGCCGATAATGTAATAGAGGTGGTGTGCTTCCATGTTAATTCTCCTTATGCCCCAATTGATCGAATCATGCGCCACAAAACAATAACCCCAAGCACTTGCATGACAATGGCTATAATTAATGTTTGTTGACCGCCTGCGCTGTTCCACATATCCGTTAGGAACTTAGGGTTATTAAAAAAGGTGTAGGCTGCAATGCCAGGCGGCAAGGCGGCAAGAATCGCAGCCGTCACTCTGGTTTCGCCTGTCATTGCGCTGAGCTCTCTTTTTCCGGAGTCCTGCATTCTTAGAATATCGACGATGTCATCGAGAATTGAGCGGATACTGCCACCGTATTGTTCATTAATACGTAAGGCGGTTGCCAGTACATCAAATTCACTCAACTGGTTAACACGTGCTTCGCGTTCAAACGCTTGATGAAGATCGTAACCGTAGTGGACACGGCGAACGATTCGTCTCATGACCGTACCAAGTGGACGCTCCAGTGTTTCTACCGAATCGGCAAAGGCGTTTTCCACTGAAATACCCGCGGAGAGCCGGCGCGTGACCTGATTAATAAATGAGGGTAGCTGGCTTAGCATTTTTGCGCGGCGCTGCGCGCCAATAATTTTCACCATTGAATACGCAGTAAATAAAACTCCTGCAGCGGCGAGGACGCCAAGTTTCAAGGGCAGGATAAGTAAACTTAGGGCGATTCCCGTAACGGTGATAGCTATCGCGCCATAGACAATGGTCGGTGGTAATTCAACGCCATTGCTACCCAGGTAGTTCTCTAGTGCCGCGGGTAGCTGAGAGCCTGCATCTGCTACTATTTCGTTTTCTGGGGTGGCTGCTTCTGATTCCCCGCCGATAAGCATAATTACCACGAAGGCCAATCCGGCTAGAAGTAAAGCGAGTGCGATCCATAACATAGCGTATTTCCTTAAGGTCAGACCTTGGCTAAATCGGGGGCGCGAGCTGAGCTCTTAGTACCATCGACGCGCAGAACTTTCCGGCTTGCGTCATCGTATATAAATATATCTTTCAGCGTCAGCTCGTTATTTATCACATGCAGTTCAGAGATTTGCAGCACACAGCGGCGTCCGTCAGCTTTGCGGCCAATGTGTACAATCAAGTCGAGGGCACTGCCAATCATTTTTAAAATTAACTCACCGCTTCCCTTGAACCCTGATATTCCCACCATCATCTCTAAGCGGGTGATCGCGTCGCGCGCTGAGTTTGCGTGTACCGTACTCATGGAACCATTGTGTCCAGTGTTCATCGCCTGTAAAACGTCGAGTATTTCGCCTCCGCGACTCTCGCCGACAATGATGCGGTCTGGGCGCATACGGAGGGAGTTTTTAACGAGTTCTCTCGCGGTGATTTCACCTACGCCTTCGTTATTTTCTGGACGTGTTTCTAAGCGAACGACGTGGCCGTTACGAAGCTGAAGCTCGGCGGCATCCTCTATAGTCACAATCCGCTCTGTACCGGGAATAAATTGACTAAGTATATTGAGTAGTGTGGTTTTACCTGAGCCAGTTGCGCCACTAATTAGAATGTTAGTTCTGTTGGCAACGGCATTGGTTAAATATTCGAGTACGTCCTCACTGATTGAGCCTGTTGCCAGGAGTTCTTGCGCAGTAAG
>TARA_R110001592_G_scaffold362471_1_pt1 | contig 30661 bp, 30 predicted proteins | sample TARA_R110001592 | Tara Oceans TARA_R110001592 (sample SAMEA4398387) | marine metagenome | biome: Polar Biome; feature: [SRF] surface water layer (ENVO:00010504); material: water (ENVO:00002006), including particulate matter (ENVO:01000060) such as... | depth 5 m | reverse complement strand
AAAGCGTTTACGCCCATGGAACGACAAGTCTTGGGTATGTTGCATCGCTTGGTATATGGACAAGACACCGATTTTTATAAAGATTGGATGCATGATGCTGAGCACGCTCTTGGTGCCATGTGTTCGGGCGGAACTGTTGCGAATATTACCGCGCTTTGGGCAGCTAAGAACTTAGCTTTCCCGCCTGAAGGGAATTTCAAAGGTGTTGCGTATGAAGGTCTTTTCCGTGCATTAAAATATTATGGATATGATGGGGCCGCTATCGTCGTTTCAAAACGCGGACATTATTCATTTAGAAAAGCTGCTGACCTTTTAGGTATCGGAAGAGATTATTTGGTGGCGGTAGAGACTGATAATGATAACCGTATAGATCTAGATGCGCTTCGTGATACCTGTAGCCGTTTGAAAAAAGAAAATATATGTATCTTGAGTGTTGTCGGAATAGCAGGAACTACAGAAACTGGAAACATTGACCCCTTAGAGGAAATGGCTGAAATTGCCAGAGAGTTTAAGGCGCATTTTCATATAGATGCTGCTTGGGGTGGGCCAACCTTATTTTCCCATCGTTATAAGAGCTTATTAAAAGGCATCGAAAAAGCTGATTCTGTCACCCTAGATGCCCATAAACAGCTTTACGTTCCGATGGGGAGTGGCTTAGTACTGTTTAAAGACCCTAAAAAATTACAATCCATTGCTCATCATGCGCAATATGTTGTGCGAAAGGGTTCTAAAGATTTAGGCAGTACGACATTAGAAGGTTCAAGACCTGGTATGGCGATGTTGATTCATTCCGGTCTAAAAATAATCGCTAAAGAAGGTTATGAAATTCTTATTGATCAAGGCATTGAAAAAGCAAAAGCCTTTGCTGAAATGATTGATAATGATCCAGACTTTGAGGTAATTAGTTACCCTGAGTTAAATATTATTACCTATCGATATTGCCCTGATTTCGCAAAAAAAGCCTTAGCTGATGCTGATGATATTCAGATGGATAAAATCAACGCGGTGCTAGATCGCGTAACAAAATTCATTCAAAAAACACAACGAGAGAAAGGTTTATCTTTTGTTTCAAGAACGCGTCTTGAGCCGATTAAGTATCATCTAAGACCTTGTGTTGTATTTAGGGTGGTATTAGCTAACCCATTGACAACACTTGATATTCTTCAAGATATTTTAGTCGAACAAAAAAATATTGCAGCTGAGTCTGAGGAGATTCAAAGTGCCTTTAAATTGTTGAACACACTGTGTACAAAAGACAATATTTAGTTTTTTTGTCTTTTGTATACTCATTTTTATATCAATAGTCTAAGTATTAATACAAGGCAGACTCATCATCTAAGACTTCATGAATGATCTCTAAAAAGATCTTATCCGCATCACTTAATTCTTCTGGTATTCGAACCATAGTCGATGAACTGATTTTTTCAGCTATTTTTTTCGCAGCATCCGGCTCATTTTTTAATTCTCTTGCTATCTCCATACATGCAGATGCAAGGGATGGCTCACTAAGCACCTTGCGGATAAAAACACGTAATTCGCTTATGATTTTGGCTTGTCTACTTACTTCGGCACTGCTCATATAGGGCTCCTTGAATAAAAATATCAGAATGTGTTCAGTATAAGTCTAAGTAAATGTTTACGCATGTATTTGTTTGAAATACTTTGTTAGTTAAGCCTGTTAAAACAGAATAATAACGTTTTACCTGCTACGCTTAAAACTAATATTTACACAATTCCTTGGCTGCAAAAACGTTGCTATGACAAATCACATCATGTCTCTTTATAAACACCTATCACAACAGATTAAAGTTGTTATGGCGCTCATGTTTATTTTGAACTTTTTTAGCACAGCACAAGCCTTAGAAACGTATTTACCTGAAGGAAAACATAACACGGTAATCAAGGTAGAATACCGACGCGACAATAATAACATTCTGGCTTTAAATGATGTTCGTCAGCCTGCCATAGATAGCCCTTGGTTAACTCTTGAAGAAGATTATGCAAACTTCGGTTATCAAGCGGTGCCTTATTGGTATCGTTTTACGATTTCAAACCCTAAAAATACTCGAGTTAATCATATTATCGACATCAGTTACCCCTTATTAGATAGCGTTGATATTTATGCGTTCTATCAAGGCGAGCAAGTCGAAGAGATTCATCTGGGGGATCGTTTACCTTATGATAATCGACTTATCGACCATCCTCATTTTCTAGTTCCGATTGAATTACAAGCTCAAGATAAAAGAACATATTATGTAAGAGTGATGACTCAAGGTTCACAATTATTTCCTGTAGAACTTTGGGAAAGTAGTGCTCTTTTTGTGAAACTAGGTAAAGAAGATGAACTTCACGCAATTTATTTTGGTGTGGTTTCTGTCATTGTTTTCTTTAATTTGCTCATTTTTATCGCATTAAAAGAAAAGATGTATCTTTACTATGCATTGTCTGCATTAGTTTTTATGCTCTTTTTTGGGATTATGAGAGCAAAACTTTTTCCAATTATATTTTCAGATCTGCCTGAATTTCATCATATTTTACTGCTAATTTTGCCGCCAAGTTGTTTGTTATTTTCTGCTTTATTTAGCCGGGAATTACTAAAACCAGATAAATATCTTCCAAGTATGAAGTGGTTTTTTTCACTCTTAATAGGTATTTCATGGCTAAGTTTTGCAGGCGTATTTATTTTTGATAGTCAGACATCTCTCAAGTTTTCAGTTTTGAGTGCTATCCCTAGTTGTTTTGCTTTATTCCTTGTTGGACCAATTTTTGCCCTTAAAGGAAATAAAATGGCCTGGGTTTATTCTGTTGCCTGGGGAACGTTTATGATGGGTGCGACCATTACGGCAGCTAGTAAACAAGGTTTCATTCCAGTTAACTTTTTGACTGAATATGGTATGCAGATTGGATCGGCTGTTGAGTTGTTTATTTTAAATGCTGCCTTAGCATTTCGTTTCCATATAGAGCATCAAGGAAGGCTTTCAGCACAGTTAGCGCAATTAAAAGAGCAACAAGAAAAGCAGGAAACAGAAAGAAAGCTATTAATTAAATCAATGACTGATAGCGTGACAAATCTACCTAACAGAGTTTGTTTTGAAGCTAATCTACAGGATATTTTGGATGAGCGGATTAAACAGAGAATAGCGGTATGCGTCATAGAAATACAACGTTTCAATGAAATAAATCGAACACTTGGGCATCATAATACAGACTTATTGATGGTAGAGATTGGTCACCATTTTGATGAGTTAATGTCTAATCTGCCAGGTTTAAAATCGATAGAAAGTATGGCCGTTAATGCAAATATTTCTGCACTAGGTCAAGGAAGTTTTGGCTTGCTTATGGATGCAAGTATTGCCGAAGCAAACCAGGATTTAGTTAGTCTTATTATTAAAAAAATGACACAACCTATTGTATTTAAGGATATGCGTATTGAGCTTAGACCTTTAATCGGAGTGGCAATTTATCCTGAGCATGGTGTTAATACCGCATCATTAATTCGCCATGCCCAAGTTGCAGTAGATATGCCAGAAGCATTACAGCATGTTATATCTTTTTATCGACCAGAGCATGATCAATATAATACTCGCCGATTAATGATGGTTTCAGAATTAAAACATGCTATCGAACAAGACCATTTAGAGTTATTTTTTCAGCCTAAACTGGATTTAAAAACCAAAGAAATAACTGGCTTAGAAGCTTTAGTGCGCTGGCATCATGAACGATACGGGCTAGTTTGTCCTGATGAATTTATAACCTTGGCTGAAGAGACTGGAATAATTAAAGCATTGACGCGATGGGTCATTCAGTCAGCCTTTAATGCCTATTTAAAATTTGAAAAACAGGGCTATGACTACACCATGTCGATAAATATCTCAGCCTTAAATTTACAAGAGTCAGATTTAATTGTGTTCTTAAAAGAACAACTTTATCTATCAGGTATAGAGCCAAGTAAAATTTGTTTAGAGCTAACAGAAACGTCAATGATGGCCAAACCTTTAGATGCGATTGAAGTGTTAGAGCGAGTCCGGCGTTTAGGTCTAACTTTATCAATAGATGACTTTGGTGCAGGCTACTCATCGCTTGCCTATTTGAAATCATTGCCGGCTAGTGAGATTAAGATTGATAAATCACTAATTGCAGGTATTTGTGACGACATAAATAGTGACATGGTAGCAAGAGCAACGATTGATATGTGTCAGGGTCTCGGTTTTAAAATAGTCGCTGAAGGCGTTGAAAATAAGGCGGTATTGAATCGTTTGGTAGAGCTTGGCTGCGATACAATTCAAGGTTATATTTTGACACCGCCATTGCCTTATCCGGCTTTAATTAATTGGCTAGAAGGCAATTTAGACAATAAATGTTTTGTCTCGTGAGTGCTGCTATTTTTTCTCGGCAGTCACTTTTTTACGGATAAGAGCTTCCTGACAAACTGAGGCGACTAATTGGCCTTTTTGATTATATATATTACCCCGATTAAAGCCTCGACCATTGGATGCACTTGGGCTGTCCATATCATAGAGTAACCATTCATCGACCCTAAAAGGCCGATGGAACCAAAGCGCATGATCAAGACTCGTTACCTGCATATCCTTTTGAGCAAAACTAACACCATGCGGCAGCATGCTTGTGCCAAGTAAGCCGAAATCTGAAGCATAGGTCAGAATACAATGATGAAGTGCTAAGTCGTCTGGTAACGCTGCAACGGTTCTAAACCAGTTTTGTTTATAAGGTAAGCGTTTGTCAGGATTTGAGTAATTGATTGGATTTACCGGACGAATTTCAATCGGCCTATCACGAGTAAATTGTTCGCGGATACTTTCTGGAATTAGATGTTTGAAACGTCTACGCATTTCTAATTCAGATAAAAGAGCCTCTGGATCAGTAGTATCTGGCATCTCAAATTGGTGATCAAAACCTTGTTCAGACTTTTGAAATGAAACATTCAAAGTGAAAATTTCTTTATTATATTGACGAGCAATTATTCTACGCGTAGAAAAACTACGTCCATCACGAATAATTTGAGCTTCATATTGAATAGGCAGTGATGGGTCTCCAGCACGCAGAAAATAACCATGCATGGAGTGAACTTGTAAATTATCAACTGTTTGATAAGCAGCCATCATTGCTTGGCCACATACTTGACCACCAAATACATTGCGAAAACCTAAATCTTCACTGCAACCTTCAAAATGAAGTTCATCAAGCTTTATTAGGTTTAACACATCTATCAGTTGATTAAGAACGTCATGCATAAATATTATGGTTCATAATTGAATATTTAGTGTTTGAAATTTTTATATTTCACTCACAACAAAATTGACTAGAAGGGCTTCCCGCGCACTCATTTCCCAACCATCCTTATTATTTTTTGTTATTTGGCTTTGATCTTCGGGCCGCTTTACTACAGAAGAATTCTTATTTTCTTTTAGCTGTTTTGCTGCGCGTGATTTGCTGACAACACGCGACATAATACCTCTCAAGTAAGTAATTAATGGCTTTAGAAAGCAAATATGGTATTACAAAACAAAGGGATAGGGATACCTTTGTTTTGTAATTTATGAGATTTCTCGTATTAAATCTGCTTTAAAACTTAGTGTATCGCCAGTCAATACGAAGCCACAAACCTTGTTGGATTCATTAATAAACCGGCCAATTAAACCATTTTCTTTATTTTCAAAAGACCACTGACCCTTGTTTTCTCCAGGCGGAACACTAACAACAGGACATGCTGGTGTTTTAGTTGCTATGGGCATGATACCCAAGTGAACAGGCGTTTTTTTTCCAGAAACTGTTTTAGCTAAAGCGCGGGCACTCGCCATTAAAGGTAAGACATAAAGTCGAACCTCACCGAGGGTTTCAGCGCAGTCTCCAATAGCAAAGACATTTTTAGCAGAGGTTTCAAGGTAGTCACTAGTGATAATACCTTTTTGACAATCTATTCCTGCCGATTCAGCCAAGTCAATATTTGGCTTTAAACCGATAGCAGAAATGACTAGGTCACAGGGTATTTTTTTGCCATTGTCTAGTGTGGCGCAAAGTGCTTCATCATCAAGTTCATCAATATGTTGAACATAGCGTTCAAACATCATTTTCGCGCCAGCACTTCCAAGCCCTATTGCCAAGGCTTCGCCTGCCTCTTGAGGAATAAGACCATTCATGGCTGTTTTGGCAGGATCAACGACAGTGACAGAATACCCTCCAATCAGTAAATCATTGGCATACTCGCAACCAATTAAACCTGCACCCATAATTAAAACATGTTGCTTAGCTTGTAGTTTTGAGCGGAAATTTCGGTAATCCATTAAATCATTAATAGAAATAACTTTCGGGTGATGGCTGCCAGGAAAGTTTAGTTTATTTACTTTAGCACCCAGTGCGAGAACCAATTTGCTATAAGCAATAACTTCTTCACCAATAAATAACTGCGAGTTGTCAGTATCAATTTTAGTAACGGTACTGAAGTTTCGGATTGATGCTTTAAGTTGAGCAGCCATTTTGCCAGGATCTGCCATAGAAAGTGCTTCAGCAGATTTGTTTTTGGTGAACCCTGTAGATAGCATCGGCTTAGAGTAAGAGTGTGCATCATCTTGCGAAATGATCAGCACAGGTGTTTCAGCATCTAATTTACGAAACTCTCGTACAAAAGAATAAGCAGCTAAGCCGCTGCCTATTACGATGATAGTTTGATCATCGTGCATTAGATCTCAACCATTTCGAAGTCTTCTTTACCCACGCCGCAATCTGGGCAAAGCCAGTCTTCTGGAATATCGTTCCACGCTGTTCCAGGTGCGATATCATCATCTGGCCAGCCTTCAGATTCATCATAAATTAGTCCACATACTACACACTGCCATTTTCTCATTCGAACTACCTGTTTGCTATGTTAATGTAATAATTAAATCTAGTTTCCATTTGAAAAGGGTCTGATAAGATTTAGTCGATAGCTTTATCTTTGCCGCTTTTTAAAATTTATCGGTAATTTACCTAAAGCACCTCCTGAGTACAAATGTTTCTATAACTAAAAAATACTATCTATTGGCCTAAGTCATGCTGCATCGATATAATCTTGTCTCTAAAAATCGACGGAAATGATTATGCCCAAAGAAAGTTCATCGGATAGTACTATTTTGAATGTTTCACATCGCATGCAAGAAATATTTGATCAGGCCGACTGTCTTTTTTCGAATGATCAAGTGGTCGCCGCTATTGATGATTTAGCGAAAGACATAAATGCCGAACTAGCCAATAAAAATCCGCTGATTTTGATTGTTATGAATGGCGGCTTAGTGTTCGGAGGCCAACTTCTTTCTCGTTTGAGTTTCCCACTTCAAGTCGATTACTTACATGCTTCTCGATATGGTGACAATATTCAAGGTGATTCGCTAAACTGGCGTGTAAAGCCTTCAGTCGATTTAAAAAACCGTTGTGTATTAATTGTTGATGATATTTTAGATGAAGGTAAGACGCTTCTTGAAATTATGACTTACTGTAAAGATCAAGGCGCTATTAACGTAATGACGGCAGTGTTAACTGATAAAGTGCATAATCGAAAAGCAGTCCAAAACTTAAAAGCAGATTTTTGCGGGCTGAAGTTGGAAGATCGTTTTGTCTTCGGTTTCGGTATGGATTACCAAGGTTATTGGCGTAATGCGCCAGGTATCTATGCTGTGAAAGGTTTATAAATGCAGCATTTCTTGAGTAAACAAGAGGCTATTGTTTGGCGAAGTTATCGCCGAGTTCCAGTGGCTAAACTCCCCTATAATCAACGTCACTGGGTGCTTGATCGGGGCTCTTTAACAAAGCGCCTCATACATGCCTCAAAGGGTGATTTTAAAGTTAAAATTAGTCGTCAAAGCTGGGCCTTGCCAAGTCTTGATGAAAGGAAGTTGCTGAATTTGCCTATGGGGCAACGTGCATTGATTCGAGAAGTATCGCTCTTATGTGGTGGAATCGTTTGGGTAAAGGCGAGAAGTATTATCCCATTGAAGTCATTAACAGGCGCTGAGCAACAACTAGCTCACTTGGGTGAGCGTCCTTTAGGCGCATTTCTGTTTAAGTCTAAAACCATGAAAAGGGGGCCATTACAGATTGCTTCCTTTCTCAATAAAGACAATAAAAATGTCTCAGCACGTCGATCTATTTTTTTTCTACAAAACAAACCAATACTTGTTAGTGAGTTTTTTATGCCAGCAGTATTCTCTTGTGTACGCTAATATGAGTAAATTTTGTGGATAAAAACCAAGGTTTAGTAATGAATAAAGATACGATGATTGCCTATACGCATTTGATGAGATTGCATAAGCCAATTGGTATTTATTTAGTTTTGTGGCCGGCTTTATGGGCGCTTTGGTTGGCAGCTGAAGGTATTCCATCTTTAGATGTGTTAGCTGTTTTTGTCGCTGGAGTTTTCTTGATGCGCTCAGCAGGTTGTGTGATCAATGACTTTGCGGACAGAAAAATAGATGGTGATGTGAAACGAACCAAAGATCGGCCAATGGTGATAGGGCTAATTTCACCCAAACAGGCTTTGTTGCTGTTTGCCTTATTGTGTGGCGTTTCTTTCTTATTAGTTTTAACGATGAATACCTTCACCATTTATTTGTCTGTTGGTGGTGTCATTTTGGCTGCACTTTATCCCTTTATGAAGCGTTACACGTACCTGCCTCAAGTTTTTTTAGGGGCTGCTTTTGCATGGGCTGTTCCCATGGCGTATGCCGCAGAAACCAACAGCCTGCCTAGTATTGTATGGCTTATATATATGGCGACATTAATTTGGACCGTTGCCTACGATACTATGTACGCCATGGTCGATAGAGATGATGACTTGAAAATTGGCGTCAAATCTACAGCCATTCTTTTTGGCAATTCAGACCGAGCTATCATTGCTTTTCTCCAAGTTTTAGTCATATTGACTCTATGTATCATTGGGCAGCAAGCAAAGCTGGGACAATATTTCTATTTGGGCATTGTTGTGTCTTCGGTGCTATTTGTTTATCAACAACATCTAATTCGTCATCGAGATAGAGATGGATGTTTCAAAGCGTTCTTGAATAATAACTGGGTTGGTTTCGTCTTATTCTGTGCGATATTTCTTGATTATGCGGTTTGATTTGCACAGAAAATACACTTGTCATAAAACTGTAACAGCAAGTGGGTTTAATACAATCTGACTTTTGGAGTAAATAAGATGTCAGAAAAAACCGTATTAATTGTCGATGATGAAGCCGCTATCCGCGAAATGATAGCGGTTGCTCTGGAAATGGCAGACTACCATTGTGTTGAAGCGTCAAATGCTCAAGATGCACTGATTGCCATTGTTGATCAACGTCCAGATATGATCTTATTAGATTGGATGCTGCCAGGAACGAGCGGCATAGAACTGGCCAGACGTCTCAAACGCAATGAAACCACCGCTGATATTCCCATTATTATGCTCACAGCTAAAACTGAAGAAGATAACAAAATTCAGGGTTTAGAGGTTGGCGCAGACGATTACATCACAAAACCATTCTCTCCCCGTGAATTAGTCGCACGTTTGAAAGCCGTGCTTCGAAGAGCAACACCACAAGGTATTGAAACTGAAATTGAAGTGGATGGTTTAGTTTTAAATCCTCTTTGCCACAGAGTGACTTCTCATAACGAAGCCCTCAACCTGGGGCCGACTGAATATAAACTTCTACAGTTTTTTATGACGCATCAGGATAGGGTCTATTCCCGCTCTCAATTGCTAGACCAAGTATGGGGTGGCAATGTTTATGTCGAAGATAGAACGGTTGACGTACATATTCGTCGATTGAGAAAAGCCATCGGTGAAAAGCATGAACATTTAGTTCAAACTGTGCGAGGTGCAGGTTACCGTTTTTCTATACAAACCACGCCCTAATAAAGTATTTATATCGCTGCTTTAAATACTTATATAATGAGATTCTACTTTGCTTGAGGCATGGAAAGCGTAATGCTATAAATACGACATCGTACAATCAGATAAAAATAGCTAAAGGATGCGTAGATGCACAAGCGTAGCATTGGGCATATAAGATCTCTTTTTTGGGCTTTAGTAAGCCTGATTATTATAGGTTTTCTAACAGGTGAACTTGCATGGGTCTTAGCCATTGGCTTATTTACCTATTTAGTTTGGACGATTGTACAGTCTGTTCGTCTTCATCGTTGGCTCTATAGTCGTCATGATGAGCAAGGTATCCCACAAAGTTATGGTTTATGGGGTGACTTGTTCGAAGGTATCTTCCAGCTTCAATATCAGAATAAACAAACACAACATCATTTAAAATCTCTGGTCAATCGTGTTCAGATGTCTACAAATGCCTTAAAAGATGCCGTTATCATGACTAATTCAGAAGGTGCGATGGATTGGTGGAACTTTGCTGCGGGAGATTTATTAGGTTTTCGTTTAGAGACAGATCGAGGGCAGCTTGTCACAAATCTCATTCGTAATCCTGCTTTTAAGCGTTATTTTGATAGCAAAGACTACAGAGATCCACTTGAAATTAATTCGCCTATCAATAATAAGATAAAGCTTCGTCTCCACATTACTCTTTTTGGTCAGGAAGACCGTCTTGTTTTTGCTCAGGATATAACTCGTATGAGTCGTTTGGAGCAGATGCGCAAGGATTTTGTAAGTAATGTGTCTCACGACTTAAGAACACCACTTACAGTACTTAAGGGGTATATTGAAACCTTGCAAGATGCCTCAGAGGTTCCCCAGAAATGGCAACGGCCTTTAAAAAGTATGTCGACACAAGCGCAGCGAATGGAGGGTTTAATTCATGACTTGTTGTTACTCGCTAAATTTGAAACAGCCGACCTTTCGCTGAGTAAAGAAGACATCGATATTGAGCGTTTATTAAGGCTGATTTGTCATGATGCCCTGGTCTTAAGTGGGGATAGAAAGCACTCGATTACTTTAGCATTCAACAATAATAGTTTGGATCTAAACAGTCGTGAAATTGCTTCAGACCAAACTAGACGTGAATATATATCGGGAGATGAAAGGCAACTATATAGCGCTATTTCAAACCTAGTATTTAATGCGGTTAAATACACGCCAGATAATGGAAAAATAGAGCTTTGTTGGTGGCAGGATCAAAAAGGATTCCATTTTTCTGTAAAAGACACCGGTGTAGGCTTTGACCCAATTCACATACCGCATTTGACAGAGCGTTTTTATCGAACAGATCCAAGCCGGGATAATGCAACCGGTGGTTCTGGTCTTGGTTTAGCCATCGTGAAGCACGTTCTAATTAATCATAAAGCAAATTTGGAAATACGTAGTAAAGAAGGCAAGGGGAGTGAATTTATTTGTCACTTCCCCTTAAGTATTCAAGTAGCCCACAAAGAGCAGTTAGCCAGTTAAACGTTAATAGGATTTCAATTTCTTTTGTGCTTCGATATTTAAATCCACATTGACCTTATCAAACCCTTGAGGTTCATTGACCCAAAATGCAACGGCGCCACACACTGCTGCCGGTAGTGCCAGAAAATTGAGAATAGGTAACAGCGTCAATCCAAAAACTAGCATCCCAAAACCTAGAGAAGTGAAACGATGTTTTGATAAATATTTACGCATATCCTTAAAACTCATTTGATTGTTATCAGCCGGATAATCTATGTATTGAATAGCCATCATCCAAGCTGAAAGAATAAACCAGACAAATGCAACAATAAGATTAATGCCAGGAATAAGGCCCAGTATCAGTAAACCCAAAACACGCGGTAAATAATAAAGGATTTTCTGTAATTCCCTCATGATCGTTCGGGGTATCATGGCGATGAGGGTTTTCCATGAGAAGGGTTCACTAATATCTTCCCCTCTTAAATATTTTTCAGTTTGTTCAGCAAGGTAGCCATAAAAGGGCGCGCCAATAAGGTTAGCTGCTGCGACAAAGCCATAAAATAAAGTCATGATTATCACAACAAAATAAGCGCCCCAAAATAACCATTCTAGAAAGGCTAACCATTCGGGTAACCAAGAAAGAAGTGAAGCCATCCAGCCATCAATTAAGCTATACGCCCAGACAATCATAAGTGTAAACAGTAAAATATTTACGATAAGGGGAACCAGTAAAAATAATCTAAAGCCTGGTTGAAGTATGATATGAAAGCCTTGGGTCATGTAACCAAAGCCTTTAATTAAATTTCCATTCATTGTTAATACCTTGTTTTGGAATATCTGCTTATAATGCCCAGCTAAAATAAAAGAGATGAGTACATTTTGAAAGTTTTTTCACTTCAAAAGAAGATCGAAGAGTGGTCTTGGTTATTTAAAATTGTTTTTTATATGGCTATTTTCATTGGCTGTTATATGGCATTTACACCTGTTGATGGAGGTATACAGGCAAAATTTAATGATAAGGCGCTCCATGCTTTAGGCTTTTTTGTTATGGCGATAAGCGCTCAATTGGCTCACCCAAAAACGAGTTTTATTGTTCTAACAGTCGGGCTAGGTTTTTTTGGTTTTGCAATTGAATTAGTGCAGGCTTATTTACCATATAGAAGCTTTTCAATGTGGGATTTGGGGGCTGATGTGCTGGGTGTTTTAGTCTATTTCATCTTCTTTGGGCACTTTTTGAAAGAAAAATCCTGACTTGGTTAAACTCTTCAAATTCGTTTAGATCTGGCCAGGTTCTCGCTTCAATACTATCGATTTGTTGATAATTATCTGATGGCAATACTTTGACTCTTGAGTCAGCAAGTAATACCTGGCTGGCCTTTGATAGAAAGAAGTCGAGTAAGGGATAATTATCTTTATCGTAAAGAACATCGGCGGCCAGCATCAAATCGATATCTTCTTTAATTACTGCTATATCTGAAATGCACTTTATATCTACCTTGTTCAAGCTTGCGTTTATTGAACAGGCATCTAAAGCCTTAGTATCGATGTCACATGCAAACACGCTTTTCGCACCGCAAAGCGAAGCAGCAATGGCAACAATTCCTGAGCCACTGCCAAAATCGACAACGGTTTTTCCTTTTACATGTTCAGGATGGTTCATTATATATTGTGCTAAAACTTGTCCACTTGCCCAACAAAAAGACCAATAAGCCGGTTCTGAAAACACTGCTTGAGCCTCATCATGAGAAATGGGGCCTTCAAGAACATCAGGGTCAAATAAGTAAAGTGATATTTCAGGGCAGCCAGCAGCTTGAGTTGCTTTAACTCGTGATTTTTTTAAGGTTTGTTGTAAATGCTGGTTCAAGATTTCTGACATAGTATAAATATTCCTTGAGAGCCTGGCTAAGTAAATGGTTTTATATTGACCGACTAATATAGGTACTTTAAGATCTTTCAGGCATTTTCTTGCTTGGACTAAAGAAATTTTTTAACTCTCACTAAGCCGGATCGCTCAGTTAAACCGCTTAAAACTATAATAATGACAAGCGAAGTCTAACTATAATATTTTTTATTTATAACAACTAGGGAACCACTATGGAAAGCATAAACGAGGGTGCTGATCAAGCATCCAAATATATTGAAATTATTTTCGAGGCACTAATTAATTATGGGCCGAAGGTACTGCTTGCTATCTTTACCTTAATTATCGGTTTGTGGATTATTAAAAAGTTAGTGAATAAAACAAGTGTTAGTTTTGCAGCCAAGGCAGATCCAAGCTTAGCGTCTTTCATGAGTAGTTTAGTTTCTGTGTTATTGAAATTAATGCTCTTCATTGCCGTTGCTTCCATGGTCGGTATCCAAACTACTTCGTTTATTGCAGTACTTGGTGCTGCAGGTTTAGCTGTTGGTTTGGCTTTGCAAGGCAGCTTGGCAAACTTTGCTGGTGGCGTATTGATTCTTCTTTTCAAGCCTTTCAAGGTAGGCGACGTCATCGAGGCTCAAGGTCAAATCGGTGTAGTAAAACAAATTCAAATCTTTCATACCATTTTAACGACAGCAGATAATAGGGTCGTCATTTTGCCAAATGGTGCACTTTCAAATGGCAGCTTAATCAATATTAATCAAGAATCTACGCGTCGTATTGATTTTTCATTTGGTATTGGTTACGGAGATGATATTGATAAAACTAGATCCGTGCTTGAAGGGCTTGTCGCAGCTGACACACGAATTCTTAAAGATCCAGCTCACTTAATCGTAGTGGAAGCTTTAGCGGATAGTTCAGTTAACTTTAAGGTTCGAGTATGGGTGAACACGTCTGATTACTGGGGTGTTAACTTTGCCATGATTGAAGCAGTGAAAAAAGCCTTTGATGCCGAAGGAATCAGTATTCCATTCCCTCAGCGAGATGTGCATATGCATACGGTAAAATAACAAAAACATTTTTTGTTATAAAGCGGCTTAGGTCGCTTTTTTGTGCCTCTTGGTTTTACATAAAGTCTTGAGAGTAAGGTAACCAGGTATAGAGATTTGCAAACAAATGTAATAGTTACACTATAAAAGTGGCGAAAACCCAAACAATGGACGACTCTGTAATTAGTAAGAATTTTTAAGTTTGAATTCTAGAATGAAGGTAAACTATGAGTAGATAAACTGCTCTGCAGATGAAGTAGATTGTTACGACACAATATTCGCTAAATAGCGACAAGTTCTGGGCATAGATGTGCTGATATGATGATGAAAGGATGTGTCGAACAATACCATGCAAGTTGTGAGGGTTTGATCATGCCAGTAGAAGAATTAAAAGAATTTCTTGATTCACATAATGTTAAATATGTCTCAGTTGAGCACTCAGTTGCTTACACAGGCAAAGAAATCGCCGAGCGAATTAATGTCAAAGGCGACCAAATAGCCAAAACAGTCATGGTGAGCTTAGATGGTTGTATGTCTATGATCGTCCTACCTGCTTCATGCCGAATTCGTTGGGATCGATTCATGCATGCAATGGGTACTGAATTAGTGGCATTAGCAGATGAAGAAGAATTTAAGGATCGTTTCCCTTTTTGTGAAGTCGGTGCAATGCCTCCCTTTGGTAATCTTTATGGCGTACCGGTCTATATGTACGAAGGTTTTGATGACGATGCAGAAATTGCATTTCGAGCAGGGAATCATCACGAAGTTATAAAAATGACGCTAAGTGATTACATTAATCTTGCTCGCCCCATGACGCTGAATGAAGGCTTTGCAAAAATAGGCGTGAAAAAACCAAGTTGGTTAATACGCAAGAAAGCATCTTAATTCATTGTTTAGTTAGTTTTCTAATCTCTGGGCCGTCTAGCAGGCGGCCTGAACTGCTGCCCAGAGATTATCTTAAGTCGAGTTGTCTCATCGAATATAAAGTATGAAATCTTCATAGCCCCGGCGTATTTTAAAAGCTTGAGCTTGGCGTTGATTTAAGTACTTTTTCAATTCTTCAATGCTATGTATGCGTGTTCTATTTACACCAAAAACAATATCCTCTTCTTGAAAGCCCAGTTGTGCAGCCCTTGAATTTTTCTTTAGTGATTTAATATGAACACCAACTGATTCTTCTTGATCACTGGGAATTAAATCGATTAATTGAGTGCCTGATAAATAAGGTGAAATAAGTTCGCCACTGGATTCTGGAATCGGTATCGGGCTTATCAAAACCGACTTAGTAAATTCTTTTCCTTGCCGCATGAGAGTGAGGGATAAGTTTTCACCAATTGCTGAAAGTCCGATTCGGTTTTGAATATCGATAGCATTTGTGATCCGACGTGCGCCTGCTGAAATGACAATGTCGCCCGTTCTTAAACCAGCTTGTTCTGCCGAGCTATTGGGTAAAATACTTGCAATGAGTGCACCTTGGTAGGTTGTTTGTTTATTCGAGAGAGCAAAAGCTTCAGCAAGGTCTGGGCTTAAATCTTGGAAACGTGCACCAATTCCACCACGTCTGACTTTTCCATAATCAATAAGCTGTTTCATAATCGATTGTGTTACGGCGGTGGGAATGGCAAAGCCAATACCCACATTGCCGCCGGCCGGTGCGATAATGGCAGAATTAATACCCACTAAGCGGCCATTTAAGTCAATTAAGGCACCGCCAGAATTACCAGGGTTTATTGACGCATCTGTTTGAATAAAATCCTCATAGCCTTGAATACCTAAGCCATTTCTCCCTAACGCACTAACAATTCCGCTGGTGACGGTTTGGCCCAAGCCGAAAGGGTTACCTATGGCCAAGACAAAATCGCCAACTTTTAAGGAGTTTGAATCTGCAATGGCAAGTGCTGAAAGCTTATTGGCAGGAATTTGCAAAAGTGCGATATCGACCTTTTCATCGGATCCGATTAATCTTGCACTCAAACTACGGCCATCTTGAAGTTTAACTTCAATATCATCTGAGCCAGAAACAACATGGTGATTGGTCAGAACATAGCCTTTTTGAGCATCGACAATGACGCCAGATCCTGCACTTTGAACGCGTCGAGTTTCTTCAACATCATCCGGGAAAGAAAAAAAATGTTTGAAGAAGGGAGATTGTAATAAAGGATTGTAACGTTTCTGAACCGTATAGGTCGCAATGTTGACCACAGCTGGCGCAGTTTTCTCGATAATAGGCGCTAATGAGGGTTGAAGTTGGCCCTCAATACTGCGAGTAGGAAAACCACTAGCGAAAGTGTGTGAAGTGAAACTAAGACTAAGGATGAACAAAACGAATCCTACAAATTGAAGTCGTAATGAGCGATGATTGTGCATGTTTTTCCTCATCTAAAAAGTTAACGCGGTGAGATGTGATTTATTCGAACATCTAGCATAATAAACCTAATTTATAGCAAAGGGTGATAGTAATGAGTAGTGAATTTGATGTCGTAATTATTGGAGCCGGAATGGTAGGTGCGACAATCGCCTGTGGATTAGCTCGGTCAAATTTAAAGGTCGCAGTCATTGACCCCCAACAAGCTAAACCTTTTGTTGAAAACGAGCTTCCTCATATCCGCGTTTCTGCGATTAGTTTTGCTAGCGAACAAGTACTAAAACATGTTGGCGCTTGGAAACACATCACCTCAAAACGAACTTGTCCTTATCGACGTTTAGCTGTTAATGAAATGCCTGCTAAAGAAGGTCTAGCTGCAAAACTGCCGGATATTTCAAACTGGGCGAGAACAGAATTTAATGCAGATGTCATTGGTCAAAGCCACCTAGGCCATATTATTGAAAATGATATTGTACATCTGGCCTTGCATGAGCAAATGCAAAGCTCGGCAAGTTTAAGTGTCTTTTGTCCCGACGACGTTACATCGATGGATCTTCAAAGTACCAAGAAAAAAATAGTATTATCGAAGCAAGGTGAAATCACCGCACGTTTGGTTATTGGTGCTGAAGGTGCACAATCACAAGTACGTATTCAGGCAGGGATTGGTCAAACCCGTGAACAATATGAACAGCAAGCATTTGTTTGTACAGTTCGTTATCAAGGTGCTCAAGAAGATATTACTTGGCAAGCATTTACATCTCATGGGCCGATTGCCTTTTTACCTCTAAGTGATGTGGGTGAAAACCATTATGCATCCTTAGTTTGGTACGATTCACCTGAAAGCATTACTCGTATGAAAGCACTAAGTGGTGAGGAACTGTTAAATCACTTTCAGCGAGAATATCCTGATACCTTGCCGCAATTATTGAATATTGAAGAACGTGCAAGCTTTCCTTTGTTTCGTTCCCATGCACTTGCCTATATCAAACAGGGCATTGCTCTTGCAGGCGATGCCGCACATACCATTAATCCATTGGCCGGACAGGGAGTAAACTTAGGTATACTCGATGCGGCGGCTTTGATTGAGGTATTGATTCAAGCAAATATGAACAATGAGGATATTGCTTCTGAAACAGTACTCAAACGCTACCAAAAGGCACGTCGCACTGAAAACCAAATCATGATGACGGCGATGGATGCCTTCTATTATGGCTTTAGTAATAAAGTATTACCTTTGAGAATTTTAAGAAATATTGGTTTGGGTTTGGCAAATAATGCCGGCTTTGCCAAAAATAATGTGATGAAATATGCCATAGGAGCCTCAGGAGATTTACCGAAACTCGCTAAAGTTTAATGGCAGTTTTACCGCTGATATCATAATTAAAAAATAGGGAAGGGATGGAATATGTCAGATACTATTATCAAAGATACGATTTTCACAAAAATAATTAATCGAGAAATTCCTGCAGATATCATTTATGAAGATGAACTGAGCTTGGCCTTTAATGATATTCAGGCACAAGCACCCATTCATTTTTTGATCATTCCAAAAAAACCGATTGCCACAATTAATGATATGACCGAAGAAGATAAGCCGTTATTAGGGCATCTTTTTTGGGTGGCGAAAAAACTAGCAGCAGAACAAGGATTTGCAGAAGATGGCTATCGAGTGGTCATGAACTGCAACGAATATGGTGGCCAGTCTGTCTACCATATCCATTTGCATTTATTGGCAGGTAAGCCACTAGGTTGGCCACCATATACAGAAAAACTAAAAGTTTGAAAAGACATTGAGTCAATATAAATAAAAATATGACTAGCACAGCAAAGATTCTTAACTATAATTTATATACCCCAAAATGGGCATATTGTGTTTTTTTGCATAATTCAGTTGTTCCAGTTTTAGTGACTGAGTGCAATTAGTTCAAAGGGCTTATGAACTCAGAGACTGCCTTAAAGCAGTCTCCTAAATCGATATCGAGTTGTTATGTTGGCATCGTATTTTTCACAACGCATAAATAGACTGATTCGCTTAAAGATAAACGTTATTGTGTCTGCCTTATTCTGTCTTGGTCTATTTGCTATCGTCTTCACTATATTGATTATCCAGGTGCAGGCCGGTACGGCTGCTTACCTATCAGGCCTCAGCCTCTGGTCTAAAGGCCAAATTGAAAGCGTACGAAAAAGTGAAATCTATGCTCAAACTGGGGAAATTTCTTTACTTCAACAAGCCCGTTTTGGGTATCAGGTTCCCTTAGGTGACTTAAATGCCCGGCAAATGATGGAGCTGGAACAGCCTGATTATAAAGCTGCTGTGCAAGGCTTTCTTCAAGGGGGTAATCATCCTGACGATATTCAACGAATGATTTGGTTGTTCCGTCTGTTTCAAAATGCGCCGTATTTTCGAGATGCAATAGACGCCTGGCGAGCAACTGATCAATTGCTATTGAAATTAGGTCTTGTCATCGACAGTCTAGAAAGGACATGGCAGAAACCTGAAGTTGAACATTCAGAGCTAGTGAGTTTACGGATAGAGCTTACTCAGCTGGATGATAAACTTGCTCGTCATGCCGTGGTCTTTCGGAATAAAATGAATTTGGCGAGTCGTGCTTTAGCCAATATCCTTTCTGTCACGACCATCATTTTTTTTGGTTTATTAAGTAGTATCGCTTCGTTATTAATCATAAAAATGATAGCTACCATTCGAAGTTCAGAATTAAAGTATAGAAAAACTTTTGAACATGCCGCTATTGGCATAACTCAGGTCGATGATGAGGGGCATATTCTTGAAGCAAATGATGCCCTATGCGATATTCTTAAGTACTCTCGCGAAGAATTATTTTCATTAACATACAATCAACTTATCCATCCGGATGATCGTTATATCGGTATTGAGAGTCGTATTGCGCTAGAGGATGGGAAGCAGGATAGTGTCTGTCTAATGCAGCGCCTATATCGCGGAGATGGCTCCGTTGTCTGGACCAAAATCACGATGTCCTCACTCGAGGGACGAGGCTCGAATTCAATACGTTTCATCGGAATAATTGAAGATGTATCAGAGCAACAGCGTTTGTCTGAAGAGTTGAATTATCAAGCACGGCATGATGACTTAACGGGTCTTATAAACAGAAGAGCTTTTGATGGTTATTTAAACGATGCCTTATTGCGCGCCAAAAGTGAAAACTTTATTCATGGCTTGTGTTTTATCGACTTGGATCAATTCAAAATTGTAAATGATACAGCAGGTCATCTTGTTGGCGATCAGTTGTTGCAGCAAGTAGCTAAATTGTTATCCGGTCATTTGCGTAAAGGTGATTTACTGGCGAGATTAGGAGGGGATGAGTTTGGTTTAATACTGGAATGCTGTGAGCCTGCAGAATCGTTAAAACTGGCTGAAGCTTTGCGCCAAACTCTGGTTGAAATGCCATTTTTATGGGAAGCAAAAAATTATACCATCGGTTGTAGTGTGGGAGTTGTACCCATTACAGCAACAAGCGGGGGAGTAACTGAATTGCTTAGAGCTGCCGATTCTGCTTGCCAGATGGCAAAGGAGCAAGGTCGTAATCGGGTACTTTTAGCGCATGAAGATGATGAGGTGTTAGCTGAGCGCCGAGATCAAATGGCGTGGGTAGCGAGAATCCGCGATGCAATCAAGAATGAAAAGCTGTTTCTGGATGCTCAAAAAATAGTGTCACTCAAAGAAGATACTTTTGATCGAATAGAGGTATTAGTGCGTATGAAAGGAGAGCAGGATGAAATTATTCTTCCTGACATTTTTTTACCTCCTGCAGAGCGATTTGGGCTTGCTCATTTGATTGATCGCTGGGTCATTGAACGTGTGTGTAAGTATTATAAGGCCTGTCCTAACGAATTGAACACGCTGGATGCTTGTCATATTAATATCTCAGGAAGATCTTTTGATCATAATGATTTTACTGATTTCACCTTAGATTTACTTAGCAAATATCAGATGCCTGGGTGCAAAATTTGTTTTGAAATTACCGAGACCGCAGCCATTAGTAACTTGATGGAAGTGAGTAAATTTATGGTGGGGATGAGACAAGCTGGCTGTACATTTGCACTTGATGATTTTGGCTCAGGCTTATCCTCTTTTGCATATCTTAAACAGCTTGATGTCGAGTATCTCAAGATCGACGGCTCTTTTGTGCAACATCTTGCTACAGATGAAACCGATAAGGCTATGGTAAGAGCAATTACAGATATAGGACAAACACTTGGAAAAATAATGGTTGCTGAATTCGTTGAAGATCAGTTGTCTCTTGAATACTTGACAAATATGGGCGTGGAATACGTTCAAGGTTATCACTTACATCGTCCGGAAACGTTTGAACTTTTCTTAAAAGAACCCGTTTGTGACTAGTCTAAAGATTAAATAAACGTTTCAATTCATCACCGGGGTTCTTAGCACGCATAAAGGCCTCACCTACTAAAAAGCTATTGACGTTTCTGGCTTGCATCGCCTTAACATCTTCGGGAGTGTGGATGCCACTTTCCGTAACAACAATTTTATTTTTTGGAATCTGATCAAGTAATTTAAAGGTATTTTCCAATGACACTTCAAAGCTATGCAGGTCACGATTATTAATGCCGAGCAAGCGAGTATTTAAGGTGAGTGCGTTGTGCAGCTCGTCTTCATTATGTACTTCGACTAAAACATCCAAGCTGATTTCCTGAGCAATACCCGCAAGCTCTTGCATTTGGTCTTTGGTGAGGCACGCAGCAATGAGTAAAACACAATCTGCATTCACCACTCGACTTTCATAAATTTGGTAAGGTGCGACCATAAAGTCTTTTCGAATAATAGGCAGCGAACTGGCTGCACGTGCCTGTTGTAAATAGTCTTCATGGCCTTGAAAAAAATCATGATCAGTTAGTACCGACAAACAAGCTGCACCAGCTGATTCATAGCTTTCAGCAATCTTAGCAGGAATAAAGTTTTCTCTGATAACACCTTTACTGGGAGAGGCCTTTTTTATTTCAGCAATAATTGCCGGTAAGTTAGCCTTTAACTTTGCTTCAATACTTCTGACAAAACCACGCGTTTCAGGTAGATCAAACGCTTGTGCTTTGCAGTCTGCAAGTTTTAGTAGTTTTTGTCTTTGTTCAATTTCTTCCCATTTACGCGCGACAATATTTTTAAGGATTGTTGGCGTAGATTCGAGAGAAGCGCTTGGACCGTATTGAATAGAAGACATGATATAAACCTAAAAATTAAGATAACTGAAGTTAAGATGAAAAGACGCGGGTGAAGCTCGCAAGGTCAGCCACTTTTGTTAGTGCCAGGCCACTACCAATGGCGTCAGCGGCTCGATCAATGCCTTCAGAAAGCGAGCTTGCCAAATCAGATGCATAAATGGCTGCGCCAGCATTTAAAATGATAATATCCCGTGCTTTTGAAGAGCGCTCATCAGAGGCTTTACCCAGTGCATTTTTAATTAGCTGTAAACTTTCTTCAGCACTGCTAACACTCAAACCATCAAGATTATTTTCTGGAATGCCAAAATCACTGGCAGAAAGAGTGTATTCAGTTATTTCATTGTTCTTTAATTCAGCCACAAAGGTCTTACCCGATATGCTGATCTCATCCAGACCCACTTCTGCGTGAACAATCAAAATATGCTGACTACCCAACCGCTTCAATACTTCAGCCATTGGTCGACAAAGTGCTGCAGAGAACACGCCAATTACTTGGTTTTGAACATTAGCTGGGTTGGTCATAGGGCCAAGCATATTGAAAATAGTGCGAATACCCATTTCTTTACGAGGGCCAATCGCATGTTTCATGGCGCTGTGATGAGCAGGGGCGAACATAAAACCAAGGCCGATTTCATTGATACATCGCTGCACTTGTTCTGGTGTCAGTGAAAGATTAACCCCGGCCGCTTCTAAAAGATCAGCACTGCCGGTTGTGCTAGAAACACTTCGGTTACCATGCTTGGCGACTTTTGCGCCAGCAGCGGCAACGACAAAGGCCGCAGCAGTAGATACGTTGAATAGGTCTGCGCCGTCGCCACCAGTACCGCAGGTATCGACTAGGTAATCACCGGAAACATTAACCGGAGTCGATAAGCTGCGCATGACTTCGACAGCGCCCGTAATTTCATCAATGCTTTCGCTTTTCATGCGAAGCGCAACCAGAAAACCACCAATCTGGGCATTCGTAGCTTCGCCTGTCATGATCTTTTGCATCACGGATTTCATTTCAGCGGTCGACAAGTCTTGTTTATTGACAAGTTTCTCGAGTGCTTGGTTCATCTCCATGTTAGTTCCTGTTGTTGTCTTTTGTATTTAAACCAGGGGCAAGTACAAAATTGCAGCTTGCCCTTGGAATTATTTTTCTAGAAAGTTTCTAAGTAAATCATGGCCATGTTCACTCAGAATAGATTCAGGGTGAAATTGTACGCCTTCAATATCCAGAGTTTTATGGCGTACACCCATTATTTCTTCAATACTACCATCTGGGTTCTCTGTCCAAGCTGTGATTTCAAGACAGTCGGGAATATGCGCTCTATCAATTACTAAGGAATGATAACGCGTGGCGATAAACGGGTTGCTTAAACCTTTAAATACACCAGAGTTATTGTGAAATACCGGAGAGGTTTTTCCGTGCATTACTTGGCCGGCGCGAATGATTTTTCCACCAAATGCTTGGCCGATACTTTGATGGCCAAGACAGACTCCTAAAATAGGTATCTTGCCTTTAAAGTGCTCAATTACCGCTAAGGAAATACCGGCTTCAGTAGGTGTGCAAGGGCCAGGTGAGATGACAATCTTGCTTGGCGCGAGTTTTTTTATTTCAGCTACGGTAATTTCATCGTTTCGATAGACTTGAACATCGGCACCCAGCTCACCTAGGTATTGCACCACGTTATAGGTAAAGGAGTCGTAATTATCGATCATTAATAACATATTATGTCTCCCTATCCATCCAAGCCATGAGTCGCCATCGCGACGGCTCTAAAAATCGCACGACCTTTATTCATGGTCTCATCCCATTCACTTTGGGGAACAGAGTCAGCGACTACGCCAGCTCCTGCTTGAATATGTAGTACTTTGTCTTTAATAACCGCGGTTCGAATGGCAATGGCGGTATCCATATTGCCATTCCATGATAAATAGCCGACGGCACCCCCATATACACCACGCTTAACTGGTTCGAGTTCATCAATGATTTCCATCGCTCGAATTTTTGGCGCACCACTTAATGTACCTGCGGGGAAGGTGGCACGTAAAACATCTATACAGGAGGTGTTTGGCTTTAATTTTCCGGTGACATTGGAAACGATATGCATGACATGCGAATAACGTTCGATGACCATTTTATCGGTTAGTTTCACCGAGCCAATTTCACTGACGCGGCCCGCATCATTTCGACCCAGATCAATAAGCATTAAATGTTCAGCACACTCTTTCGGGTCGGCTAATAAATCTGCTTCCAACGCAATATCTTCTGCTTCAGTTAGACCACGCTTACGGGTGCCCGCAATTGGGCGTACTGTTACTTCACCGTGTTCCACACGAGCTAGAATCTCGGGCGATGAACCTACAATATGAAAGTCATCAAGATTCAAAAAGTACATATATGGTGAAGGATTTAAGCATCTCAGCGCGCGGTATAAATCAAGAGGATTTGATTCAAAAGGAATCGACATGCGTTGCGAAATAACGGTTTGCATCACGTCACCAGATAGGACGTATTCTTTAATTGAATCAACACCTTGTTTGAATTTCTCTTCTGAAAACCCAGAGATAAAGTCTGCTTCTTCAACTTTAGATATTTGTTCTGCTTTGCTTTTTGAGGCGTTGACCGGAGCAGTATTACGCAAACGATGAACTAATAAATCTAAAACCGTCTGAGCTAATTGATAAGCATCTTCCATACTTGGATCGGCATGATAAATTAGCATTAATTTGCCACTTAAATTATCAAACACAACCAATTGATCCGACACCATCAATAAGATATCAGGTGTTTTAAGTGGATCGGGTGGGCAGCTAGCGGCCAATTTTGGTTCAATATAACGTACTGTATCGTAGCCAAAATAACCAACAAGCCCACCATTAAAGCGTGGCAGTCCTTCTAACTCAGGTACCTTAAAGCGTGCTTGGAATTCTTCAACAAAGGCTAGAGGGTCATCGAGGTCATGCTCTTCAATAACTTCATTATCAAGTTCTAATTGGGCATGTTTACCCGATATTTTTAAAACCTGTTGGCACGGTAAGCCGATAATTGAATAACGACCCCATTTCTCACCACCATGGACAGACTCTAATAAGTAGGAATATTTACCGTCGGCAAGTTTCAGGTAGGTGCTGAGAGGCGTATCTAAATCCGCTAATACTTCTCGGGTGACGGGTATTCGGTTGTAACCTTGGGCGGCCAAGGTAGAAAATAGTTCAGGTGTCATAAAAATTCCAAATCTCGAATAGCAAACTTCAAAAGGATGCAAAGTACATCCAAATTATAAAATAGAGTTGAAGCTAGCGACGCCAACGAGTTGAAAATGCAAAACCACCTCTATGCGCATTTGAGCATATAAAGCTAAGTAGGTTCGGCTCTCTGTGAGTAGATGTAGACACGAAAAGGTCTCTCTTATTATGAAATTGTCTTTTTAATTTATCTGACTGTCAGAAATAGTAAGCGAAAGATTACAACAGGCAGGTGAGGCAATCAATCTCTAGACTCATATAAGTTTCGATGAATCACAAAAAAATAAGGCAAAGATTTAAAACCTAAGTGAATTTCAGTATATTGGACACGTTGCTAAGGCATATTCAATGAATTAGCGGCTTTGAATAAACAGGATGTTTATTTATAAATACTAATCTATCAGTTTATCTTAACTTCAATAAAAGGATTTAGCATGAAATTTTCTCGTATTAAACACCCTCACACTAAACTCTCTTGTATAAAACTACCTCGCCTAATTACCAGCTCTCTATGTTTGTTGTCGATTAGTCAATTTAGCTCAGCCCTTCCTCAATATATTAATGAATTTCATTACGATAATAGTGGTGGTGATCAATTCGAATATGTCGAAATAGCTGGCCTTTCGGGTTCAGATTTAAATGGTTGGTATTTGGACTTTTACAATGGGGCAAATGGCAGGATCTATTCAACGTGGTCATTGTCTGGTGTCATCGATGATGAAGGTACGGGTTTTGGTGCTCTGTCATTTTCTGGATCAGCGGGTTTACAAAATGGCCCTAACGATGGCATCGCCTTAGTGAATGATCTTGGTTCGTTGATTCAGTTTATAAGTTATGAAGGTAGCCTAATGGCTTCTGAAGGTGCTGCCTTGGGTGTGACAAGCCAAGATGTAGGGATGGCAGAAGGCGGCAGTGTGCCGGTGGGTTATTCGCTGCAATTAACGGGTATGGGCGCAGATTCTGAAGATTTTACTTGGGCAAGTGGTTCATCTTCATTTGGTACTTTGAATCTTGGTCAGAGTTATAACCAGCCGACTTCAATTCCAATTCCAACTCCAGTTACCACGGTTCAAAGTGTCGATGAACCAGGGCAACTAGGTTTAATGAGTTTGGCTTTGCTCGGGTTGTTTGTTTGTCGATCAAACCTAAGAAAAAATATTAAGATCTAGACTTCGCTAGTTCAGCCCTCATGGCTGAAATCGTTGCCTGATAATCATCGGTATTGAAGATGGCAGAACCTGCAACAAAGGTGTCTGCACCAGCAGCAGCGATTTCAGCTATGTTCTGAATGGTGACACCGCCATCAATTTCGAGGCGAATATTTTTGTCATAGGCATCAATCTTTGCACGAGCCAGTTTAAGCTTTTCAAGTGTTGCGGGAATAAACTTCTGACCACCAAAGCCCGGGTTGACTGACATTAACAAAACCATATCAATTTTATCCATGACATGGTCAAGGTAATGTAATGGCGTAGCTGGGTTAAATACCAAGCCAGCTTTGCAGCCACCATCTTTGATCAATTGCAATGATCGATCAATATGATCTGAGGCTTCAGGGTGAAACGTAATATACGTCGCACCTGCATCGATAAAACTTTTTATCATGTCGTCAACGGGCTTGACCATCAGGTGAGCATCGATGGGTGCAGTGACACCATGTTTTCGTAAGGCTGCGCAGACCATAGGGCCAATGGTCAGATTAGGAACATAATGATTATCCATAACATCAAAATGCACAATGTCAGCGCCAGAAGTGAGTACATTGTCTACTTCCTCTCCCAAACGGGCAAAATCGGCAGATAAAATAGAAGGTGCGATTAAAAATTGGTTCATAGTGTCCTCTGTGCTTGAAATTTAAGCTATTCTAACTGACACAGGCTTGTGGGAATAGTCAGAATATTCCAGAGCAGAAAGTGCTTTATTGGGTTGAACAAATAGTATGCAGAAAATATGGTTTTCATTAGGTCTATTCGTGTTGCTGAATGGTTTTTTGATAGGTAGCTCTAGTCGAGTCATGGCTGAGTCTGCAAGCGAGATAGATGCAGATTCCATTTCAGAACCTGAAAGGATAGCCTATTTAGATCCGCAACAAAGAAAACAATTAGCGCTAGCTAAGACCTTGAAAGAGCATGAGACTGTTTGGTTGGAAGTCAGTTATCCTGAAAGTTCAGAAATTACTAAAGTGCTCGCAATTGCCCACCCACCGCTTATTCCAGATAAACAAGGTGCAATATTGTTGCTTCATGACAAAGGGCAACACGCGGATTGGCCCGAGGTTATCCATCCTTTGCGAATGAACTTGCCAAAGGCAGGCTGGTATACGTTATCGGTAAATTTACCTGAAGAAACAAGAATGAAATTTCTTCCCCGTAAGTTAGACACCAAGGCTTTTGATCAAGTTATTTTGAATGAGAGCTTAAAGAAAAAACTGGATTCCGGTGTTCGTGTTAGACACGAGTCAGATAAAAATGACGCTCAAGCAGTAGAAAGTACTAGTGGGAATACTGAAGTAGGGCCAGTTGGAGATGAAAGTTCTAAGGATCAGAATGCAGATGAAAAAGAATTGGTTGATATTGATCTTGCCGCAGCCCGGAACAAACCACAATTGAATAAAATTCCTTATGAGACCAGAGCGCTAAGCCATATACAAAAAGCCTATGAATACCTGCAAGCACAAAGTTATCAAAATATTGTGATAATCGCTCATCGTCAATCTTCAGAACTTGTATATGCATATATAAAAGCACACTTAGGCGAATTAAAATCACCAGGCTTCTCCTTAATTTTAATTGAACCATCCTTACCTGAAACGTATTTAGTTGATCTCAGTGAATGGCTAGGAAAAGAGTTTCAAGCACCAATATTGGAAATTATTAATCGAGGGGATATTCAAGCAAATATCGATGCAGAGCAGAGAAAACTATCAATTCTGATGACGGGTACTCAATCATATAAGCAGCTTTTTCTAAGGTTTAATAACAATGAGATATTTGATGAAAACTTAACGAGACGCATTAAATCATGGTTGGAAGTTAATGCGCCAGGGATGAAAGTGGCTCAATAATAGGGCACTACATATCCTGTGGGTTATACTTGTTAATCATTTTTAGGACTTCAGGATAATCAGTGGCTTGATATTCTGTAATGACCTCAAGGCGTTTAATCTTTTCATCAAAGTCTGCAGCAACATGATCAAGTTTTGTAAATAGCTCTTTGATGTCAACATTTGTGTTAGCGATGTCTTTTTTGAGAGAGCTCAGTTTTTCTAAAACATCTTCTCCTACATTGAAGCCTTTACGCTGTCGCTCTGCAGCGCGGGTTTCTTCTTCCATTATTTGTGATTCAAAGCTTTTAATCTTATTTCGCTTTATTTCAACAGCGCCTTGAATATCAATAAAATGTCTATTTAAAACTCTAACAGCATCATTAGGTTGGCTGTATAGTAGTTTTAGTTGTTCGTCTGCGGCCTCTTGTTTTTTCTTTTCGATAAGCGCCGATTTCTCTTTTTCAAGCGCATCATCTCTCTTTATTATTTCTTCTGGTGTTAATGCGGGTGGAATGGTTTTTACCAAACGGCCCTTTTCATTTAAAACGTCATAGCCCTTATCAACATATTCTGCCGGTAAGGTTTGAGTTAAAACAAGTTGACCATTCTCATTTTTAAAACGGTAAAACTGTCCTGCAGCGACAGAAATGTTTGAAAAAATAACGGACGATAAAAACACCAAAAATAGCGTTCTATAAAGTATACTGCGCCGCTTCAAGAAGGCAGGATAAGAGTGTAATAAGGTGAAAGGCTGAATCATTGATACCCTTGTTGATATAAAATTTATGCTTGATTTTCAGTATAGCTGATTTTGTTTATCCTGACGTCTATCTTCCTACTTTTCATAAAGTACTATTTCTTTAAAGGCATTTGTTTATAAAGTAATGCCATGTAATAAGAAATTCAGTTAATAAGATAATGAAGAATATCTAATCGGAATCGAGGTATATGGATTATTTTTTTGAACAACTATTATTATTTATGATTTCGATTGTGGCAAATGGTTTAAGTGCAATGGCTGGTGGGGGTGCTGGCTTGCTGCAATTTCCAGCTCTATTGTTTCTTGGTTTGAGTTTTTCCGCTGCGCTAGCGACTCACAAAGTAGCAAGTGTTGCATTGGGCGTTGGTGCCACGTTTAGGCATCTTAGAGAAAAACGGCTTAGTTGGAAATTTGCACTTCATATTCTTGCTTTCGGCCTGCCAGGCGTTGTGCTTGGCGCGTTAATGATTCTGTCTGTCCCAGATGATATCGCAAAGGTTGCTTTAGGGATGTTAACGATTGGTTTAGGGCTTTATTCTTGGTTACAGCCAAATCTTGGTCTTCAAGCAACACCGAAAGTTTTTACTAAGCTGCAATGGTTTATTGGTGGCTCAATCTTATTTTTGATTGGCGTGCTAAATGGCTCTATCACATCTGGAACGGGCTTATTCGTAACGCTTTGGTTGGTCAGATGGTATGGCTTGGACTATCAGCGTGCCGTGGCCTATACACTAATTCTGGTCGGTATGATTTGGAATGGTATGGGGGCATTTACGCTTGCTACTCAAACACCTGTTAAATGGGAGTGGGTTGCTCCATTGGTTTTGGGTGCACTGTTAGGGGGCTATTTAGGTGCGCATCTATCCTTGGTAAAAGGCAGTAAGCTGGTAAAGAGATGTTTTGAGACAGTCACTATTTTGGTGGGCTTATCATTATTAATAGATGGCAGCGTCTAGGCTCTTGATTAAGCAAGACGCTTCAGGGGAAATTTAAGCAATACCGTACTGTGAACGATATAGCGAAATTGCATCAGAATGCTGGGATAAACTTGCATCATCCTGAATGTAGTCTAATACTTGAGTTAAGTTTACGATGCTGACTACTGGAATATTGAAGTCGCGTTCGACTTCCTGAATCGCAGAAAGTTCACCTTTGCCTTTCTCTTGTCGATCGAGAGCGATGATGACACCAGCAGGTTCTGCACCGGCAGCTTGAATGATATTAATTACTTCTCGTATTGCAGTGCCAGCAGTAATAACATCGTCAATTATCATCACTTTACCTGATAACGGCGCACCAACTAATGTGCCACCTTCACCATGTGTTTTCGCTTCTTTTCGATTGAAGGCAAAAGGCACATTTTTTTGATGAAGTGATGAAAGGCTCACTGCAGTAGCAGCGCCAAGAGGAATACCTTTGTAGGCAGGGCCAAATAAAATATCAAATGGCATATTTGAATCGACTAGTGTTTGCGCATAAAACGCGCCTAGATTTGCCAAAGACAAACCGTCATCGAATAGACCCGCATTAAAAAAATAAGGGCTGACACGGCCAGACTTCAGGGTAAATTCACCAAACTTGAGAACGTTCTTTTGGATGGCGAAATGAATAAAATCACGCTGGTGTGGCTTTAAAGTGGAATTGTCGCTCATTAATTGGGCCTAAATTGTCAAATATTACAGTGTTTTTCTTTTCAAAAAGTGTGAAACAAGTATCATACCACGCAAATTAATGAAGAGGCAGTTATGCGAGTAGTATCAATTAATGTAAACGGCTTAA
>TARA_R110001592_G_scaffold61640_5_pt1 | contig 30675 bp, 31 predicted proteins | sample TARA_R110001592 | Tara Oceans TARA_R110001592 (sample SAMEA4398387) | marine metagenome | biome: Polar Biome; feature: [SRF] surface water layer (ENVO:00010504); material: water (ENVO:00002006), including particulate matter (ENVO:01000060) such as... | depth 5 m | reverse complement strand
CACATATTTGTAACCACTATCAAAAACAACATAAGAAGATGATCTTACATTATTAAAGAAGTCAATAACATTATTTGTTTGCGTGTTCGAGTTAGTTATTCCTACAACGTCTGCTCTTTCAGGTGAAGCAAAAACCACAGCGTCTTTTCTGTTTTCTGCGATAGTAATTAGGTTATCAATGTGAGTTGAGTTACCTTTACCAGCTATAATTAGACTTATATCAACTGTTTCTGAGTCTGAATATTTTTCAAAAGCAGTTCTTATTTCGCCTACTGTAGCAGTAGAACCATCACTTCCAGCAGATAAAGATTCATTAGTTGGAGCATTTACAGCAGTAAAAGTTACTCCTGTTGCGTTAGAACCCCAATTTGATCCTGATGAATTATGATCTGTCCAGAAAATGTTACTTGATTTATTTTGTATTACTGTTGGGTAATAGTTTGTGTCACCTTGTGGAGTTTTAGCGTCAGCAGCTTTAGATACTTTTGAATAAGTTTCTATTACTCTTCCTGGCTCGCCAGATATACCACCGTCTTCGTCTACTACGACAATGTGTATTTCATCATTAGCACCTGATCTATCAGATGTCCAAGGTGATGTTCCTGGTGCGCCGTCTACTGATTCAAAATATCTCCATCTTCTTTTGACGTGTGCGTTATCAACAACTGCCGTTAACAATCCACCAGATCCTCTAGGATGCTGTACTATCGTTAAAGCGTTTGTTGAAATTCCTGTTATTCTATATTTTTCGTTTACTGTAAAGTCGCCTGTTGAAGCTGTAGCAGAAAACTCTATAATGTCTCCTACACTAAACTCAGTACCATCGTCAACACTAATTGTTGTGTCTCCGATAGAAGCCGAAGCGTCATCTACTAGTGAAGCAAGACCTGTGTCGCCAGTTTTTTGCTCGTATGCTAAAGCACTTGGACATGTAGAAACTAATAAATTGTTTCCCCATGCGCCGGCTGTTCTTGCTGTGAAAGTTCCTGTGTTTAAAGAACCATCAGCGTAGTTGTCTCGGTAGTCGTCTATATTTTTAATTAATGTAGATGACCCACCTGTATTTGCGTTTACTAAACCAGTATTGTTAGCTCGTACTACTCTTAATGAGTTAGAGTATGCTAAGAAGTTAGCAGCTGAAAAAAACCACTCAAACGTAGTTGAGTCGGGTTTTCCAAATGTGTCTACTAATTCTTGCTCACTAGAAATTGCCACCACATCATCAACTGGACCTTTAGCGAATTGACCCGCTGCTGCCCCTATTGATGTTGATACGGCAGGAATGATTCTAGTTAAATCTCTTTCCTGTACGAGAACACCTGGTGATACTTGAAATGCCATAAGGTTTCTCCTCTTAATTTTCTTATTATTTTTTCATTAATCGTAAGTTTTCTTACGCCCATAGTCAAAACTTTTTATACAGATATTTATAAGAACGTTAATCTACGGTTATTGACCATTTCTTACGACAGGATGCCATACTGTGCCATATTCGTCTGAAAATGGTTGTTCATCTGGAGTATCAACGCCATTATCCACGAATCCAAAAGGTGCCATATCTTGTTCTATTAATTTTTCTTGTTCTATGTATAATTGATTTCTAACGTTTGTATTAGTCATTTCTTTAAAATATGCTTGATTAGATAGCCAACCAAATATGATTAAACATGTCATTAAGTCATCATTACAACCGTCTTCAGCTTGCCAACTAGTACCTCTTCTACTAAAAGTTGACATTTCTTCTATAATGTTAAAATCATTAACAATTAACTTATCACTTTCTATTAACGTTTTAAAGTTAGAACAACCTAATTTTTTGATTTGTTTAGTCATTCTAACACCTAATGATGTACCTCTGCCACTAAATTGAGCACCTAGTAATTGACCTGCTCTACCTCTTTGAGTTGTCATTAATAAATTATCATATTCTATTTCAAAATGTAAAGCGTCTGATACTTGTTGTCCTAAATCATTGACTTCAACTAAAAGATGAGCAGTATTAAATGCTTTAGCAATTTTGGCTATAATATTAGGAAAAACATATGGTTTAATTTCATTATTTCTATATTTTGCTACAACTCTGTAAGGCATTTGTGTAACATCAAATACTACAAATGCTGAATAATCTTTAACTGTACCTCTTGCTACGTCAACTGTACACACATAAGTATGATCCTTTTTAGGTCTTTCATAAATATCAACACTTGCGTTTGATTCAATAGGTGTTAAATGAGCTAAAGTTTTAATTTTTGATGGTGATATTAAAGTATCTATACTACCTAAAAACTCACATTCAAACTCAGACTGAAACTGCTCAGGACTTGTATTTCTAATAGTTGCTTCTTTCCATGCTTCATCTCTACCAGGAACTTCACTCCAATGTACTTCTATCGGTATGTAATCATTTCTTCCGCTGTCAGCATCCATCCATAATTTATAATACATGTTCATTCCGTGAGGTGTAGATACAATAACCATTTTTGTTTTTTTACCAGATGAAATTGTAGGATAAACTGAACTGAAAAACTGTTCAGCAATATTTGCTGGAACGAAAGCAAACTCATCAAGGAATATAATATTATATGAACCTCCCCGAATAGCACTTGAAGATGTAGCAGCGGCAACTATGGTTGATTTGTTTTCTAATTCAATATTACCTTTATTCCAGTTAAGTACACCTTGTTGTAACCACTTAGGTAAATTTTCATAAGCAAGTTGTAGTCTTCCTAGTATGTCTCTAGCAGTAGAACTTTTGTTGGCAAGTATAGCAATATTTGAATTAGGATTAAACAAAGCATAATGTAATAGATAAGAAATAGTTGTTGTTGATTTACCTGACTGTCTAGGCAGTTTACAAATAGTAAATCTATTTTCGTGTATTGTTTTTACGATACGTTTTTGAAAGTCATACATTTTAAAAGGTATAAGACCTTCATCAAGTGATACAATCTGTACATAAGTTTCCATAAAGTACAGAGGGTCACCACCACACTTTTGATATTCTAATATCTGTTCTTTAGTAAACTCTTGTGGAGTATTTACTTTTTTTAAATTAGGGTTTCCTAAATATGCGTCACTCATTGATACCTTTAGTGTGTTTATTTAAAGTTAATAACTATTGAACATCTTTTATCAAATAGATTAGGATGACCAGCAGCATGTAGTATTGGTTCTTTTAACCAAATTAATCTACCTCTTTTAGTTTCAATTCTTTTTTTAACATTATCAGAATCATCTTTAGTAAACAAAAACAAATCACCATCACAATAATTTACATAATAAATTAGAGTTTGATGTTCTTCATCTAAGTCAATATGAGGTATTGAATAAGAATTTTTATTCATTTTATTATTTGAAAAAGATAAATTTGATTTCATTCTTAATACTTGATAACCATTGTTTTGTGTATGATTAATAAATTTATGCCACAACATTAATGGTAGATGAGTGTAACTAGAATTTATTTTTTCATACATTGTAAAACCATGAACTAACTGATCATTGTCATATAAATTTTTCTTATCAGATTTAAAATACTTGTTACCTGGATAAACTGTATGTTTATTGTAATACCACGGAAAAGATTCATCAAATAATCCGTTTTCTAAATCGTCTCTTTCATTATGATCTAAAAAATTATCAAAAACTTTTATAACTTTCTTTTCATCATCTTCTTTTTTTGTCACAACTGATACAACATCATTCATTTACTATTACTCCTTCAATATGTGTACACCCTAGTTTAATAGCGGTAGTTATTCTTTGACTACCCTTTAATACAACTAAATCTTTTTCTTTATATTTCACACCTAAAGCACCATATCTAGGCACTTTACTTATTTTTCTTTTTTCTATTTCAATAGGATCATTCATAATACCCTTATTATATATATCTTTTATAATACCAGTATTATATTCTAAGTAATGTTTAATAAATGATAATTTACTTATCTGAAACGTCTGTTTCTTTGGGTGTGATGTTTTTGCTTTTAATATTTTCATTTTTTAACATTTTCTGTAATTCAGCAGTAGAACCTACAAACAAAGCATTTTTAATTTGTGCGTTTGCTGTTTTAGGCAAATCTTTTAAATCTTTTAATTTCTTTTGTAAGTCTTGTAATTTATCTACTGTTTGACCTACTTGTCCTATCAATTGACCAGCAACTTCATATGCTCTAGGGTGTTGACCCTCTCTCGCAATATCTAATATACCTTCAATTGCTTCTTGTCCTCTTTCAATAAGATTATAATAGTTTTCTCTACTATATTTGTAATCATTATCTACATCTGGACTTTCTTTTTTTTCTACTCTAGGTACAGCAGGTTTAAATTCTTTTTGAACAGCTGGTTGTTTATTATCTATACCTAATATCTCATTCATTGTATCTTCTAGTTTTGTCATATTATTCATCACTATCTGTTGTCACATTATATTTTTTGCCATCTTCAAAGAAATCAATTGAAGTTGTAAATCCAAAATCATCATCTGCGTTAGCACTTGTAGGATTAGGTGTTACTGTAATTCTTTCTTCTCTTTTTTTATCTGTTGTATCTGTATTTGAATATAAATCAGTTTGAACTGTTTTAATAACTTTTTGAGTATTAGTTGGTCCGTATAAGTACATTTTAGCAGTAAAATTTAATGTATAGATAACCGATCTTCTTTGTGTGAAGTCGCCATTGTAAGTGTCTTCATAATTAACAGTATTTAAAATTACTGGCACGTCTCTCTTAATATCCAATTCAGGTATTACATTTACAGTTACAGTAAAGTCAGGTTGAAAATAAGGTAATATTTGTTCTATTACTTGTAAACCTGCCTCAGCACTTGCTGTAAAAGAATATAAGTTGTAAGATATATTATACGGAACAGGTGAGTAATTATAATCTAATATCTTACCATCTGTATCTGATTTTACTTTTTTAAATTTTTGTGTTCTAGTTAACTTTCTACTTGCGTCATAAGTAATACCAGCAATATCAAAACCCATACGAGGTAAAGTAATAGCAAACTCTCTATTATTTAAACTTGATTGTTGATCTAATCTAACTAAAAACTTTTCTTTAGGACCATAAGCTAATGGAACTCTAATCGATTGAACAACACTACCGTTACTATCTTTTCTTTTAATTTGTATATTGTTAAAGATTTGACCAAATCCTACAGTCATTCTTCTCATACTTTCGTTATAAAAATATTGTCCAAACATCTAAAAATCTACCTCTCCGAACGGATTACGTTCAGTAAAATCTAATATGTCATCTGCCGTTGATGATGTGTCAAAACCAGCTTGAGCGTCTAAATCATTATTACTAGCATAAGTTGATTGAGTTTGTAAGTTATATGTTTCTAATATTAGGTAATTATTATCGGATGAAGCACTGTCATTTTCTAATAGTATTGCGCCGTCTTCATTTTCTAAACTCATTTGATGAGCAAGTTGATCTAAAGAATACTTATCTTCAGCAGCGTCAACATCAGAAATACCTGTGTCTAATCTTTCTGAACTGTATTCCCAACGTGTTACTCTTAGTTTGTAAATAGGTAGATTACCTAATTGAAAGAATGGCTCCTGATCTTCAACAAACTGTATCTCAAAATAACTATTCATTAAAGGCATATAAATTATATCGCCTTCATTAGGTCTACCTGTTTTAATTAGTGTAGCAGGGTCATCAACTAAATCATTCCATCTTCTTTTTGATACACAAAAAGTTGTGTCTTCTCTAATTTCTAAACCAAATTTATTAATTATTTCTTGTTCGCCAGCAAAACCTGCCTGAGCTTCCATATACATTTCTGCTAAATAAGCAGAGTTAAATTTAGACGCAACATCTTCGCCTAAAATTAAATCTTTATTAACTAATGTTCTTGGTAAATAATATACGTCATGTCCGTATATTTTAAGACCCTCTATGATAAGATTTTCATAAAGTTTTTTTTCAGCGTTTGAACCTATGCCGTTTCCGCCTTGAAAGTAATGGTTAACTGGCATAGCACTATCCTATCATTATAGCAGGGTTTAACTCGTAAGTTGATCTTATTTCTTTTTCTAAATTTTCTATATCAGATAACGCTTCACTGTAAATTTGTTGACCATTTAAACTTACACCACCTATCATAGTTACCCCATTAAATTTTGATAAGTTAGCCCCCCATTGTTTTTTAAATAAAGCAGTAACATATCTTTTTAAATATAAGTCATCAAAAACGTCTGTGTAAACAGATGGATCTAATTTTCTATAACACTCAATAACAATAAATTCATCTTCTTGTAAATCATTTGACCAATCCATATCAATGTATAATCTGTTATCGTGTTGATTAAATCTTAAAGGTTTTTCTCCTACTAGAATGTGATCTAAAAAATCTAATTGTCTCATTACTATATCATAATTTACTACTGACGTTGAAGAAAAATCATAGAGATCATTTAATCTAAGTTGATACCTAACATCAAATATGTTTAGATTACCTTTATTTGAAAAGGGAAAAATATTAATAACTGAAATTACTGATTGTGGCACTGAAAGATAACTGTTATCTTCATACCAAGTTGTTGTGTCACCTGAGGTATCTGTTGCTGTTTCAGTAGCACCATTAACAGTAGATAACCGAGTTTTATCGGCTGCTGTTAATTGATACTTTAAATATGTTCTTCTAATACCATCATAGTGATATTGAGCATAATATTGTAATGCTTCATCCAGTCTATCTTCTAACTGGTCGTCATCTACATTTATTTCTATGACAGGTTTACCTAATGCTCTTAAAGCATATTCTTTTAGATTCGCTCTGCTTGATGGTTTTGCCATTATTATTCCTCTTTATACTATTTATCTATTAACCGAGAGCGATGGCAGATGATACAGCAAATGCTGGCGTAGTTTTTGTATCTAACTGTGTTTGAATAGCAGATGATACGCCATCTAAGTAACCAAGTTCAGTTGTTGTAACATCACTAACTTCCACTTTACCTGAGCCATTAGATTGTAAAGCTCGGGAAACAGTTAAATTTGAAGAAGCGATTGTTGTCGCACCTCCGGTTAACGTTGCTTGTTTTGAATCTAATTGTGTTTGAATAGCAGCTGAAACACCATTTAAATATCCAAATTCTGTATTATCTATTGATCCGTCACCCACTAGATTTGCGTTTAATCTATTTGATGAGTCAATAGTTGCGTTTTTAGCGTCTAATTGTGTTTGAATAGCAGATGAAACACCATCTAAATATCCTATTTCTGTTGCCGTTACAGCACTAACAGATACATCTCCACTACCATCAGATACTAAAGCACGTGAAACAGTTAAATTTGCCATCTTACTAAATGCGATAGCAGCACTAGCATTTACGTCTGCGTTTACAATTACACCTGAAGCAATAGCAGCTGTACCACCTGAAATAGTAATATCACCTGATACACCACTCTGTACATACGTTGCTATTTGTGAAGCATTAACTCTCTTTTCAACACCTGCGTCTGAAATGGCAAAGTCGTCTGCGTCTACGATAGTTATGCCAGAACCGTCTGTCATACCATCAATATTAAAGACTGCCTCAACATTACCAAACTCTAAAGCAGCACCACCTGAATTAACTTTTAAAACTTGCCCAGCACTACCTATTGATAATGAAGCACCAATACCACCATGTGTCAATCCAATAAATTCACCTGATTGATATTCTGCCAAACCTGTAGCATTATTACTATCATCAAATACAGTTCTTATTGGTGTTTTTATACTCATAACTCTCCTATTAATTACAATATTTATATAATTTATTCATTAGAATGTAAATATCTCAAATTTGCCTGCTGTTGAACCATCTGCCTTTTTAAATGATGAAAACACTTGAGCACCACGACCTGATTGAGCAGCAAATGTAAATGTTTTTGCCGAGGTACTTAAACCACCAGCAGCAGTAAATAAAGGTACACTTCTAGTTGCGATACCTGTATCTGCGTCTGATTCAGCAATGTTTTGGGTACCTACTTTAGAACCAGCAGGTAATGTAGCACCAGTTGCTGATATAGCAATAGCACCTGTACCATCACCTTTTATTGTAGCACCTCCTAAATCAATCGTGTTACCAGATAAAAATATTTCTTTCCATCTTTTATTTTGTGATCCTAAACTATATGTTTCTGTTGTTAAAGGTTCTAAACTAGAAATAAATCTACCTTGAACATTTATAGTATCCTCAGTAGAATCACCTAAGTTTACCCCTAATTGAATATCGCCTTTTAAAACAGCGTCATTTGAAACTTCTAAAGTTGAACCTGAAACATAAACATTATTAAAATATCCATTGTTCCATATTTTTTCTGTTGATCCTATATCTCTTGTACCACTAGCGTCTGGTAATATATTTTGATCTACAGCAGATAAATCTGAGGCTACTTCCCCAAAATCATATTTGCCTGTTGAACCATTATATTTTAAAGCAAAGCCATCAGCTTGTGCTGAAATATCAACGTCATCCATTTCTGATATTTTAGTTGAACCACCGCCACCAATAGATTGAAGTTGTAAATTTGTTAATTGTTTAAATCTACTAAATTCTTTTGTTAACTCTTCAATAGATATACTACCGCCATCTAATTGTTCTTTTAGTGACCTCGCTCTCTTAGTTAGAGTTTTTAATATTTCTTCTCTACTTACATAATTTTCTGTAGGTTTAATCGGATCACCTACGTTCATTTTCATATAAGGTTGAGGTTCTAATTTTGTTTCGATAAATGATTTAACATCTTCTACTAAACCTGGCTCTAATGGCTCATAGACATTTTCTTTTTTATTTAAATACTTAGCGTCTATAACTTCTTCAATAGGTTTTATTTCTTCTTTAGGAGGAAAGTAAGTATCATTTAAAAATTGTTCTATTTGTGTAACAAGTTTATCTTCACTAACAGGTTTTTTAGTTTCTAAATATTTTTTATAATCGACTTCATCAATATCTAATTCAGATACTTTTTGTTTTTGATATTCTTCAACAGATGTTGATAAAATTTTTAGAGTATCTTCTAACTCTTTTTCTTCTAAAGTAGATGGTCTAGTTTTATCTACTTCTTTTTTAGCTATTATCTCAAATTTAGGTAAATCAAATAATTGTTCTAATGCGTTTAACTTTTCTGACTCTGATAATTCTTTCTTTTCTTTTTCTAGTTTTTCTTTTTCTTGGTGATCTGCTAAAAGTTTTGCTTCAGAATCAATCTTCGATTGTTCTTCGTCTCTCATTTCTTTGAGAATATCTTTACCTGCGAGTTTATTGAAAAAATCTTCTAGGGAATTTGACATTATAGTTTGGTTACTTCAGGAAGAACCGTTATAATACCATAATGAACTTTCTCTAAAGTAGAATCTGATAATCTTAATTCTACATCATACACATAACGTCCTGCGTCTATATCAGCAGTATCTTCATTTGTTAAAGTTAGTTTGTATATACCACTTGAACCAGTAACTACTGAAGCAGTAAAAGTTGATGTTACTGTGGTACTATCGTACCCTTTTCTCATTTGTGCTTGAAGTGTAAGACCTGAAATATCGTAAGCCGTAGAGCCGTCTGTTGTTATAGTAAAATTTTTAGAAAAATCGGCGCCTTGATCCATCGCAAAATTAAGTGCTGTTTTTTGTGTAACTGCCATAACATTTACTCTTTATTTTCTTTTGACCTTTTTAATACATTTTGTCTAAACTGTTCATCACTCATTTGTGAATTAATAACTTCATTTTTAATGTCGTTTGCTAATTCCATAATAAAATGATCTAAGTAATCAGCGTCTGCTGAAAAGGATATATGTGGTACGTTTGTATCACCACAAATTCTATAACCTTGAACACTAGCACCTAAATTTTTATCTTTAGTTAAATTGTGCCATAGTGATTCTTCAACTCTAAACCACTTTCGATCTTTTAGTTTGAATTTAAATTTTAGTTGTTCGATAATTTGAGGTATTTGCCACTGTTTATTATGATAATGTTTTAATACTCTAATAACCTCTTCAACTACTTTTTGATCGTCTGGATCAACTCTATCATATGAAAAGCTGTGAATGATAGGCTCGCCAGATGTATTACTAACCACTTTACCGTTGCCCTTAGGGTCTTTGCTTGCCTCGTAAATTGGTTCGTCCGGTTTTAATGCCCTTTTTTCACCAGTTTTATTATCCACTATCGGTTTAAATTCTTCTTCACTCATAATATACTCCTAATATTATATAATTAATTTTTTATGACCAACGAACAATAACAACACCAGCAGCACCTACACTACCTTGTCCTGCGCCACCTCTGTTTGCGTGTTCTGGATCAGTAAATGTGCCTGGCTGTCCTGAACCGCCTGTTGCACCGAAAGTTGTAGCAGTACCTGGACCACCTGCGCCTCCAGCATATCCAACGTTAGTTGAACCGTCAAGTATAGTGAATAGTTTACCGGCACCGCCTGTACCTTTTGCGTTTTGTACAGCATTTGCGTTACCGCCAGCAGCACCAGCTCCTCCGCCGCCGCCTCCGTTTGTACCGTTATTTCCTGTACCTGAACCAGCACCACCGTCATTACCAAAACCTGGAACACCACCAGAAGCACCTTGTGTAGCTTGACCACCAGCAAAGAAACCGCCTTTACCGCCAGTAGCTCCGCCTCCGCCGCCAGATCCTCCGTTTTTACCTAGTAACTGTGCGTCATTCTGCCCACCTGGACCTCCGCCACCACCGCCAGAAACAGCAGTTACAGTCGAATTAAATACAGATGATTGACCTTGAGCACCACGAGATTGGTTATTAGGAGATGGAAATGTTTGTCTATTATTGTTTACTCCAGCAACTGAAACAGCTACTGTACCACCAGGTGAAACTGAGAATGAGTTTGTGAAACATAATCCAGCACCGCCTCCGCCACCGGCTCCACCGTTTCCGCCTGATCCTACAACTAATAACTGAACAGCTGTAACACCAGTAGGTACAGCAAATGTACCATTAGCATTGAATTGTTCAACTTTAGGAGCATTCATTGTAATTGTATATGATCTTGTTGTTACGTTTGAAGCAGCGTCCGAAGCTTCAATGTCAAAACTTGTTGTAGTATCGCTATCTACTGCTGTAGCGTCGCCAGCGATTGTACAAGTATCATTGTCATTACTTGTTAAAGCTAACCCAGGTGGTAATGTATCACCGGTTGCTACTCTGAATAAAACTGGTCCAGCAGACTCTTCGTCTGTTGCCCCTACTACTATACTAATACCTGATCTTTCATCATCTTCAAATGTTCCTAAAGTACCAGCGTTTGTAATAAAAGCTGGAGCAGCATTAATATTAATTTGATTGTCTATTTGTGCCTGTACACCTTCAACTAATTCAACTTTAACATCAAATGGTTCTTTTGATGAAACTAAGTTAGCATTTGTAACAGCAGCTGTTAATTGAGTTGATGAATTTTTTGTTGTAGAACTTGCTGTAACAGATGAACCGTCATTACCAATAAATTTAACAATAGCACCTGTTGTAAAACCTGTACCTGTAACAACAACGTTTGTTGTAGCACCGTCAATATTTGCGTTTATATTTGTAGGGCTAACACTAGTAATTGTAGGAAGTTCTATACCTACACCTACATAAGCAGAACCATCGGCTACTTCTAGTCTGCCTGTTGTTGTATTATATCTTAAAGCACCTGCCGTTACTGTAGCACCTTGTGCTGAAGTACCTTTAGGTAATAATATAGCGTCATCATCACTTGTAAAATCTGTTTGATTACTTCTTATTTTTTGAACCATTGTTAATCCTTATACCGGTAATTCTATTATGTTAACGTCATCCCCACTTAGAGGAGCTGTGACAAAAGTTAGAGTAGTGCCTGAGATTGAAAAATCATTTGAAGATTCTTGTACTAGACCGTTTACAGAAACTAATACTTTATTAACAGTCATACCTTGTGTTACTGTAAAACCAGTTGTAGAACCGTCACCTGTATTTTGTCTTGTATTGACCTCTGTAGGTCTATCTTTTCCATTTATATATCTTACCATTGTGAATCCCTATTATACGTCTTCTAATACTGAAACTGTTACGTCAATTGAAGAACCTGCTGAAGCTTCAGCTCTTAAAACGTCAGCGTTTGAACCATCGTTTTGTAGAACTAATTTATTACCTTGCATGATCTCAACTGTTGTATTACCTGGAACTTTTAATCCATTTGTAATATAGACATCATTAGAACCATCTTCGTTATCTAAGAATATACCTACTGTTCTCTCTGAGGAGTTTTTATTACAGATTGTTATTCCGATTACGATAGATTCTAAAGCACTTGAACTTGCGCCAGCTGGTACTGAATAGACAGCATTGCCTGAGGCACCTGTTGCTGTTGCTATATTAGGTACAGCGAATCTTTTAAAATCGTTAGCCATTGTTAATTACCTTTATTTGTTACTATTTATCTTTATTTATTATCCTAATGCTACTGCTTGTGCGATAGCAAATGGTTTTGTTGCCACACTTATACTATTTATAGTGATATCCGAAGAAGCTTCTAAAGTAGATACGCCACTTATCGCACCAGCACTTGTTACTCCAATAATATCTTGTAAATTCAATATCGAACTATCAGTTGTTCTAATTCTATTTTCAGTTAAAAATAATGTTCCTGCTGTAACAGATGTACTACCTACTAAAGCAGTTGAAGTTAAACTTGTTAAACCTGTGATTGTTGAGTCTAAAGAGGCAGTTAATGTGTCTGTAGCACTAACTGTCATAGATACTCCACCTGAACCTTCAACGTTCAGTGTATCACCACCTGTTATTGTTTGTGTAGATGATGATGTATCTCTAAGTGTAAATGTAGATGTACCGGCAAACGCCTCATTAATAGCAGCAACTAACGAACCTTGAGCAGTTGTATCTAAATTAGTTAGATCACCTGTGTCTGTTGCGTGACTATTAAACGTACTTCTAAACGTTTCTAGTGTATCATTTGTTCCTACTGATCTTACAGCCATTACTTACCTACTACCTTTTTTAATAAATTTTTTATTTCTCTTAATTCTGCCTTTAAAGTATTTATTTCTTTACAAGCATTTCTTAACTTATCACTTTGTTGTTCTCTTAGTTTTAATCTATTCATATATAAACTATATTCACTTGTATTTGTATTAATAATAGCATTACTTTTAATATCTCTACCTAAACTATCAAAATTTTTTACTTTAATTAAACTCATATTAAACCGCCAAAGCAATACCTCTTAAATCTTTAATTCTTGCTGGTAAAGAAGAGTTAGAACCTGTAAATACAAATTTAATTTGAAAAGATGTAAATTCTGTTAAACCTGATACAGAAAACTTATGATCTTTAAATTCATTATCTAATACTTGATCACTTTCACTAGGTGTAATTGTTATATCAGATGAACCGTCTGTATTAAACGGAGTATATTCTATATCTTCTATTCTTTCAGTTACTTCACCACCTGTAACTCTAAAGAAAGCTTTTAAACTAGATGTTGTTCTTATACTAGCAGCAATTCTTATATCTAAAGCAGTTGATGGATTTTCTAAATTTATTGGTCTTGTTAAGTAAGAACCAGCAGATGATCCACCCTCTATTGCTGTATCTTCTTCAAAGTCTACTGTATTTGTAATTTTAGCAATTACTTTTGCCCCACTTGCTGGCGCTGTACCCATAGTTAAAGTTGTGCTTGAAACTGTAAAGTCATCAACAGGTTGTAATTTTAATCCGTCTTTTTTAATTGACAATATATGTACACTTGTTGGTGTGCCTGATAATGTAAATGTTGTTGTTGAACCATCGCCTGTAAATGTGTCTGTTGATGAAACTGTAGGATTATTTAATCTGTTTTGTATAGCAAAAGCATTAACTCTTTTTAAATCAATAACAGGAGATACGTTTGCTTTTGTAGTTTTTAAAGATACATTTACAAACATAGATTTAGAACTTGACATTTCGTTAGTTTGATTTATAGCACTAGCAACTAATTTAGGTTCATTAAAGTAAATGTTATCTTTTAACACAACTGTTGTAGCGTTTGAAGAACTTTGTACAGTAAATGGTGTTTCTGTTCCGTGAACTGATTTACCACTTGTTGTTCTAAGTGTTGTAGTTAAAGTAGTATCAGGTTGAGTAATCGTTCCTAATTGTAATTGTAAAACATCAAATTGTCTATTCTCTGTTGCTGTTACAGTTGTACCACCTACATCACCAGTCGCATTGGCAGTACCGCCAGTCGTTATATCGTAACTATCTAATGTGATGTTTGAAATACTTGTATATGTGCCGTTTATATCACTATGAGCAATACCGTTGTATGTGCCTGAAGATACACCAGCAATAGTTACATTATCACTTGTAGAATGTAAACCGTGATTTTTATGGAATACTCTGACAAGACCTGTGCCGTTAAATGTTCTTAATGGATTTGTGCCTAATGTTCTAACAGGATTATCTTTATTTGATAAAGTTAATGTACCTGTTGTATTTGTTGTAAACGAGGCTTTTTTTAATTTGAATTTTAAATCTTCTAATTGTTCAGCATTCCAAGTTCTATTGTTTGCTGATTTGAATAAAATACCTGTAGCAGGTTGTTTTGATACTGTTCTATCTGAACTTAAATTAGTACCACCTAATCTAGCAACGTAAGTAGTATAATCGTCTGAGTCAGATTTTAATACTAAACAATATTCAGTACCTTCTTTTAAGTAAACAGGTGAATCAAATGTAAATGTAGTAGCACTTGTTCCGTCTGTACTAGTATTTACTGAACCAGGATTTAAATATTTTTCAGCAAATGGTAATAATTCATCACTAGGATAACCGTTTACCATTGTTCTAAGTTGAACTTTAACAGGTATAGTAGTTGATTTAGTAGCAAAGAAACAATCAACACTAGTTACAAAAATACCTTCTGGATCATCTATTAAGAATGATTGAGCTAGTGGATCTGGATTAGTTACATTTCTTACTGATCTTCCTGTAATTCTAGTTGTTCTACTTGTATCAGATACATTTGTTCTAACAACTCTTGCCTCTCTAGTTGAAACAATTACGTCTCCTACAGTTTCTTGTAAACCTCTAGCAACATAATCTGCTTCAGCAGATGTTGCCGTACTTGAAGATGTTAAATCAGCATTTGTAGATGAGTTTGTTAATCTGAATACTCTTGTACCTGTACGCCATCTTGGATTTGCGTCAACTGTTGGGTCAGGTATAGAAAAAGTACCTGTTACGGCACCGTTTGAATCTGTAACTACATTACCACCTAATGATCCCCCACTAGGAGTTATATAAGTTGAAGCGTCTATATTATCAAAGAAACCAAAAACTCTTGTGTTTGGTCTCATACCTTGAGCAGTAAAAGTAATATCTCTACTTCTAATAAATGGTACAAAGTTAACTGCTAAAACTCTATCACCTAAACTTTGTCTTTGAGTTTGAGGAACTATATTTGTTCTAATTCCTCCTCTTGTTTGAACTACATCACTTGTAGTTGTTGTAATAATTTGATTTCCTGTTCGTCTGCTAGTCGTTCTAGGATTACCTGTCCATTGATCTTGCCATTCATTCCACTCTGTACCGAAAGGTATTGATGTAATATTAGTATTATCTAAACCTCTGGATATTGCCAAGTTATCAAAAGTGCCATTCATGTTAACAACTAACTCAGGTGCTCTATTAGTTTCTTTCCATTCATCTAATGGTGGATCTAATTCAATACTACCAATCCAATTGAAAATCATAAATGGTTGTAAATTTTCTGTCTTAGTTGCTAATGGTTGATCTATGGCAGTTACCTCTGTGTAAGGAAGTGTAATTAAATCACCGGTTTTTTGATAACCAGCTGCTGTTCTATCAGCTGCTACTATCGCTGTACCGTCATCATCAACTTCTTCAAATTCAATAATGTCTTCATTGAACATAGGTCTACCTTCACCTCTACCTCTGTCAATAGAAATTTTATAATCGTTATTACCTACATCACCTATATTGTGACCAGTAAAGTTATCAACGATAAATCCGTTTTTAAATCTGTCTAAACCATTTGAATCTTGTATTTGTAAAGATTGAGCACTAGCTTCTAATAAAGAAAGTTGAGTATAGTATTCAACGTTTTGTATTCTTTGTTCTAAATTACCTATGTCTCTCATAGTGAAACGTCTATTGTCTTGTTCAGTTACAACAACGTCTTTTGTGTCTAATGTATAACTAGGTATATCTAAAGTTGCTAAATGTAAATGTCCGTCTAAATCGCCTGGCACTAAAGGATTTAATGCTGAAGCACCTTTTAATATTTTTATTTGAGCTTCTCTAGTGATAAAAATTTTGTCAATTCTGTTTAAGTAAAACTCAAAATCTGTTGTAATATCGTTATCAAATTTTACTATGTCATGTGAAGCAGAACCAGTACCATCATAACTTCTTTCAAAATCTGAACCTGAAGTATTACCTGGAACTGTTGAAGCGTCATCAACTCTAGGTCTAAAATCTATTGAATCTCTTAATTCAAATTTTTCACCAGTTGTATCAGACGTGTAACTAGGTATATCTTCATAATCTACAACACCTGAATATGAATCAACATCAAAGTAATCGCCAGAACCATGAGAGAAGAAATCAAAATTAACTAATAATTCACCTGTAGGTTTTAAAGCACCTGGTTTTAATTTAATTCTTCCTATATCGTAAAAGTTATCTCTTTGACCTGTGTCTAAACTAAATCTATCCGTAATATCTGTATGTGAACTTGTAGCAGTTGTACCAAATGCTGGAGACATGTAAACATTATTGATTGTCTTAACGTCTGCTTTTCCTAATCCGATTATACCGTTTTCTATAAAAGATTGTGTAGAAATAGTTACTGTTGAACCTGAATTTAATGTTTTTGATTTTGAGTTAGCAACTGATCTACTTACGGTTGCTAAAATTTTTACTTTATGACCAGCAAAGTTAGCACCAAAATCTAATTGTAAAGTTTTACCTGTAGGCGAACCACCTAAGTTATAGATAGCGTCACCTTCGTGGTTATTACCACTTGTATTTAATACATCACCTATAGCACCAGTGCCACCTCCACCTGTTGTCATAACTGTAACTGTAATATCTTTTTCTAACTGAGAAGAAAATACTTCGTTAGTACCTGCTGTAATAGTTACATCACCATTAGATGATAGAGTACCTGTAAAGTGTCTTCTTACATTAAAGTTAGTATCTGTTAAGCCTGAGTTATCAGTTGTTTTTAAAGTTTTAATTGTGATGTTAGGTAAATTAAATATTGAAATATTGTTTTCAGGATTTTGTAATTTTGCTCTTTTTCTTGTTATAGGCGAACCAGTTGTTTCATCACTACTAGTTACTGCTGAATCTATTTGTGCCTTAATATTAGATTGAATATATTTTATTCTTTTGTTAACAGTTGTACCTGCGTCATTAACAAATGATACATTGTCACCAATTTTTAATTCTGAATTAAATAAAGTACCTTTACCAAATAATGTTTGACCAGAGGCAGCTATTGAAATTTGACCTGTTAAATCAGTGTTTGATCCATAAGTTGAATTTGTTACTGTGTCAGCAGTATAAGTAGGTGATCCTGCCATACCAATTTGTTTAGTTTGATTAAAGTCAAAACTAGTTACAGCTTTAAATCCAATTCTATCTGCCTGACTTGATAAAGAAGCGTTAGAAGATTGTCCTGTAATAACTTCACCAGCACTAAATGATCCACTTACGTTTGCTAAAACAAGTGTTGTATGTTTAATAGTTGGTGCTGAAGAAAACGTAGTTACGTTTAGTTCTGTTGTACCGTCTTCAGCAAACAATTCAAAAGTATTAGTTGTAGTATTTCTAGCAGTAAAAGTTCCTTCAGTGTAAGCACTTGAGTCTATTTGAAAAGAACCACCTGATACATTAATTTGTTGTCCGTCTGTTAAACCATGATTGTTTAAAGTTACAAGAGCTCTACCAAAGAGACCTTCCATATCTGTAGCAGAAGCAGATATTGAAGTTACAGCAACTGATCTTGTAGCTGTAGCAGCCATAACTGTAGCAGTTGCGCCTGAAGTAGCACCTGAAACTATTTCACCTGTCGTGTATGAAGCAGAACCTATACAATCAACGTGAGTAAACATTTCTACATCAAATAGATAATGTCTGTAAGTATTTGTTGTAGCAAATATATCGTCTGTTTCACTACCTGTTACATATTCAAAACCACGAGACTTTGCTCTACCGATTGTAGGTACATTATTACCTACTGTTGATACTTCCGTACCTCTAGCAGATGTAGGGTCTCTATATAAACTAACTTTTTTAAATGCTTCAACGTCACCAGATACAAAACCTATGTCAGGTGATCCGAAAACGTTTGTAACATTAACAAAGTTTTTTAAATTAAATCTTGTTTTATTATTATTTTGAGTATCAAAATCTCTGGCTTTATCTACATCAACAAATGTTGTTGATAAAATTTGTGATTCATAACCTTTTACATAAGCTTTAAATGGTGAAACACCTATTGAAAGTTTTGCCTCAGAACCGCCGTTACCAGACGTAAATATACCTCTGTTATTACCTGAACTTAAATGTTCTCTAACATCAAAATCTGGATTTGTTAAAACATAATCACCTGATTCATCAAATGTTCTACGAGCAAGTGTATCTTCTAATACGTTATATTCTGTAGCTCTTATTTGTGATCTAATTTGACCATCTTCAACTCTCATTACTTCATAGAAGTTAGAGTCTTCGGTACTTGATAATGTTTTCTTAGTAAGTGTTAGTAATATTTTAAATCTATGAGCACCAGGAGCATTTACGTTTGAACTACCAGCGGCATTATCATTTAAACTTGTATCGTCTGCTGGTGTTACAAATGATTCTGTAACTGTAAATCCTACTCTGTAAGATGGTGTGTTTGTGTATTTGTCTAATACAAGTGTTGTGTCAGCAACTTGTACAAAAAATCCATTAATGTAATATACACCTTGTTTTACTCCAACAGCAGAACCAGTATGTGTTGTAGCAACTACAACTGTTGGTGAACCGTCAGCACTTGATGTGGCAGTTTCTCCATCTGTAAATTCTATAGCAGTATTATTTGAACCTGTTTTATTATATTTAACAAATAGTGTATCAGGATCAGTACCGTCTGTAGCGGCAACTCCTACAATATCAGCAACAACACCAGATGAACCACCTGTTAGTGTTGTATTTAAATATGTGTCTATTGAAGCAGCTGATTTAGAAGTTAATTTTAAAGCGTAATATGATGTGTCTAATCCAACTTGACCTGGAATAACCATAGCTCCTTGTTTGAACATATGATCACCAAATCTTTCAATTTGGTTTTGTAATATCGATTGTGATTGTGTTAACTCTCTCGCCTGAACAGCAAACGCTGGTCTAAATAAAACTCTATGAAAGTTTTTACTTTCAGTAAAGTCATCATAATAAGGCGTGAGGTTAAAGTCAGTTGGACTTGGCATTTATTTCCCTCTAAAACTCAATTATTAATTTTACGTTCTCTGTTTGATCGGCGGCTCTTGTTATTGGCGATCTATTTTCTATGTATAATACATCACCTGTGTCTGCGTCTATTTCTGGAGCAGCATAGCCACTAGAAAAAGATACACTGTCAACTGTTGATGTTGCACTAGATGGTGTACCTGTGGCACTAGAACTTTGACCTGTTATAGTATTTGTTCCAGAAAATGCTGTTAGATTACCATTTGTATCAGCACCCTTGTCATTGTGCCTTGTCTGAACATAATACAAAATTTTGTTTGATGAATCCCATTCAACAACTACACCTACAGCGCCTGTTGTAGCTTGATTTATTTCTTCATCTACTGTAAAGTTACCAGAGTTACTAGCAAGTAATACTGCTTTTGAACCTCTTAAAGTAGTTGCTGTAGAAGCTGATCCACTTGTTTGTATATCTCTTAATAAAGCAATTCTTCTAAAATCTTGTCCTACTGTAAAGTCACCTGAGTTAGATGATTCTGTTCCTTCAAAGTTAACATTACACATTACAAAAAACCCACCTAATTCTTTTATAGCATTAAATCCGTGTCCGCCTTTAGGTTCAATTATTACGTCTAATTCAGAACCTGTTAAACTTGTAGCACCAGCAGTTACAATATCAGCATTTCTAATATAAGCAAATGTGTAACCTGATCCTGCGTTTGTTACAGTTACAGCCGTCACAGCTCCACCTGATACAGTTACAGTAGCAGCGCCACTTGAACCATCGCCTCTAATCGGCACACTAGTGTGTGAACCGTTAGAACCACCTGATCCTGCTGTTTTAATTTTTACAATATTTACAGCACCGTCTGTAGCAGCAGATGATACTGTTGAGTTTGTTGCTACTGCCATAAAGTCAGTAGATAAAAAGTTTTGTCTTTGAGCAGCTGATAAAGAATACATATATTTCCATTTGTACCCGTCACCAGTTGTTAAAATAGAGTTAGATGTTCCTGATGGTTCTACTGTTGAGGCAGCGTTGCCATTATTATTTAAACATTTGTAAATATTATAGTCTGCTGACATTACATAAAAAGTAGTGTCAAATAATGATACAGCACCACTATTTGCTGTTTGTACGGATGTACCGCCTGTAACAAAATTGCCATAATCATGTCTGTAATAATCATAGACTGTGCCAGTCGTCCAGTTTCTTCTCGGTATAGAGAAAGATACATCATTACTTGTTAATTTTTTAGCAGCCATGAAATCGTCAAAAGAATAAAATTCTTCTTGTATTGAATCTATTGGTGTAGGAGCTGAAATATCAGTTCCCTCTGCTTCTGTTCTACCGTCTGGTCTTGTAGATGTGCCGAAACCATACGATCTACCCATAGCTAGATAATATACTGAGGCAGCTGATTCTGAAAAAGATTCAGAAAACTGCTCTGAGTTGTGTATTCTAAATTTGTTTGTTATAATTGCTGGCATAATTCTCTATTCTTTGTTATATTTATACAAGTTTTTATCATTATTTTTACTGTTCATTATGTTATTCTCCTGGGTCTGTAATATTATTTCCATCAATTGCTGCCCATGTCTGAATTGCTTTGTAATCTTTGTTTTCTGTATCTAATGATACAAATGATATTTTACCATCACCAAAAGTAACTTTATAACTTACAAATCTATTTTCCCAATTATATATTTTTTCTACTGTATTAATCATTTAAATATCTGCCTTTGCTTCAAAGTGAAGATCAATAGAATTAGCAAGAGCTGTTCCTGTTGATGTTAATGTAAAACCTTTTTGAGTTATATCTCCAGCTGTACCATTTTGACCATCTGTTCTTGCTACTCCAGACCTAAGTCTGGCACTTTTTCCACTAGTACCAGCTTTATCATAAAGAGTTACAGTTGGACCTGCTCTCATAATTTCTTTAAAATCTATATCTCCAGATAATTCACCAGTTGTTGTTCCTCCAGCGCCGCCATCTGTTGTGTGCATTCCATTTGTTGTGTTTGTTCCAGGTGCTGTAGCATACTCATAACTTTTTTGATAATATCTTAAACACCTTGTTTTAGTCACATCAAAAGGCAAGAACTCAAAATCCGATGCTGTTGTTCCAGCTTCTAATTGTACTCCTGTAAGAAAAAAGTTATTGTTTGTGTTATCAGCAAAGTTAACTTGACCAGCAGCATAATTAGCATTGGCATAATCTGCCCAAACATCTGCTAAATCACCACTTTGTAAACTAGAACCAGCAGATAAAAGCCAAGCAATAGTTAAACTATGTGCGTTATCATTATCAAATCTACCATTACCGTCAGGTGTCACAGTCATTGTTTTCTTTTCCCAAGTGTTAGCTGAACTTATTGTATATGCTTTAGAAACATGTCTAGTATTATCCTCATCTAGGAAATTGACAATGTAAGTTCCAGTTTTTACTGATTGTACCCAAAAAGAAAGTGTAAAACTTTCAGCATTATTAGTTCCTTTTTTAAGTAATTGTAAATGTTGACCTTCAAATCTTGTTTCTATTCTTATTCTTTCATTTGTAGCTGGTGTGTCTGTAGCAGTACAATCTAATTTTAATGATTTAGCAAAACCATATCCATCCGGAACGTCATTGTCTTGTGACATTGTAAATGTAGATGTCATACCACCACTTTCTGACCAACAAAATTTATCACATACATAAACATCTCCACTAGCATTAGTTATTCCAGTGGTAGTTGGTCTTTGAGCAACGCTCATATCTCCATTGATGATAAGGTTTCTGAATGTTGTTGGAACACTAGCTCCACCTAAACCGGTTGTTATATTATTTGCTATTGTTCGTGTAATTGTTCCCATATTTTATCCTATATCGGTAAAAACCTTACAGTTATTTCTGCTGAGGCTGCTGGTGCCGTTACAAAAGTTAATGTTGTTCCTGAAACTGTGTAATCATCTGTCGGTACTAAACAAATACCATTTACAAATACTAATAAATTATCAACCGCTCTACCACTATTTATAGTGAATGCTGTTGTTGATCCGTCACCTGTCAATTTACTTTTTGTATAAGTTAATGCGCCTGTTGTTAAAGTTATAGTGTTAGCTGAAACTGCTGTTGTTAAACCTCCAGCACCTGTAAATGTTAAAGTTTCACCTAAAGAAACAGGATCAGTTGAACCAGAATCAGCAGCAACTGAAATTGTTGAATTTGATAATTTTGCGTTTGTAATACTACCAGTCAATTGAGCATTAGAAATTGTACCTACTAAAGATGATGTAGGATATGCTGTTGCGTCAGATAAGTTAAATGCCGGTGTAGCGTCTGTAGCACCTAAGGCAAGTGTTACCCCACCTATTGCGATTGAAGAGTTTGCTAATGAACCATTAGCGATATTTGTTAAAGTGTTATCAGGACCGTTAATAGTTTTATTTGTTAAAGTTTGTGAGCCAGTTAAAGTAGCAACTGAACTATCTATAGCAATTGATAGTTTATCTGTAGCAACACCTGTCGTAGTGATACCTGTACCACCTTGTACTGTTAGTGTGTCATTAGATGAAATTGTTTGATTTGAACCACCATCTCCTGCGATTGTAAATGCTGAAGAAACGCCTGGCGTTCCTGGTTCAAATTTACTTGTTGAACTATTATATACTAATGCTTGTCCGTTAGATACACCTGATATTGTAAAGGCGAGAGTAGAACCATCACCCAAAGTTGAATATATCTCGTTAAAGTTATTATTGATAAGATCACCACCAGCTCGTATCGTAGTACCGGTTCCGTCATTGGCGGTTGTACCTATCTGAATTACTTGTCTACCCATTATTTTCCTCTAATTTTCTAACTGATAATCTCTCATTTGGTTGTAAAGGTGTTTTTAATACTATATTGTCGTCTTCTAGTATAAAATCAACGCCTGGTTTCAAAACTTCTTCATTTTTTAATACAACAAATTTTATCACATTATTATTTATATTCATATTTATACAGCGTCAAAAGAAACATCTGTTGCGTCAAAGAATGTTTGGTTTTCATCAAAGCTGTCCTCTGATAGTTGAAATATCTCAGATGGTATCGCATAAGCCGTTTTTAGTCTAAAGTCAAAATCACTTAATCTATTTACAATACCATTAACACTTGTATTAAAAGTGCCACCTAATCTTAGATTATTTAGATCACTTATTTGTGTTAAATTACCGAAGTTGCCGCCTAATACAAAATCACCCACACTTTTAAATGTAGGACCTGCCACAGGTATACCGAATTTTGTAGAGTTTCCTCTAATTGTCACAGGAAACTGTTTATACTCTGGTAATTTTAATACAATTCTTTGTGTTAATGTTACGTCTCTAGTATTTGCTGTAAAGTTTTCAATCGTACTATCATTAAAGTCAGGATCTACACCAGCTTGTGGCGATGATCTTAATGATGTACCATCTGTTTCAGTTCCTAATCTTCTACCGAATATTGTAGAGAATAATGTATTAATAATTAAAGCAGGACCATCGTACTCTACGCCTGAATTTACTCCTGTAATAGATTTTAATTTAACATTTAATTGATTTTCTACATCTACTTGACCTGTAAAATAAAAACCAGCACCGTGCATTGTTGACTTAAATGAGTCTCGCCAGTCACTTATTGAACGACCTACTTTTAAAACATATGAATAATCTTGGTAGTACAAACTATCTTGTACTTTCATTGTTGTTTCAGATAAAAAACCATCTTCATTTAAACTAACACCATCTGTATCAACAACAGCATTGTTAGAAATTGTAGCAGTAGGATTATCTAAAAATTTTACAGTTGCTGTTACACTAGATAAACTGCCTGTTATTGTTGTATCAGTATCAAAGTTGCCATCTGAGTCTTTAACTGTTAATAAATTTCTACTAGTATCTAAAGATACAAATGTTGATGTCACAGCAGTTGAACTTGAATCTATACCTGTTATAGTTTCACCTGCTGTAAATGTGCCTGATAAATCTGAAATAATAATTTTGTTATTAAATGCGAGAGTAGCAGCTGGCGATTGTTCAAACCCATTTCCATGTTCAACTATTTTTAATTCTTGTACTCTACCTATTTCACTACCAAAACAAAAAACACTAGCACCTGATCCACCACTTCCTGTTGAAACTGTAACAGTAGGTAAACTTTCATAATTGTTACCTTGATTTATAATTCTAATATCTGTTATATCTTCATTACCTGTACCTGCGTCTTGTACAATTTTGTCTCCTGTGTAAGGATCACCTCTAACTGTTTCATCTTCTAATACTATGTGACTTGTAGAATTTGCTTCAGTGCCATCTTCTAAAGTTATACCACCATTTACAACTGAAACTTTTGCCTTTGCGTTTCCGGCACTAAAAGTAAGATCATCACCTATAGCATAACCTGAACCAGCAGCACCAATTACAAAATTAGTTATACCACCTGTACCTACTGTACCAACAGTAACATTACCACCTTCACCAGCTGCTGTTATAGTTAATGACTCATTTGCTGTATGTAAAGCACCGTCATTAGTTATTGACGGTGTAGATAAACTACCTGAGACAGTTGCTTTTATAAAAGTATCAGACTCGTCTGATAGAGTACCTTGTATTACTTCGCTAGTTTGAAAAGTGCCTGTTAAAGTATCTTCGTTAATAATAAATTCAGAAACTTCATTAGCACCTATCTGAAATTTAAATACGTTTTCTACAACTGCTGTAGCTTTAGATGTTTGACCTGTAATTGTTCTACCTATCAAATCTTCAGTTTTACCTACAGTAGCAATTGCTCTTATTATTTTTTTAGTATTAAATTTACCGTCAGAAACTCTTAACATATTTTCTTTAGGATAAGATGTTTCAGAATTTAAATTAAATAATAATTTAAAAAATATTTCGTGCCCTCTAGCTGTACCTTTTGATCTGTATAATGTTTTAATATTTTTAATTAGTTTTCTTTTATTGACACTATTATTTAAATTTTCTGGTAAAGTATTTAAAAATTCATTTCTAAATTTAGTTAAAAAGTTAGATACTACTTTGTCAGGATCTCTAAACTCTAAAAGGTTTTGAATTGTATTTACAGGATTAGGTTTGTAATTACTAATTGTAGCACGACCACCTGAATTATTACCTGTAATTACTTCACCATCTTTAAATTTATTTTGTGATGATATATAAAGTCTATTATTAGATAAATCTTCAGCAAGTATTGTTGCTGTAGCACCTGTCGTGGCACCTGTGATAATTTCATTTCTTTCAAATTTACCATATGTAGTTTGTTCTTGTAAAATTTTATCATCACCATCAACAACAGCTCTACTGTTATCTACTCTTGTGCCATCTAATAATAAATTGTTTGATTGATTTGTTTCTGTCTCTAATAAGATACCGTCTGTTAACTCAACATTTGTTAAAGTTAACTCAGCAGATTCCATGAAGGAATAATAAGTTTTAATAAAAGATAAAAACTGAGGATGATCTGCTAAAACAAAATCAGGCGCCTGTTGATTTATCAGGTTTGATATTTTATCAGTGAACTTTGCCATAATTAGTAGCTAGTAGTTGTTGTGTAACCTACTCCTGCGTCAGATGAACCACCTATTAAAGTATCTGCTTCAACTGTTATTGTAGAGTTTGATGTATCTATTTCTAAAATTTGTGCTCTTACAGGCGCAACATCATTTGAACTAGGTGAAACAGTTAACTCAATTACAGTTGATGATGAACCTCTTATATTAGATATAGAAGCAATGTTTAATGAGTTTAATGTTATTTGACCTGTTGTGTAATCAATTGTACCTTGTGTACTATTAGAGTATGTTCTAACTGTACCTACTAAATAATATCTTCTAACATTACCGTTACCATCATCATCTAAAAACATTTCATTAGTAGTATCGCCATCTACTTTAAATCCTGTTGAACTTAAAATCCCACCTGCTGATTTATTATGTTCAGAGTGTGGATTGTATAAAGCATTTCTAAAGTAAATATCATATTTTGTTGACGTTGATATAGTAGGTGTAAATTCTTTTCTCATTTTAATAGTTGTTATATTAGAAAGAATTGAAGGATCAGTATTGTCTATTTCTCTGATAACTTTTGAATATCTAAATACACTATCAAATTTTTGTAAAGTTGTTAAATTGTAGTTTGAAAGTGTTGTTATTATATTTGATTTTAATGTATCAGATGTTTTAGTCGTTGCTCTTTCATCATACTTAATTGTTGATGTTAGTAATATACTTGTAGTTTCAGGATCAACAATTACAGGTGTAACAGCTGCTACATTATATTTTTTTAATTGAGCAATTAAATTAGTTTTTGTTTGGGTAGTTAGTGTAGAACCTGATTTTGCTTTAATAGCAATTTTTACTTTACCATATTGTGGTGTTTCATCATCTTCACCGCCCCAAGCAGAAACGGCTTGAGCATTAGGATATAATGTTCTAACTAAACTTTCATAATCACTAGTTGTTACAGCTCTGTCTTGTGCTGAATATTGTAAAGGTGCGTTAAATCTAATTGACTCTTTTGATTGTCTATCAGAACCGCCTTGAGCACTAGAATTAGTTGTAATTGTAACGTCTGAAAAACCACCGATTGTTCCTGATAAAGCAAAACTAGAAGCGCCGTTAGCAGCGTCTTTGTTTGAAATAATATATTCTAAGATTACTATATTACCATCTTCAACAGCTTTACCTAAAACACTATCACCAAAATAAACTTCATATCTAGCGTCTTCGTTTTCTTGTAAGTAATAAACTTTAGAAGTAGAATTTATTGAAGTTAGTCCTGATGTTTTTTGATAAATTGCTGTTGTACTATCAGTAGAAGAATTTTGTACACTAACTTTTAAAGATGTAGTATCAGCTAACTCACTAGGTATAATAAATTTTTGGTCAGGATCAGATGTGTCTACTGTAAATTTAAAAGTAATTAATGTGCCTTCATAAATTGAAACATTTGAAAAATTATAAACACCGTTAGTAGGCGATATTGTAATATCTTCGTTAGTTAAAAATTGATAAGAAACACCATCAACAGTTGTTGAAAAAATTGTGCCTTTATCCATAGTAACTGAAGCGCCTGAGGCATTATTTAATTTTATTGATATATCAGCAATAGGAGATTTAGGTGATGTAGGAGTGTAGCCTAACATTTTTGCTATTGATACAATATTTTTTCTTATGTCAGCAGAATCTAAATACATTTCATTTGCTAACATATTAGCATTGAAACCTAGATAGTGTGTATTGTATGCTAATAAATCTAAAAGAATATTAAAGCCTGAACCTTCAAAATTGTAATCTGAAAACTCTGCTTGATTTTGTAAGAATGTTTTTAAATTCGATTTTATATCATCAAAATCTAAATCTGATACGTTAAGTTTATTACTTGCCATTTTATCTTAATCTTTCTAAAAATGTTTCTACTGTTACAGGATCTGGTGTACCTACTACATAAAAACTTATTCTAACGTGGTATCTATTTTGATCAATTAAATCTCTAACAAGTATTTGTGAAATTCTTGCTCTTGGTTCATAGTTTGCCAAAACGTTACCTATTTGTCTTTGTAAATTTAAAGAAGTAAGAGGTGTCATATTTTCAAATAATAAAGCACGAATATTACTTCCTATTTCAGGATGAAAAGGTTTATCAAAGTGATTTAGATTAATTAAATTTCTAACACTTCTTTTTACAGCTTCAACATCTTTTAAACTATTTACATCATTAGTTACAACATTACGACCAAAGTCTAAATCTAAATCTTTATAGATTCTATTTGCTCGGGTACTATTATTACTTGTATTTTCTGCGCTATAACTTGCCATGATAGTAATATTTATACTACTTATCCTGCGTTTACGTTAGAACTTCCACTTGTCATAGAACCTGCGTCTGCTGAGTCCCCAACTCTTGCCACAGCGATTCCGTGTACTTTTACTGTTGACGAACCTGCGTTTACATTTGCTACATGTGGGGCGCAAGGAGGGTTAGGTGGAAAAGGGTGTGATACAGTAGGATCGCCTATTCTAGCAATCAATATACTATTTGCTCGTACAGTTGATTGTCCAGGTGTAGAAAGAGTTGTTGTACCTGTACATATATGACCTGTACTTAAACTATCACCTTGACGACTAACTGCTGGCATTATTTTCCTTGTGAGTTGTAAACTTTAAACGATCTTTTTTTACTTTTGTTCATAGAACTCATTTTAGCACCTTTTCTCGTATTTTGAGAAGTTTTTTTAGGTTGACTAACATGAGCCACAAAAGATTTTGATAATTTAGCCATACTATCTTGCCTCTTTGAGCGCCTTTAATCGCTTCTTTTCATTTTCTGCTATTAATGCTTGTCTAATTTTTCTTCCAATAGGTATTTCAACAGATGTAGTAATTGATTTGCCTTTTTTAGTGACATATTCAACACCAATAATTTTATCTTTAAAATCCCCTTGTACCGATCTAACAGCTTTCTTTAAACTTGTATCTTCTTTTTCTTTTTCATCACCATTTTCATTCCAAAACTTATATAATCTCATTTTACTCATTTTTATGCTCCATTATTAAACATTATCGTATTCTACTTGATCTTTCCAAGAATCGTCATCTTTTTCACAACGGCAATGTGTACAACAAACTGTTTTCTTCAATTCGCCGTAATCTTTTTCACAATTTTTGCCACAATGGCAGTCATGTCCACAATTTTGACAATTAATACTCATAATATTATTTATCTTAAAAATCGCAACGCATTTTTCCACTTTTTAAGTTAGTCTCTGATAAATTTTCTAAATTTTCGACTGCTGATTCGCCAATTTTCTCTAAATCAGGCGAAATTTTACAATTTATTGGTTTTTTAGAACAAGACAAGAACAAAACAAGAACAAACGTAAGAAAAATTAGGGATTTTATCATTTTTTTTTGATTTTTATGCTTTTTTTGCTTGATTTTGAAACGAATCTATGGTATAATAGTATATATGAAAAACAAAAACAGTAACAAAAGGAAAAACATTATGAAAAAAAAGATATATGAATATATGACACTAGTATTTGCTATTGTCGGTACATTAGCCATGGTATCAGCTGTGGGTGCTATAGAAACTGATCAATTCTTATTAGGTGCTTCGGCAGTTTGTGTAGGTATTGCTAGTTACACAATGTCTATATTTTCTCAATCATTAAATGCTGACAAATAATATGAATAATTACATACAAAAACAAAAATACATTAATGAGATAGAAAGTGTTGAAGCCATCAAAAGACTTAATAAGAGAATGGTGTATGCTAACAAATTACTTAAAACAAAATCTTTATTTGAAGTAATACAAATAATGAAAACTAAAAAGGACATATAACATTATGAAAAAAATGAATAACTTAAACCTTTCAATTGTGAGAAATGTTGCTTACAATAAAATTAGAAAAATGAAATCAACAATAAAAGAAGTTATCGAAGTTGATGAAACACTTTTAAACATGATTGATATTAATATGAAAAATGCTATTAATAAAATTATTAACGACTACAAAACTATGGAGATAAAATAATGATTACAGTAAATAAAACAGCAAAGACTTTAGAAGAAGGTATTACTAACATGACAGATTCTATGGTAGAAGACTATGAAAAACACTTCGGACGTAGTGACAATGCTGAAGTTAAAAATAAAATGTTAAAAGAATACGCCGATGGTTTTAGTAACACAACTGGTAAAAAGTTTATTAAAGTTGTAAATAACGGCAGTGTAAAAGCTTTTATATACATGGTCAATAAATCAGCCTGTGGTAGATTTAAAATGGGTGATATTTTAAAACCTGCCGGTTGGAGAGCCCCAGCACTTAACTCTGCTAGAGGTAATGTGTTAGAAGGAAACTATAACATTCAATGGACTGGTCCATTATATTTAAAATAAACAAAGGAGAAAACACTATGATACTACTAACTGAAATAAACAAACAATTATTAAGTCTTAATGTAGAAGATTTGAATATTACAAAAGATTATATTTCTGATCTTATTAAGACTAAAGTTAAATCAATGATGAGAGTCGGCATGAAAGTTAATGTTGTTCAGAAAACTAAAAAGACGCCTGGTGTTATTACTAAAATAATGAAAGCCAGATGTCTAGTTAAAATAAAAGATATGACTTATAGAGTACCAATGACAATGTTGGAGGCAGCTT
>TARA_R110001592_G_scaffold236638_2_pt1 | contig 30743 bp, 28 predicted proteins | sample TARA_R110001592 | Tara Oceans TARA_R110001592 (sample SAMEA4398387) | marine metagenome | biome: Polar Biome; feature: [SRF] surface water layer (ENVO:00010504); material: water (ENVO:00002006), including particulate matter (ENVO:01000060) such as... | depth 5 m | reverse complement strand
GCCGAGGGAAATTCTTTTGTGGATGAAAGCATGATTACAGGAGAACCCATACCGGTGGAGAAAACCAAAGGTGAAAAAGTATTTGCAGGGACGGTCAACCAGAAAGGTAGCTTTCGCTTTACGGCTGAAAAAGTAGCCGGTGAAACTTTGCTTGCCCAAATAATCAAAATGGTGCAAGAAGCCCAGGGAAGTAAGGCCCCGGTGCAAAAGCTGGTAGATAAAATAGCAGGAATATTTGTACCGGTAGTCATGGCTATTTCCATCGTGACCTTTATCACCTGGATGTTGGTAGGTGGAGATGATGCCTTTACCCATGCCTTGCTTACTTCGGTAGCCGTGCTGGTGATTGCCTGTCCCTGTGCTTTGGGGCTGGCTACCCCAACGGCTATTATGGTAGGTGTGGGAAAGGGAGCAGAGAATAATATTCTGATTAAGGATGCCGAAAGTTTGGAGTTAGGTCATAAAGTAAATGCGGTTGTGTTAGATAAAACAGGTACCATCACGGAAGGAAGACCTGTGGTAACTGACGTGATTTGGGAAAGCAAAGACCAAGCGGAGAAACTCAAGCCTATACTGCTGGAGGTTGAATCGCAATCCGAACACCCGCTGGCAGAGGCCGTAGTGCAGAGGTTAAAAGACGAAGGTATTAAATCCGCAAGTATCTCTCAGTTCAATAGCGTTACCGGTCGTGGAGTTCAGGCAATAGATGTTGAGGGTACCATGTTCTATGTTGGTAATCAAAAATTATTAGCTGAGAATAAAGTAACCATCAGTGGTGATCTGGATAAAAAAGCAAAAGCACTGCGTGAAGAAGCCAAAACAGTGGTCTTTTTTGCTAATAAAAATCAGGCATTAGCAGTGCTAGCCATTGCCGATAAGATCAAAGAAACATCTAAGAAAGCTATTGAGACCCTTCAGAACAGAAATATTGACGTATATATGCTTACTGGGGATAATCAGCAGACGGCTGCTGCGGTAGCAAAACAGGTAGGACTTCAGCACTTCAAAGCAGAAGTTTTGCCTTCGGACAAAGCTGATTTTGTAAAGGAGTTACAAGCCAAAGGAATGATTGTGGCAATGGTTGGAGATGGTATCAATGACTCACAGGCCCTGGCTCAAGCCGATGTGAGTATCGCAATGGGCCATGGATCTGATATTGCAATGGATGTGGCTAAAATAACCTTAATCACTTCAGATCTGCAGTCCATACCTAAAGCGTTGAACCTCTCTAGAAAGACGGTTTTGGGAATATGTCAAAACCTTTTTTGGGCGTTTATTTACAACATCATTGGCATCCCAATTGCTGCCGGTCTTTTATACCCTATCAATGGCTTTTTACTTGACCCTATGATTGCCGGTATGGCCATGGCCTTCAGTTCGGTATCGGTAGTAGCCAATAGTTTACGACTGAAAACAACTAAAATTTAAAATTTAAATTTTCAAACTTTAAATAGACAAATCATGAATACTTTAAAATTTAAAACTAATATCAATTGCGGTGGGTGTTTGTCAAAAGTGACCCCATTTCTGAATGAGGAAAAGGAGATTGAAAAATGGGACGTTAACCTTAAGAGTGAAAACCGTGTGCTTACAGTGGAGACGTCAAAATTGAATGCCGAAGAAGTAAAGAAAACAGTGCAGAAAGCGGGTTTTAATGCTGAGGCTATATAGGGCAACTTAAAGACTCATCTGCCACTAATTCTCAATATCCTCCCAGAAAGGCTTTTAGGCGGGCATCGATAATTCATTAAGTTTATATTCATTATGTTTTAATTTATAAACGTGTATAGCAGCTCGATTTCCATACTGAAAAATCAGACAAAGTTGTGTTATCGCGGCTAATTTTAATAGGACGATCTAGGCCAACCATTACTGGCTGGTGTTTCTGAGTTTTGCCTTGATTCTTGATGTAGAATTATTAGCTTGCCAAAAGTGACTTCTTTTGGATTTTTTTCCGAAAATCTAACATCCCACCATTGAAAGAGCTATTCATATAATTTTTCAAAATGACTAGTCCTGAATAGATGTTACAGATTTTAAGAATAAATTTAGATAGCATCGGGTTACGACTCGGTGCTATTTTTGTTTCTAATGAAGAAACTAGAAAAATAGAGAGTGCTTTAATATTGCTGTATTGAAAATACTGATGTTGACTCCTCCAACGGTGATATTGCCCCCACTTATATTTTTGTAACGAAAAAAGGCCAGTTTGACAAAATTCCTTTAATTTTTTAAGACTTTCACTTTTGAGTTCAATTCTTTGAGAGAAATGTATCAACCGATACAAAATTGCATCAGCAATAGTGGCTTCACTTTATGTGAATCAAACAAACTTCCTAATGGTAATTGACTCACTATATATTGTAGGATTTTGTATATGCCTTTCTTCTATTATTTCCTTCAGATCCATTTGGTGTTGTTCATCCATATGGGTCAACCCAGAATTTTATAGGACAAGCAAATAGGTTTAGGGTATTTTGTTTAGAAGCTGGTATATGGTTTCTTTCAAGCGTGCCATTTTTGTATGTTAAATAAGTTTCTGACCATTAAAGAAGATGACTTTGTTCCCCTATCACAAGCCTGATGTCCCAATTCTGAAGCAATAAAGCTTTTCCACAACCAGTGGCTTCATTTATCAATACAGACTCTTCGTTGTTAATATAACTGTCGATAGCTAAAGAATCTATTAGCCCTTTGTCAAGAAGCCAAGAAAACGTTCACTGTGAAATTGTAATTGCCGCAAATGTACAAGGTAGAGACCTTAGAAGTGTTGTCAATGATATTCAACAAATCATAGGAGATCAAATCCAGTTCCTGATAGGTATCGTGTAGAATATGACGGACAATTTAAGAGTGAGCATAAAGCTTCTCAATTACTATTAACCAATGCAGGTATGGCCGTTTTAATAATTGTCCTGTTGCTGTATTACGAGTTTCAAGAGATCAAGCTTCTCTTGGTGGTGTTGCTTAGTTTACCTTTAGCACTCATTGGTGGAATTCTGATTGTCTACTTTACTTTAGGTGTCATCAGTATTGCTACTACCATTAGTTTTATCAGCGTATTTGATATTGCAACTTGAAATGGAAAACTTCTCGTATCTAGATATGAAGACCTGAAAGGATGGGGAAGAGGGTTCTGAACCCTTGCTTAAAGGGGCAATGGATCGTCTCAATCCTATTCTAACGAGAGCATTAACTATCTAGCAGGCATTGATTCCCTTGGCACTAAAAGATGGAGAGGCTGGAAATGAGATTCAGAGCCCAATGGCTATTGTTATATTAGGAGGCTTACTTGCAAAAACCTTGCTAAATCTGATCGTAATTCTATGTCTGTATGAGTTGGTAAACAAGCGAAAATCTATTGTTCAATAATTCAATAATTTCTTTAATCAAAATACCTCAGGGAAATTCGCTGGAGTTTATTTTATAAATCATCTAGTAATTAATTTTCCATAAAATACTGGTGAGATGTTGTTTTTAGAAAAGACAGATTTTCTGATAAGATTGGTTAAGCAGTTAGCTTTCGCTGCTTTTTTAAATCAGGTTCTTCGGGTCGGACTAACTGGTACAGCAACTTAATTTAGATACGTCTTTTCCAAAAGTTATTGCTGCTAATTTGATACCTTCTCCCAAAGTCAGGTAAGGGTAAAAACTGTCTGCCAAATCTTTCACGGTAATTCCGTATTTGATTGCCATACTCAATTGTTGAATCAATTCTCCGCCTTCGGGAGCGACTATTCTTGCCCCAATCAATTTATCAGTTTCGCTGTTGCGAATGAGTTTGATAAATCCCCTAGTGTCATTCGCTGCTATTGCTCTTGGTACGTCTTTGAGTTCCAATTTAGAAACTTCAAATGGAATACCGTTCGCTTTGGCCTGAGCTTCGTCCATACCCGCACCTGCCACCTGTGGATCGGTAAATACCACCCATGGCAAGGAAGAATAATCTGCTTTATTCTCTGTTCCTGTGAAAGCGTTTTCAACGGCAATTTTTCCTTCAAAGGCAGCGGTATAAACAAATGTGGGCGTATTGGCTACGTCTCCTGCTGCATAGATGTTGGATAGATTGGTTTCCATTTTTTCATTTACTGCGATATGTCCATGTTTGGTGAGGTCCAAACCAATATTGTCTAACCCTAATTGGCTTGAATGGGGGTTGGTTCCTGTTGCAATTACTACCTTTCCTTTTTCAACAAATTTAGTGAATGAACCGTCAGGACATTTGCAATGTATTGTGGTTACGTTGCCTTGTTTTTCAAACTTTACCGCTCTGAAATTGGGTAACATTTCAATGCCTTCTTTTCGCATTTGGCTTTCCAATGCTTCGCTGATGTCTGGTGTTTGTGTTCGCAATACTCTGTCGGTGAATTCTATGACACGAACTTTTACCCCTAATCGATTGTAAGCCATTGCAATTTCCAAACCGATATAACCTGCTCCCATGATGGTCAGACTTACTGGTTTCTCTTCCAAGTCAAAAAGGGAAACATTGGTCAAATAGTCGATTTTGTCCAATCCTTCAATATTAGGAATGTTGGTAGTAGCGCCTGTGGCAATTAAAAATTTGATTGCTTTGTACCTTTCCCCATCCACTTCAATTGTTTGGTTGTCTATGAACCTTGCCCAACCTTTTAACATGGTCAGGTTTTTAAAATCGCTCACCACATCCAAATATTTTTTCTCTTGCAGTGTAGCAACCATTTTTTTCTTGTCCTTGATGACTTGAGCAAAATCAATATTCACTCCTTTCGGCCGAATGCCTTCAAAGTTAGAATGAGTAGCATGATAAGCCGTTTCGCCTGCACGAATTAGATTTTTGGAAGGCACACAGCCCACATTTACGCAAGTACCTCCAAAGTCCAAACCGTCATTTACCATTAAGGTTGAAAGTCCTAAACTTTCAGCTTTTATAGCAGCTGAAAAGGCTGCCGAGCCACCACCGATTATTATGATGTCAAATTGGGTGTAACTACTATTTTCATTTTCTAGTATTTCAACTTTTACTCCGTAGTTTTTAGTACTGTTGATGATATTGATTATTTTTTCCTTAGTCGTTTTTGAAGGATCAAAAGAGCATTCACAAGTAGCTTTAGAATAGCTTACTTTGGCTTCTTGTACCCCTTTGTTTTCAGCAAGTAGCTTTTCAATGCTTGTGGCACATTGGTCGCAGGTCATGCCTGTGATATCCAGTTTTATGTTTTCTTCGTTCATAATTATTACCTAAGCTTTTGAAATTTTTAATGGCTAAACCATATAAACGATATCAGAACTTGCTGACGGATAAGTAAATATCATCGTTTTAATATCTCTGGAAGTTAATCCTGTTTTTATGGCTATGGCAAAAAGATTAATCACCTCTTCAGAGTGCGGTCCAATGATATGTGCCCCCAGGATTTTTCCGGTTTCCTTTTCTATTAAGGTTTTATACGCATAGGTTTTCTCATTAATTCTTTTGCCTGTAAACCAATCCGGAACTGCTTTTTTCTTCACCGTAAAGTTGATGCCTTGTTCCGTTGCTCTTTCCTCAGACAACCCCACAGATGCCATCGTGGGTAAGGTAAATACCACAGTGGGAATACCTGTATAATTTGGCTTTTTGGTGTTACCCTTTATTATGTTAGAAGCAACTATATGACCTTCCATGACAGCTACAGGGGTAAGAGGAATTCCCTCGGTATTGGCAGCATCACCGGCAGCGTATATCTTAGGATTGGTATTGCTTTGCAAATACTCATTTACTTCAATCCCTTTTCTACTGAAAGCGATATTTGCTTTTTCCAGATCCAGATCAAAAATTGCCGGTGGTCGTCCGGCTGAATTGATCACTGCTTCCGCCTCCCAGTTTTGTTCTCCGTTTTCATTCTTGCCTGTTACCAAATAAGAATTTCCCGATTTTTCAACGGCTGTTACATTGGTATTCAACACCACCCTAATGTTTAATTTTTTGGTGGCCTCCGTCAATTGCTCCACAATAAATGGATCAAAGTTTTCTAAAGGACGTTCACTACGATGCAGGATGATGACTTCGCTACCAAAGCGGGCCGCCATATGCGCAAATTCAAAGGCGATATAGCCACCACCTATAAAAACTATCGATTTGGGAAGTTTATCAAAATCCAGAAAGTCGGTACTGGTCAGCGTGTGCTCCTCGCCCGGGATTCCCAATACCTTTGGCTTTGCGCCTGTAGCTATCACGATTTTTTCTGCCTCTATTGTTTCATCACCTACTTGCAGTTGATTTTCTGAAATAAATTTAGCCGATTTGTGAAAGGTTTCAATTCCATTGTGTTTATAGCCTTTTTCAATTTTAGGGGGCATTGCATCTACAAACTCCTGTTTAGATTTCATCGCTGCTTCCCAATGTTTAGCGGGCACTTCAGCAATTTGTTTTTCGTGAAGGCGTTGTGCAAAATCCTTAGCTTCAGTAGCACCAAGCATTATTTTTTTTGGGTCACAACCTCGGAGAGCACAAGTTCCTCCATAAGGCAGTTCATCCGTGATACCAACTTTCAGTCCTTTTCCGGCACAAATGTTGGCAATGTTCATGCCTGCCATTCCCGACCCTAATACAAATACATCAAACTTCTTCATAGCTGTTTCTCCTGTTTTTGATTTTTCCTCATGATTTAGACCTTATATCCAGTTTTCTCTATCACTTTAATGATAGCATCAGAGCTGGTTTTTTCCGAGTCGTATTGGAAAGTCGCCAAATCGCTTGGGTATTCCGACTTATGTTCCAAAATACCCTCAACTTCTTAGATGGCATTTGAAATGTGGCTGGATAAACCCGCACAGGTCATTTCCGTGATCTTGATTTTCACTGTTTTACCTTCTTGTTGTGTTGCATTTTCGGTTTGTGCTTTACTGGCAGTTGATTGGCAACATTAAGCTTTGATCTGAGCAATTCCAATGAGGAACAAAACGCTCCATAAAATCAAATTCATTGTTCATTATGTAATTATTTAATTAAATTCTTAAATACAGTGCACAAAAAAACACTATTTCTTGCCGACCACTTTATAACCTGTGCCATTGATGACTTCTTCAATTTGAACCAAACTTACTTTTGATTTATCAAATTCTACTTTGGCAGTTGCTTCTTCATAAACTACATCTACATTTAAAATACCTGGTAGCCTGTTAACATCATTTTCTACGTGCGAAGCACATCCGTTGCAAGTCATTCCTTTTACCTCCAAAGTCACCGTTTGAATGTCTGAAGCATTGACCATTACAACTTCCTTGTTGTCATTTAAAGGATAGAAAATATGTGCATAGCTTGGAAAAGTGAGCATTAAAGCTGCAAACACCGTTACAATTCCTAAAAATGTTTTGGTCTGCATAAAAGGTTTTTTCTCCTCTTTGTCGCCTGCGGAACGGGTAGTTTCGCAATCGCATTGAATTCCTTCGGCGGTTCGCGGTTTGAGTTTCTGATACCAAGCAAAACCCAATACCAAAACGGTAATGCCAATAAGATAAGGTCTTGCTGGTTCCATCCACGAAAATGTAGACGCTACACCTGATGCTCCTGAAATCAGAGCCAAAACAGGTGTTATGCAGCAAAGTGATGCTGCTACTGCCGAAAGCACTCCAGCTCCAACAAGTCCGTTATTTTTCTTTTTCATACTGTTTCTTTTTTTGAGTTATTGATAATATGTTTAAAAAATGGTTGTAGTAAAGGCAGTTGCTCTTGTCTTAAAGAATAGAAAATAGTTTGTCCATCTCTTCTTCCTTCAATTACATTTTTGTCTTTTAGTTTTCTGAGATGTTGAGAAACGGCGGGGATACTCATTCCGAGAATGTCTGAAAGGTCGCAAGGGCAAAGTTCTTTTTCTTCTTCCAAAAGAAATAAGATTTTCAACCTCACTTCGTTTCCTGCCAAGGCCAATAGCCCACTCAATTGACTGAATACTTTGTCGTTTGTTTGAAGCATTTCCCGACAATTGTCTATTTGCACCTTGTCGGCAAACACTCTGATACACGATTGGTTGTTTTCCATAGTTTTCCTGTTTTCGGATTAATAACGCATTACAATTAAGAATAGTTTTCTTATTTAAGCAAATACTTAAATTTATTAATGAATTTTTAGAATACAGCGGGCCCGAAATTGTTCATTAGCTTATCGGCCAGTAATTCAACAGGTGGTTTCTTCTCGGCAATACGGCTCATTAAACTAACTACCTGGTTCATGAAACTATCTTCCCCGATTTTGGAAACTTTAATTTGCAATGCACCGTCAAGATTTAAAGTACCACCAATTACAGTTGCACCAACTTCTTTATTTGCAGGTGTGCTTTCACCTGTAAAACTTGCTTCATCAACACTTCCAGCACCATCCAAAACCTCACCATCCAAAGGTATCCTTTCACCTGGCCTAACTTCTACAACTTCACCAACCAATATGTCTTTGGTCAATACATCAACAAATTGTTCGCCTCTCATAACCCTTTCATTTTGTCAATGCATACTTTAGAGTCACATTGCTCAATGGTATAATATACTGTTATTTCGCAAGACTCGCAAGACATTTCTTTTACCATTTTTACTACTGGTTCACATATTGGACATCCAGCTGTAAATACTTCAATTTGTCGGTTCATCTTTTTAAGATTTTAATGATTAAAATTGATTACTCTACAAAGATGGGGTCGGTATAGGGGTGGTCTCCAAATTTATTTTCAATTATTTTTGTTTTCGCTTGACCATAGGAGTTTTCAGGCTGCACTTCCATTTGTAAAGTGAGTGCCGTGATAAGTGATAATAAGTTAAGGTTTTCAATGAATGAATTTACCAGTGATCGGGGAATACCTCTGGAAGTGGTGCTTGTAACGGCAGCATCATTGACCTTTCCCATAGTCTTGTACAAAATCAACCCGGATGAATATTTCGCACTCTGGATAGAATGTACCCACTAGGGGTGTGAAGTCAATGCGAAACCTAATTACTTGGTATGCCCATGCCATGGTAGTGAGTATGATGCAAAAGGAAATGTAGTAGAAGGCCCGGCAGAAACTAATCTTCAAACATTTAACATAACCACAGATCATGAATACATCTACATCCATTTATAAAAATCTCAATCCACTATTACTTCTTATTCTTATGGGAATAGGAGCTTCCGTTATGGCACAGCGGGTAAATAATGATACAACTGCCATCCAAATGAACATGGATGCGGTCTATAATCGTCCGTTTTTGCAGACTGGCAGCTTTCCGGTTGCGTTGGGTGGCTATATTGAAGCACACGCCCAGTATTTTGTGACAGATGGTATTACGGAAGGTGTCTCTTTCAAAATTCCAAGAATGACCCTGTTTATATCCTCCACCATCAAAGAACGGATCAAATTCCTTTCTGAAATTGAGTTTGAAGAAGGTACCAAGGAGATCAACATTGAGTTTGCCGCCCTGGATTTTGAACTCCATCCTGTGCTGAACCTAAGAGGCGGAATTATCATTAACCCAATAGGCGCATTTAACCAAAACCATGACGGGCCGAAGTGGGAATTTGTAGATCGGCCTATAATGGCTACTACCATCATCCCGGCTACTTTCAGCAATGTAGGCTTTGGTTTGCACGGTAAGCCCCATCAGAAACAATGGGTTTAGGCTTATGAGGCTTATGTTAACAATGGTTTCGATTCTCAAATAATTGCCAACAGTGTAGGCCGTACCTGGCTTCCCGCTGCCTAGGAAAATGTAGATCGTTTTGAAGAAAACTTCAATGCTGTTCCCCTAATTACACTAAAAACCGCAATTCGTCATCGGAAAATCGGGGAAATAGGTCTGTCATGGATGGTTGATGTATATAATAAATAGGAAGAAGACGGACTTGTGCTAGATGAAAAGAGGCGATTGGACGTGGTAGCTGTAGATTTCAATACTTCCGCTATCAAAAGAGTCAATATCACAGGGGAATGGGTATGGGCATTCATCGAAGTTCCCGAATCCTATTCACAGCAGTTTGGCACTCAGCAGCAAGGCGGGTTTGTCGACTTTGTTTACACCATTTTAAAACGGAAAATACTTGGATGGGACCATGCGATACTCAACCTGGCTTTGCGGCTGGAGCATGTGGATTATAATGTTGGCTCGTTTGTGGAGACCGGAGGAAATATACATGATGATGTACAGGCCATAGTGCCTGCCATTATCTTCAGACCCTCATCTCAAACTGTAATTCGTGCCAATTATTGGTATAAGTGGGAGACAGACTTGTTGGGCAATCCGGCAGCCAAAACAGCAGGCTTACTGATAGGAATATCCAGCTATTTTTAACAATCTGTTTTAACTATGTAAGTGCAAACAATCCGAAGAAAACATACGTTAACCTGAAAATACAACTTTGCAATTCCTATGCATTACATAATTATGTATATTTGTATTAAATGAAAATCGCATGCTACATATTAAGTTTTTACTTCATGGCCCTGACTGGTGTAGTATGTGCTGATACTTTACCATATGATAATACCAAAGATACTATTACGGCCTTTTCAAGTAATGATGGCAATCATAACCACTCGCAGGAAAGTGGCTGGGATGGTTGTTCGCCGTTTTGCGTTTGTCATTGTTGTCATGTACATGTTGTATCCTCACCAGGGGTAGTCATTACTCATCCGTTAAAACTACCCATTTTTTGGACTGCTTGCTTTCAGGATTTTAGAAGTGCTGAAACCATTGGTTTTCTAAAACCCCCACAATAATAATATTCAATGTTTAGCAGGAATAAGTGTGGCAGATCGGTAAAGTTTACTGGGGTCCATGACTTTTTTGAACAATTCCCTAAACACCACTTCATTTGCCTTTCTTCAAAGGCAACCCTTTCTCTATATTCAATTCTATTTATAGAGCTTGAAAAAACTGAATAAGAACAAATAGAATAAGGGGAAAAGAGGAAGTAGTAAATCACTGCCTAAATAGTTTTGAAATGGGTTTTCATTGTGCTGATTTGTGCAATTCTCCTTATTACTACCTTACTAACTACTATGGTCAGGCTTTTTCACTACAATATTTTCCCTATCAAATAATTAGTAATTCTTATGATCAATAAAATCATTTCTTTTTCAATAAGGAATAAATTCATCGTGGGCCTGCTTACGCTGGCTCTCATTGGAGTGGGTATCTACTCCATGTACACGGTCAACCTGGGCTCTGTGCCTGACATTACCAACAATCAGGTGCAGGTAATTACAGTATCCCCTAACCTGGCAACTGAAGATATAGAGCAGTTTGTGACCTACCCGGTAGAATTATCTATGGGTAACCTGCCTGGTGTAGATGAAATCCGTTCCATTTCAAGGTTTGGGCTGTCGGTGGTCACCATCGTTTTTGAAGACGATATGGGTACCTATCTGCCCCGGCAATTGGTTCAGGAAAAACTCATCGAATTAAAAGAAACTATCCCGGAAAAATTCGGAAGCCCATCCATGGGTCCCATTTCTACCGGATTAGGTCAGATTTACGAGTATACTATTCAGCCGCAGGAGGGTTATGATTCACTATATTCTCCCATGGAGCTGCGTACTATCCAGGATTGGATTGTAAAAAGACAATTGACTTTACTGGATGGTGTCGTAGAAGTAAACTCCTTTGGAGGATACATTAAACAATATGAAGTAGCTATTAACCCTGAGAAACTCAATGCAATGGATGTGAGCATCTCTCAGGTATATGAAGCCTTAGCCAGAAACAATGTCAATACGGGCGGAGCATATATTGAGAAAAATAGGATGTCGAATTTCATCCGTGGTGAAGGATTGATACGCTCACTCGATGATATCAGGAAAATCGTCATTAAAAATGAAAATGGAATTCCAGTTACGGTAGGAGATGTAGCTCAGAAAGTTCATTTCGGTAGTCAGGTGCGCTATGGTGCTTTCACTCAAGACGGAAAAGAAGCTGTGGGAGGAATTATCATGATGCTGAAAGGTGCCAATCCAAATGCTGTAATTCAGAATGTTAAAGATCGTATGGTAGAAGTGCAGAAGTCACTTCCTGAAGGTTTACAAATTACGCCTATTATTGACCGAAGTGATCTGATAGCAAGGACAACCGATACCGTAAAGCAAAACCTGCTCGAAGGGGCTTTGATTGTAATTTTTGCGCTGGTAATCCTGCTAGGTAGTTTGCGAGGCGGAATTATCACTGCTACCACTATTCCCCTTTCCCTATTATTTGCCTTCATCCTGATGAAGCAATTCAATGTTTGGGCCAACCTCATGAGCCTGGGTGCCATTGACTTTGGGATCATTATTGATGGTGCGGTCATTATTATTGAAGGTACTGTATATGAAATTCAAAAAAAAATCCGCTCCGGTAAAATCAAATTTAATCAGGGTGTAATGGACGAAGTGGCTTATGACGCAGGTAGTACCATGATGAGCTCGGCATTTTTTGGACAAATAATCATTCTGATCGTTTTCGCCCCTATCCTTTTTCTTACCGGAGTTGAAGGTAAAATGTTTCAGCCCATGGCTTACACCTTTGGCTTTGCCATGATTGGCGCCATCTTTCTTTGTCTGACGTACGTGCCTATGATGTCGGCCTTATTAATGAAGCCCATCGAGAACAAAAAAAACTGGTTTGGAAAGTTTGAAAGATGGTTAGAAAAAGTAAGTGACAAAATCATAGGTGGCATAGAATGGGTCTATTTGCCATTACTTAAAGGTGCTTTAAAGTTAAAAGCACTCGTCATCATTTTAGGAATTGTACTTCTTATAGCCGCCGGGTTTATTTTTTCTCGAATGGGTGGAGAATTTGTGCCACAGTTGGACGAAGGAGACATTGCCATGCAAGCGTTGATTAGGCCGGGCAGTTCGCTGAGCGAATCACTAGAGGTATCTAAAAAAATAGAAATCCTGCTAATAGATAATTTTCCTGAAATCAAAACAGTTACTGCCCGGATCGGTGTGGCTGATATCCCGACTGATCCAATGCCAATGGATTTAGCCGATATGTACCTGATACTGGAAAAAGATAAAGAAAAATGGATTACTGCTGAAAGTAAGGAGGACCTGATTGAAGCAATTAAAGAAAAGCTGGAAGAACAATTAACTGGGGTGAATTTAGTATTTACCCAACCCGTGGAATTGCGGTTTAATGAGTTGCTTGAAGGAGTCAGGGAAGATATTGCTGTGAAGTTATATGGCGAGGATTTGGAAATCCTAGCCGCCAAAGTACAGGAAATGGCAGAGATCATACAAACGGTACCAGGCGCTGGCGATGTAAACCCTGAAAGAACATCTGGCTTGCCACAAATGACTGTTCGTTACAATCGTGATAAAATAGCACAATACGGATTGGACATTCAAAAGTTGAACGAATATGTGAGCTCCGCTTTTGCAGGAGGGGTGGCTGGGGTCATCTTTGAAGGAGAAAAACGATTTGATCTGGTGATCCGCTTTGATGAAGCCCACCGTATAAGTATAGACGATTTACGAACCTTATATATTGACCTTCCGGACGGCACGCAGGTTCCTGTCAAAGAAGTAGCCGATATCAGCTATATGCCTGGCCCCATGCAGATTTCACGTGATAATACATATCGCAGGACCTATGTCGGTGTCAATACTAGGGGCCGTGATGTAGAATCTGTAGTAAACGACATACAGGAAAAACTGGATGCACAGCTAGACCTACCTCCGGGCTATTACATCACTTATGGAGGTGAGTTTGAAAATCTTGAGCGGGCTAAAAGCAGATTAACCATTGTAGTACCCATAGCCTTGTTTCTGATATTTGTGCTTCTGTATTTTGCCTTACAGTCATTTTCACAATCTATTATGATTTACATCGCCATTCCTTTGGCAGCCATTGGTGGAATTTTTGCCTTATGGTTAAGGGATATGCCATTCAGTATTTCGGCAGGTGTGGGCTTTATAGTGCTATTTGGAGTAGCTGTATTAAACGGACTGGTATTGATCAACCGCTTCAACTCACTAAAAGAAGAAGGAGTTACCAGTATCCGTGACCGTATTTTTAACGGAACCAAAGAAAGGATCAGGCCGATCATGCTTACGGCTACTACAGATATATTCGGTTTCTTGCCGATGGCTTTTTCAGGATCTGCAGGAGCGGAAGTGCAGCGCCCCTTAGCTACGGTAGTGATTGGGGGAATGCTTACGGCTACACTGCTCACATTGGTGGTGCTTCCGGTACTTTACACTTTTGTGGAAAGCAGAAGTGACAAAAGAAAAAGCCTGAAAAGACCAAATGCCAATGTGATCATTGCCCTGATTGTTTGTGGAGGCTTATTCGAGCTACCCACTGTGGCGAATGCGCAACAGCAGCAACAGTCACAGGTCGGTTTGCCAACTATCACACTGGACCAGGCCAGAAAACGTGCGGTAGAAAGCTTCCCTAAAATCCAATCGGCAAGACTGGAGATAGAAAACCAGGAAGTTTTGAAGAAAACCGCCTGGGATTTTGGGAATACACAGGTCTTTACCGGAAAGGAAGAGGTAGGCAATGGCTCTGATGGTATTTATACACAATTTGGAATTCAACAACAACAGATAGATATCTTTGGAATAGCCCCACGGGTGAAATTGCAAAAAGAAAGGATTACACTGGCAGAGAAGTCACTTGACCTCTCAATCATTGAACTTGAGAGGGAAGTAAGCCAGGCTTGGGGTATGGTTTATGCCACTAAAAACAACTACAAGGTTTATCAACAGTTGGATTCGATATTTGCAGATATTGAAAGAGCTGCCAGGATTCGATTGGAAACGGAAGCTACTTCTAAATTGGAATACTTAGCTACTTCCAACCAAGCCAATCAGGTACAGATACAAAAAGAGCAAGCTTATCGGGATTACCTGAGTGCTTTGCAGCGCCTCAACCTTTGGTTTGCTAACGACACATTATTTACTGTATCTGATGTCCCCACCAATCAATTAGACAAGCCACTCAATTATGTAGCTGATTCATTGATGAATCATCCTTTATTGAACCTGTCGAAACAACGACTAGATGTGGCTGAAGCTACCATAAAAGAGAGACGATCACAGTTTTTGCCACAATTGCAGGGGCAGTATGGTAGACAGCAAATTGCTGGGCAATCGGGATTTTATCAGTATCAGGTAGGCATTAGAATCCCCTTGTTTTTCGGTCCTGAGCTTGGAAGAACACAGTCGGCCAAAATCCAGCGGGATATTGCCGGGCAAAACCTCAGACAAAATCATTTGGAACTGAATACCGCCTATCAGAACATGAGAGAACAATATCTGAAATGGCTAAATTCATGGAATTACTACCGTGATGAAGCACTTCCACTGGCTCAAGAGCAACGGGATGGGGCTATTTTTGCTTACAGGGAAGGCGCTATAGATTACGTAACATTCCTGCAAAATATCCGGGATGCCATTCGCGTAGAGGTAGACTCCTGGAATGCCTTCGGTAATTATCTGGACAGTCGCTACCAGCTGGAATACTACTTAAAAACAACAAACTAATGATGAAATTGAAAGTCAATAATAAGTTCAGATAAATATTATAAGAAATGAAAAAGCAAATAATATATATAGTGGCACTAATATTAATGGCATCGGTATTTACAGCCTGTGGTAGCAAGTCCGCTGGTAACCTTGGAAAGACTTCTGGTGAAGAACATATTGAGGGAGAGGCTGGATACGAAGGTGGAGAAGGTATGGCTGAGTTGCACCTCTCAGAGTTGAAATTTGAAAGTTTGGGTATTAAATTGGATACCCTGCCCACTCGACCACTTTCAGGAATTGTAGAAGCTAACGGCCAATTGGAGGTGCCACCACAACACGAAGCTACTGTTACCGCCATATTGGGTGCTAATGTTACTTCCATCAAAGTAATTGAGGGTGATCAAGTAAACAAAGGTCAGGTATTGGCTTATTTGTCGCACCCAAACCTAAGCAAACTTCAGACAAATTATGTGCGGGCATACAGTCAGTTACAGTTTCTGGAAAAGGAAAACCAACGACAGAAAAGGTTGTACGAAGAGGAAGTGGGTTCTGGAAAAACCTATCAGCAAATTCAGGCCAATTATCAGGCCATGAAAGGAGAAGTGAAAGGCTATGAAGCACAGCTAAGGCAACTCAGCCTGAATGTGGAGAAAGTACAGACTGGAGATATCTATCAATATGTACCTGTTGTGAGCCCAATTGATGGGTACATTGAAAAAGTGGAAGTACAACTTGGGCAATATGTAGAACCACAAACCAAAATGTTTATGATTGTAAATACCGATCATATCCATGCCGACCTGATGGTATTTGAAAAGGATGTATATAAGGTAAAGAAAGGACAAACTATATCTTTTACTGTAGAATCAGTTCCGGGCTCAACGCTTACTGCAGAGATTTATTCAGTGGGCAAGCAATTTGAACAGAATCCAAAAGCGGTTCACGTGCATGCAGAAATAAAAAATAAAGAAGACTTCCTCATTCCGGGGATGTATATCAATGGAAAAATAAGAATAGGAGATAATAACTCTGTAAAGGCATTACCAGAAAGTGCCATCATAGAAGAAGAGGGCAAGCCCTATATTTTTATGGCAGAAGCACATGAAGAAGATGGAAAGACCGAATGGGCGTTTAAAGCCATAGAAGTGCGCACAGGTATCACCGAAGATGGTTGGGTAGAGATCAAATTATTGGAGCCACTTACAGACGATACTCAGGTGGCATGGAATAATGCCTACTATTTGATCTCCGAAATGAAGAAAAGCCAGACTTCTCATAGTCATTAAATGAGTTGGCAAAAGTCAGTTGGCAGGGAGCTACACCTAGACCACTTTTGCTAGCTGCTTTTGGCGGTTATTATCTTCATTAATTGATTAAAAATTATAACAACTATTAAAATCAAGAGATTAAAGTGGTACTTGTCGAAAAAGTACAAATAGTTGGTGGCTCACAAGGCGATGCAGGTTGCGATGATAAGGCTATTTAATAGGGGAGGAGCCTATGCGAACCAGCAAAGAAATACTTCTCCTTCATTAGACTTTTATTTTACCGATAACCCGAAAATATAATCTGGGCAAAAGTATCAAAAATGAAGGAATGGATAAAGATGTGTATTTATTTTGAGAAAAATCTCAAAAACCTGAAGCAGGTGATGGTATTATTTACTTCTCCAAATTGGTTGATGCATATAGTATGAAGACATGTGATTCTATTAAAGAATAATTTAAAGCAAATGATAAAGGAATTAGAACAAAGCTTAATGGCTCACAATATCAAACCCACTACTATGCGGTTGTTGGTATTTGAGTGCCTCATGGGTAAGGAAGCAGCAGTTAGTCTGACCGATTTATATCAGGACTTTGAGAAATCGGACCGGACTACTATATACAGAACGTTAAAAGTTTTTGAAGAAAATGGCATGATACATAGTATTGATGATGGTACTGGTGTGCCCAAGTATGCGATGTGTGAAGAGGGATGTAATTGTGAAATAGAAAGAGACTTACACCTGCACTTTCATTGCAGAATATGCGGACAAACCAAATGCTTGACCAGTTATAAAATTCCCGAAGTAGAGTTACCTCCAAATCATATTCCTGAAGAGGCTAATTTAGTTGTAAAAGGTGTTTGTGGTAATTGCTCAGAAAATAAATAGAATGATTATGAAAAAATTACAAATAAAAATACCACTCATTCTTCCCAAAGTGCTGGACAAGAAGGATCAATGTGTAGAAACGCTAATAAAGCAACTTAAAGGGAAAGACGGACTTGAAAAAGTCCATGTGGCTGATGAATTGGATAACGGTGTGCCCCAACTCTGCTTTCACTACGATCCTGAGGTAATCTCTATTGATCAGATTCAAAAATTAGCTAAACGTACAGGTGCTTCCATTATTGATAAATACGGTCACAGGTTAATTGAGGTAGAAGGAATTCGTCATACCCGTCATGCCAGAAAAATTGAAGAAGCACTCAATAGATTAAATGGAGTTTTACAGTCCTCAGTGTCTGCTTCTGGTATGATCGGATTAGAATTTGAAACTGCAAAGATAGATGAAGCGGAAATCCTTAAATCCTTACATAAAGAAGGCCTAGACATTATTACCAAAGAAGTAGAAGTCGAACAGTACATAAGAAAGACTGCTGAAGACGATGATCAAGTGCAACAAAATGAAGAAAAAGACCGCCATGATCATGGGGAAGGTGAAGATCATGAACATTCGCATGGAGGGATTTTTGGCAAAAATACTGAGCTGATCTTTTCCATTATCTGTGGAGCATTGTTGGGCATTGGCTTTGGGCTTTCTTATGTGGAAGCTATCTCTTCTTGGGTGAGCTTAACATTATATGTTGTTGCATATTTCTTTGGAGGGTATTTCACTGCCAAAGAGGCGATTCAAACAGTCGCCAAAGGTGGTTTTGAAATTGACTTTCTCATGTTGGTGGCGGCCATTGGAGCAGCTATTTTAGGCGAATGGGCTGAGGGTGCTTTGCTACTCTTCCTTTTTAGCATGGGACATGCACTGGAACATTACGCCATGAGCAAAGCAAGGAAATCCATTGCCGCTTTGGCGGAACTGGCCCCTAAAACGGCCTTGCTCAAGAGAAATCGAAAAACCGAAGAAGTGGGTATAGAAGAACTGAGCATTGGAGACATCATAGTAGTGAAGCCCAATAGCAAAATTTCTGCTGATGGTGTGGTGGTAGATGGTCGAAGTAGCGTAAACCAGGCGCCTATTACCGGGGAAAGTGTACCGGTAGATAAATTGCCTGTTGATGATCCTGAAAAAGAATGGTCAAAAACAAATGACATTAAACCAGAAAATCGGGTATTTTCAGGAACCATTAATGGAAACAGTACTTTAGAAATAAAAGTAATTAAAGAAGCCAGTGACTCAACTCTTTCCCGTTTGGTAAAGTTGGTCAATGAAGCCCAGACCCAAAAATCGCCTACCCAACTTCTTACTGATAAGTTTGAGAAATACTTCGTGCCTTCTGTACTGGCCCTGGTTGTACTATTGCTAGGTGCTTTTTTGGTAATCAACGAAACATTTAGTGATAGTTTTTACCGCGCGATGGCCGTACTGGTTGCTGCAAGTCCATGTGCGTTGGCGATCTCCACGCCTAGCGCTGTTTTGAGTGGGGTTGCCCGCGCTGCAAAAGGTGGTGTGCTTATAAAAGGTGGACGGCCGTTGGAAGATCTGGGCGTTTTGACAGCTCTGGCCTTCGACAAAACCGGAACGCTAACCGAGGGAAAACCTAAACTCACCAAAGTAGTGCCTCTTGGGAACGTGAGTGAAAATGAACTCTTAAAAATAGCGGTGGCGGTGGAAAACCTAAGTGACCACCCGCTGGCAAAAGCGGTAGTGAGGGATGGGAAAGAGCGGTTAAATGATACAGTCATTCCAGAAGCAAGTGATCTTGAAGCCGTGTTGGGGAAAGGGATCAAAGCATCCTTGGGAAGTGATAAAATCTACATAGGAAACCTTGACCTGTTTGTCGACCTGGATGAAGACAAACCTTCCAAAGAAATAGAAGAACAAGTAAGGGAACTCGAAGGAGGTGGCAACACGACCATGCTTATCCGCAGGAACGCATTATACATCGGTACGATAGCCCTGATGGACACACCTCGTGAATCAGCAAAGGCAACTCTGGCCGAACTGAAAAAAATTGGCATCAAGCGCATGATTATGCTTACGGGTGATAATCAGAAAGTAGCCGATGCAGTAGCCAAAGAGATTGGCCTCACGGATGCCTGGGGCAGCCTGTTGCCGGAAGAAAAGGTTAAAGCCATTAAAGAACTTAAGGAGAAAGAATCCAAAGTAGCCATGGTAGGTGATGGCGTGAATGATGCCCCGGCCATGGCGAACAGCACGGTAGGCATTGCCATGGGAGCAGCAGGCAGTGATGTAGCCCTGGAAACAGCCGACATAGCCCTGATGGCCGATAAGCTGGAAACCTTGCCTTTTGCTATCGGTTTAAGTAGAAAGGCCAAAGGCATTATCAAGCAAAACCTCTGGGTGAGTTTGGGAATAGTAGGTATTTTAATACCACTGACTATTTCAGGGATTGCAACCATCGGACCTGCCGTGTTGATTCATGAAGGTTCCACCTTGGTGGTAGTCTTTAATGCGCTAAGATTGTTGGCTTATCGTAAATAGCAATCGAAGAAATACATGGACATTAAAATGAACGGAACCAAAGCGGAGCAAGATAAAGCCATCCGTTACTACGATAATATTTCGAACTTTTACGATATCATCTCCAATTGGTATTATAGAAAAGCTAGAAAGTATGCCATTACAAAACTCAAATTAGAAAACGGTCAAACTGTTTTGAACTTACCCTGTGGCACAGGTGTGAATTTCGAATATTTTCAATCTTATTTAAAAAATTCGGGGTTGATTATCGGAATTGACCTATCAGAGGGAATGCTAACCCAAGCAAAGCGAAAAATTGAGAAAAATAACTGGACTAACATTGAGCTGATATCAGAAAACGCCACCAAGATCGATCAAAAATGGCTAAACGAACACTCAAGCTCCAAGGAGGCAAATAAAGTTGACGCTGTATTTTGCGACTTAGGACTCTATGGACTTCATGATTGGAAAAACATTATTGAAAATGTGATTGGAGGTCTAAAACCAGGAGGCCAAATTGTAATTTTAGATTGGTACTTAGAAAAACCTAGGTTGTTAGGTAAGTTGATTAAATGGATCGTGAAAGGAGAAGTTGAAAGGCCATTGTGGCAATACTTGGAGTCTAATATTGTGAATTTTGACCTTAAGTGGTTCGGGATTTTTGATGGAGTATTTGTGGCATCTGGTTACAAACCATATAAATAATATGAAATTATATACCACCATACCCAAAAAGTTAAAGCCATATTTCGAACAAGAATTAATGGCATACAAAAGGTATTTTGCTGCAGGACAACTTCAAAGGGCATGGAATCACTTAGAACGTGCCCATATAATTGGTCAGGCTTATCCTTGGCAACATAGCTATGTACACTGGAAAATGCTACTGTTTGGAATCCATATTAAAGACATCAAGGAAGTCTTTGGGCAAATTCCAAGACTCCTCGTTGGAGGTGTTAAATCGTTTGTTGGAAAAATACCGATAGGTAATACTGGCGGAGCAAATATTCCACCCTTAAAATCGCTTCCAATTTCAGAAGTGTTATTAGAGATTTTCAAAAAAGCTGGAGTAAGACCAAGGGAATAGAAAAAGATGAAAAAATCCACATTCATAATAACAAAAATGGACTGCCCCTCCGAGGAGCAGATGATTCGTATGAAGCTGGAGCCATATAATGAGGTAAATCAGCTTTCTTTTGACATCCCCAATCGTAAACTGGAGGTATACCACACCGAAGAAGTTGAAAAAATCCATCAAGCCCTCAGTGAACTCAAACTCAATGAGCGATTGGAAAATACGGAAGATGAAGCTGAGCTGCCATTGGCTGCTGACGAATCTAAACAGCGAAAAATACTTTGGTGGGTGCTGGGTATCAATTTCGGGTTTTTTGTAGTAGAGATGACTACAGGGTGGATTTCCCGCTCTATGGGCTTGGTGGCCGATTCCTTGGATATGTTGGCAGATTCCATTGTCTACGGCCTGAGCTTATTTGCTGTTGGTGCAGCAATGTCTCGAAAGAAAAAAGTAGCCAAAATCAGTGGGTATTTTCAAATGGCATTGGCACTCTTAGGCTTTTCAGAAGTATTGCGCAGGTTTTTCAGCGAAAGCGAATTACCGCTGTTTCAATGGATGATTATTATATCAGTACTGGCCCTTATCGGCAACCTGATTTCGCTTTGGATGATCAATAAAGCCAAAAGCGATGAAGCCCACATGCAGGCCAGCGCCATATTTACTTCCAATGACATTATTGTAAATGGTGGAGTGATCCTGGCTGGTGTGCTGGTTTATTGGTTGGATAGCAAATGGCCTGATCTATCAATTGGAGGGATAGTTTTCACCTTTGTGATGCGTGGGGCTGTAAGGATTTTTAAATTAGCTAAATGAAAAAGTATTCCTGTTATAGAAAAACTCCACTTTAATGAAGCTGCTGTTATTGGCGAAAAGGATGGGAAGCGTTGATGGTCGATGCTGAAATCCGAAATTTTGATAAAATAAAAAAGCTGGGAAAACAAGAATAAGAGTTGATACAAACAACATATTTATGGAGAAGCAAAGGGAAAAATACCTCAAAAAGGCTCGTAAAGTTCAAATTTACAATATTATTTATGATACAGGTGAAGTAATAGTGTCTCTGATCGCAGGTTTCACATCCGGCAGTGCTGCATTAATTGGTTGGGGATTAGACAGTGTAATTGAAGTAGTATCGGCAAGTACCTTATGGTGGCGCTTGCACGGTGAAATTAAGGAGATTAAGGAACAACAGGTACGGAAGCGGGAAAAGATTACCTTTTTTGTTATTGCCACTTCCTTTTTGCTGGTGAGTTTGTTTATTACTTACGATTCTATTTCAAAATTATTAGCTCAGAAAATTCCTTCCTGGAGTACAACAGGAGTAATTATTCTTGTCATTTCCTTAGTAGTAAATCCTATTCTCATTTGGTATAAATATCGATATGGCAAAAAGCTGGATAGTAAAGAGCTTATTGCAGATTCCAAGGATACTTTTGTATGCCTTTATCAAACCATTGCGGTTTTGAGTGGTTTGCTTGCTGTTCGCTATTTAGATTGGTGGTGGGCCGATCCTGTTGCGGCCTTTCTAATTGTGCCCTATGCTCTTAAAGAAGGATGGGAAGCATTTAAGAATGGAAGAAAAATATCAAATGATCCAAAAAAATAAGAAAATTTGCGGGTAAAGAAAGAAAATAGAAAAGTAAGTCGGCATTTTAAATTTAAAGTAATAAAATGACAAAGCACTTATTCAACAAATATAAGCACCGTCTCAATGCATTGGATGAGGATATCCGGAAGCTGGCCTTAAAATATGCCGAAGAATTCTACGTCTATGATAAATGCACAAAGGCAGAAGCTATTGACCGGGCAATTGCGAAAGCTGAAATGAAAAATAGAAAATTATAACTTAACTATAGACCACTATGTTACAGATACTTAAATTCACAAAAAAACAATATAATAGCTACTAAGGCTGAGGATAAACTCACAGAATTGGATATCCAGAAAATCCATCCTTTGATTCATAACATTGTGAATCGTGGGAAAAAAGTACGGTGGTATTTTGAAATGGAGAATTTCTCAGGTTGGAAACTCAATGCTTTCTGGCAGGATTTGAAAATGGATATGTCGCATGCCGATGATTATGAAAAGATAGCTATGGTAGGTGAAAAGAAATGGCAGGATTGGATTACTCAATTCATGAAACCATTTACCAGCGCAGAGATTCGCTATTTTGATCTGGATAAAAAAGATAAGGCAAAGGAATGGATTACTCAGTAAAAAACATTCAGTCAATAATAACCTATGTACAGCAAATGGAAAAATATTTCTGAATATAGAAACCTATGTGGTTCGCCTTTAAATTAAGTAACTATTACAGCCCTTGCTTTAGGTAATTTTAACATTATAGATTGATTTACACCTTCCTGTCAAGGGGGATAAGTAATTCCTTTACCTATTATTTTGCCACCACAAAGATTGTAGAGATAGAATGCCAAAAGTGTTAATTTCTCTGCTGTCCTATAAGCCTTATTTTCCCCAATAAGGTGAAGTAGCCATTATCCCCATTTGTATTTTAACTACCTTTAAAGTTGTAATCCGTTATAAGTCATTTGCAATGGCTTACTAAAGAACTGTTTGGAAAACAATCATCTATAATTTTTAAAATTGTCTGACTTGATTCTTCAAACCGATTACTTTCCTTAAAAATTTTAAAAAATATGAAATACCAATCAAAATTTATACTTTTGATAACTGATGAAAAAATTAAGAAAAATAGGGGGCGCTTTTATGTTACTCATTATGCTAGTCATGATGATGCACAACTCATTCCCACATTTTCATCATCATCATGAGTCTCATAGTCATGATTTGAATAATGGCACGCATCATTCACATCAAGAAGAAGGTCAACACCATAACAACCAAAATCCCTCCAAACACAATCCTTTCGATTTTATTTCTTTTTTATTAACCAACCACGCCCACGCACATCAATTGGTTGACAATAATTTGGTAGTTGAGAAATGTGTAAAGGAGCAAAATCAAAACAAGAAAACTAACTTTTTTATTGCAAAACAGGACGGGCAGAAAATTCCGCTTGATATTATACTCTCAAAAAAAACGGGTATTCCTTTTTTACCTGATCTCAATAACTTTTATTACTATACTTCCTCACCGCTTCGAGGGCCTCCAACTTTAGGATAAATCAATCTTTGATAACCTATCAAAGTCAATGAACTGATTTCATTGAGAACTATTGATTCATTCTAAATTCAACTTCATGTTAAAAAATAATGTACTCGCTTTTTGCGTGTGGTTGTTTTCGTTTGTAGCCGTGGCTCAGTCTCCTGATCCCATGGATGCTTTGCAGCAAATCGAAGAAAACAATCCCACACTAAAAGCTTTTTCATCCTTTTTGGAGAGTAAAAAGCTATCGCAGAAAGCATCAAACAACCTTCCTGATCTACAGGGGGGAGCATATTACCTTCCTTTTGGACACCATGCCTCGGGAGATTACACTGAGTTTCAGGTAACGCAGTCATTTGAGTTACCCACAGTATACAGCACACGAGGCACCCTCATCGATATGCAGGAGGCGCAAAATGCTATGGAATACCAGTTGAAACGACAAGATGTTTTATTGCCTGCTTTGAAACTCTTGAATGACCTGATATTCTTGAACAAAAAGGAGGAAATAGAAAAGGTTAGAGTCTTGCAGTCTAAGAAGATATTTGATCAGACTAATGAGCTATTTGAGCAAGAGCAAGTCGGCGTCCTCGACCTCAACAAAGCCAAAATAGCATGGATTCAAGAGCAGTTTAAACTTGATATTATAGGCTCGGATCTCAAAAAAATAATGATCCAGCTTAAAAATATGAATGGTGGAAAGGAATTGGATTTTGCTCCGAACGACTATGTAGGGTCATTAATCGTCGATGATCCTGAAAATCTATGGCAGGAGAAAATGCAGGTTGATCCTGAATTGAAGATACTTCTGGACCAGGAAAAGGTTGCTAAGCAGCAGATCAAACTTTCCAAAAACAAGTCCCTTCCCAATTTGACAGCGGGATATAATTACCAAGGCGTTTCAGGATCTACATATTCAGGTATATATGGAGGAGTTTCCATCCCTTTATGGAGTAGCAGAAATACCGTTAAGGCAGCAGAAGCAAAATATGATTACCAGAAATCATTTACCCAGGTTAAAACAGATGTGATGCACACTGAATTTTTAGGTGAATATGAGGTATATCAAGTGCTGCTGAAAAAATACCAGGAATACCAGTCCACTCTTCAATCTTTGGGCAGCGAAGAATTATTGCTTCAGGCATTTGAATTGGGCGAACTTTCCTTTATCCAGTACTACATCGAATTGCAATTCTATCAAAAGGCTTTGGATTCCATGCTGGAAATGGAAAACAAGTTAGTTCAATCCAAAGCCGAATTATTAAAACATCAATTATAACATTCAAACTACAAAAATTATGAAAATCTCAAATATTCTATTCGCACTACTATTGATGGTTTTAGTTTCATGTGGCAACAAAAGAACGAACGATGAGCATGGACACGAGCATACTTCAGTAGAAGCCCACGGTCATTCGCATGAAGCAGAAGATGCAGATCATCACCAGGAAGAATTCAAGGTAGAGAAAGATACTACGGAGCATACCCACGATGACGGGACTACCCATTCTGACCATTAATCTTCTCATAGGATATAGATTATGCGATATATTATTTTAATGGTTTCCCTCGTCCTTGCCTCATGTCAGGCAAAGGAAGAGGAGGATCATGCCCATGATGCAAATGGTGGGCATGCGGTGGAAATAGAAGAATTCCCATCTGTAGATGCTACAGTGTGGACGGATAAAACGGAATTGTTCGTGGAATTTCCTGCCTTGGTTGTAGGTGGGACCAGTCGATTTGCCGCTCATTTTACAATTATGGATAGGCATCAGCCAGTCCGCGAGGGTTCATTGACGGTCAGTCTGATCAAGGGGGAAAACGGTATAAGAAATTCGGTTGATGCCCCCGATTCCCCTGGAATATTCAAACCTTCTTTACAACCAAGGGAAGCTGGGATCTATCAACTGGTATTTGAGCTCGAGACTCCTTCAATTACAGATAAAATAGTGATTCAGGGTGTGACAGTCTACGCTTCCATGGAAGATGCTGCAAACGATTTGAACACGGCAGAAACAGATGATGGTTCTATCACCTTTCTTAAAGAACAGGCTTGGAAAATAGATTTTCAGACTGCGAAAGTTGTAGAAAAGGAGATCTACCAAACCATCCCTACTTCAGGAAGATGGAAGGTTTCCCCTTCGGATTACCAGACCCTTATTGCGCCCAACTCAGGGAAAATCAACTTCAGTAGCAATAATCTTAACGAAGGGATGAAAGTACAAAAAGGCCAAGTACTCATGTCTGTCAGCAGTGCGGAATTGACCTCAAATAACCTTTCTGCAGAGATCCAGAAAGCCAGAGCGGCCTATGAGCAGGCAAGCCAGGAATATGAGCGAAAGAAGCAATTGTTTGAATCCAAGATTGTACCCAAGGCAGAATTTGAGCTGGTGGAGCAGAAGTATTTAGTGGCCAAGTCAACATATGAAACCCTTAACGCAGGATATTCCTCAGGAGGCAAGCAAATCCTGGCTCCATTTGAAGGCTATGTAAAATCAATAGCTGTGGATAATGGATCGTTTGTTTCTGAGGGTGCGAGTCTGGTGACAATTACCAGCCATAAAACCAGCCTTCTGGAAGTCCAGATAAGTCCATCCTATGCTACTCAGCTCCAGAATATCCATGACATCTACTATCAAACCAGATCTGACCATTGGTCTGGTCTGAAAGCCACTACCGGAAAGGTCTTGTCTGTAGGAAAAGAGGTGGAAAGTGATCAGCCCCTGCTGTCAGTATTTGCGGAAATCAACGATGTAGTAGAAATGCCTGAAGGTAGTTTCACAGAGGTTCAACTAGCTTTTGGACACCCCAAACTGGCAGCAGTTATTCCTCAATCAGCTTTACTGGAAGATTATGGTAATTATTCTGTGATCGTGGAACTGTCAGGAGAAAGTTTTGAAAGGAGACCAGTAGGCATTGGGAGAAGAAATGGAGAGGAAGTGGAGATTTTAGAAGGCGTGCAGCTGGGTGAAGTGGTAGTTACACGTGGTGCATATCAGGTGAAAATGGCTTCAATGTCTGGACAGGCACCAGCACACGGCCATGAACATTAATGAATCGGGGCTATGCTAAATAAAATATTATCTATTTCACTTCACAATAGATTATTGGTGCTCTTTGGTGCTGTGGTACTAAGTGTCACAGGCTTGTATCTTGCACGGACGATGAATGTGGATGTGTTTCCTGATCTGACGGCACCGACTGTGACGATCTTGACGGAAGCACATGGGATGGAATCAGAAGAAGTAGAAAAACTGGTTACTTACCAGTTGGAGACCGCAATGAACGGATCTCCCAATGTCAGAAGAATTCGTTCTTCATCGGCTGCGGGAATATCGATCGTGTGGGTAGAATTTGACTGGGGTACCGATATCTATCGTGCCCGGCAGATTGTGAGTGAACGAATTCCTATGGTTCAAGAAAATTTACCCGAGGGAGTAAGTACTCCGACAATGGCACCTATCTCATCTATAATGGGTGAAATCATGCTTTTGGGAGTGACCTCGGATAGCCTTTCTCCCATGGAGTTACGGACCCTAGCTGATTGGACCATCCGCCCACGGATTAAATCCATTGGAGGGATAGCAAATGTGGTAGTGATAGGCGGTGATTATAAGCAATATCAAGTTTTCGCCAACCCTGAAAAGCTAAAATATTACGATGTAACGCTGGGGGAATTATTGGAAAAAGTAAGGGCTTCCAATATGAATGCTCCGGGAGGCGTAATGAATGAATTTGGAAATCAATACATCATCAAAGGAAGTGGCAGGGCATATGCTGTGGAAGACTTGGAAGAGGCAGTATTGAAACAAGTAAACGGACAATCCATCAAAATAAAGGATGTTGCGACCGTGCAGATCGGGGCAGCGGACAAAATCGGAGACGGTTCTTTGAATGCATCTTCGGCTGTGATTTTAACTGTATCTAAGCAACCGGATGTAAACACCCTGGAGCTTACGGAAAGCCTAGATGAGGCAATCGCGGATTTGCAAAATACGCTTCCGGCAGGTGTGGAAATCAAAAGCGAGATCTTTAGGCAATCAAATTTTATTGATGCTTCTATTTCTAATCTGAACCAAACTTTACTTGAGGGTGCATTTTTCGTGGTGCTTGTGCTTTTTATCTTCTTGATGAATTGGCGCACTACGGTAATCTCATTATTTGCCATCCCAATTTCCCTGCTGGTATCTGTAATTGTACTTAAGCTTTTAGGCTATACAATCAATACCATGAGTCTGGGGGGTATGGCCATTGCCATAGGTGCTTTGGTGGATGATGCGATTATTGATGTGGAGAATGTTTTCAAGAGATTGAGAGAGAATGTACGTAAGCCTGTTGAAGAGAGGCAGTCAGTACTTCAAGTAGTTCAGGATGCTTCGGTCGAAATTAGGAGCTCGATCATTATTGCTACGCTGATTATCATCGTTTCATTTATTCCACTTTTCTTTTTAAGTGGTATGGAAGGACGGTTATTACAACCTCTGGGAATTGCTTTTATTACCTCGGTATTGACTTCATTGATCGTAGCGGTGACGGTGACGCCTGTACTTTGTTCTTACTTGCTGAAAAATAGTAAGGTACTTGAGAAGCAAGCTGAAGGAACCAAAGTAGAACGTTGGTTACAGAAGCATTATTCAGGATTCTTACGAAGAGCACTGGAAATCCCCAAATGGATCATCGGTCTAACAGCTGGGGCATTTATACTAAGCTTAATCCTTTTCGCACAGCTTGGGCGAAGCTTCCTTCCAGAGTTTAACGAGGGCTCGTTAGTGATCAGTGTCGTAGGTATTCCCGGAATGTCCTTGGTGGAAAGTAACAAGACAGGATTGCTGGTAGAGCAGTTGCTTTTGGACATGCCCGAGGTAGACGTTGTTACCAGAAGAACGGGTCGGGCAGAGCTGGATGAGCATGCTCAGGGTGTAAATGCCGCTGAAATCGACGTTCCGTTTGTACTTTCTGATAAATCCAAAGAGGAGTTTTTCGAAGAGGTGCGAACCAAACTGAGTGTAGTTCCAGGCGCAAGTATAACACTTGGCCAACCCATTGCGCACCGGATTGATCACATGCTCTCTGGTACAAGGGCCAACATTGCTGTCAAAGTCTTTGGGTCTGACCTACAGCGATTGTTTGAACTAGGCAAAAATATCGAAACGAGCATCAAACCAATTGAAGGGATAGCTGATGTTGCTGTAGATCAGCAAGTAGAGGTTCCTCAACTGAGGATCACTCCGAATCGTCAATTACTGGCAGCCAACGGGATGACAGTGTATCAATTGATGGAGCAGGTTGATATTGCCTTTGCAGGTGAAAAAGCAGGTGAAATTTATGAAGGACAACAGTATTTTGACCTAGTTGTAAGGTTCAGAGCTGAATCCAGAAGTACAAGAGCAAGCATCGAACAGGCATTGATTTCTCTTCCCGGCGGAGGCCAGATACCGCTCGATCAGCTCGCAAATATAAGCTCTGTAAGTAGCCCAAATACCATAAGTAGAGAAAACGTGCAACGAAAAATTGTAATTGCAGCAAATGTTCAAGGAAGGGATCTTCGAAGTGTTGTCAATGATATCCAGCAAATCATCGGAGATGAGATTCAGCTCCCTGATGGATATCGGGTAGAATATGACGGACAGTTTGAGAGTGAGGCCAAAGCATCTCAGCTACTGTTAATCACAGCAGGTATGGCTATTCTGATTATTTTCCTTTTGCTGTATTACGAGTTTCAGGACATCAAGCTTTCCTTTGTGGTATTACTTAATTTACCTTTGGCTCTGATTGGAGGAATTCTGATCGTCTATTTTACCTCCGGAGTAATTAGCATCGCAGCTACAATTGGTTTTATCAGTTTATTCGGAATCGCAACAAGAAACGGAATTCTACTTGTTTCACGTTATGAAGATCTTAGGAAAGAAGGGAAAGGCGGAGACGAACTCCTGCTTGAAGGTGCCATGGATCGGCTTAACCCAATTCTGATGACAGCATTTACTACAGGTCTGGCTTTGATTCCATTAGCACTCAAAGGAGGAGAGGCCGGAAATGAGATTCAGAGCCCTATGGCGGTCGTAATTTTGGGAGGATTGCTTTCTGCCACTTTACTTAATCTATTTGTCATACCATGTGTGTATGAGTTAGTAAACAAGCGAAAATCTATTGTTTAATAATTCATTAATTTCTTTAATCATAACACCTCAGGGAAATTCCCTGGGGTTTATTTTATTTAAATTTCTAAGGAAGAAGGAGATGATCTGACAAGTTATCCTGTTCAATTTGACGTATTGGTCTTCAGTTTTCAGCCTATGAATTATAGACTGAAGATCGTGGGATGTTTTCTGAATAAGAGCCGATGAAATGCACTATTTTTTCACATCCCAGGTGCGGGATGGGTAGCTATGTTTTCAAGAAAAGTCTATAGAGATTTTATCTTGGAAAATCTGGCTTATTGTAAAAAGGAAAAAGGACTTTTCC
>TARA_R110001592_G_scaffold4832_1_pt1 | contig 30792 bp, 51 predicted proteins | sample TARA_R110001592 | Tara Oceans TARA_R110001592 (sample SAMEA4398387) | marine metagenome | biome: Polar Biome; feature: [SRF] surface water layer (ENVO:00010504); material: water (ENVO:00002006), including particulate matter (ENVO:01000060) such as... | depth 5 m | reverse complement strand
TGATGCTATACCTTTTGCGCTAGTACTTGCATCAGACAATCTTGCTAAATCTACTGTTCCTGTTAATTGTGTAGCAACTATACTTTTATTAGTAAGGGTCTGGGTGGCAACAGTAGATACTAACTCACCATTACCCCCAGCAGGAAGTGTTAATTCATTACTTATATTAGCACTATGAGGCTGACCTTTAATTTGCTGTCCATGTGTATTATTTTCACAATTTAAAATTAAAATACCAGAATTTGTATTACCTCTTATAACAACTTTACCAGTTCCATGAGGTGCAAGATCTATATTAGCATTACTTGTAGTAATAATATCTTTGGAGTTCATGTCTAGATTGCCACCAAGTTGTGGAGTTGTGTCATCTATAACATCATTCATATCTCCAGTACCATCACCATCTGCTCCGTCTTGTCCTGCCGCTCCAGTTTGGCCTTGCGCTCCTTGCGCTCCTTGACTTCCAGTTGAACCAGTTGCTCCTACTATGTTTGTTTGTTTAACCCATTTAGTTCCAGAAGTTTGATATTTTGCAACATCTCCTTTGGCGGCACTTGTAAGTGCAGTAGATCCGTTAGTATCTTTCCATGTAAGGCCGTTTGCTACGGCTGATGTAAAAACAAATAAATCTTGATCGCTTGGTGAACCTGGAAATGATGTTCCTGTACTCCATATTTGTGTACTAGGTATTCCAAAATTTAAATTAGCGGCCGCACTATTTCCAGCATTTGCAACAGTTGGTGTTGCGCCAGGTGATAATTTACTTACAGAATTAATTGCTATTGTTGCCGCATTACCAGTAGAACCTTGAGCTCCTGTTGCTCCAGTTGGCACTCCTAAAGCAAAAGCTATAGCTCCAGTTGTTGTATTATATGATGCTGATGCAGTTGCATTACCACCTGCATTTACAGTAGATACAGTAGCAGAAGCACTTGCTGGATATACTATTGCTGATAAAGTATTACCAGAACTGTCAAAAACTAAACCTTTACCTGCCCTTGTTGCCGCATTAGGTAACAACATAGTAACGTCTGTATCTGATTCAGCCAATCTAATTGATCTGTCGTATTTAGTATTATTTTCTTGTGCAATAGCAAAAGTCTTATCTAAATCTGTATTTAAACTTCCTATATTAAAAGCACCTGATGTTGGAAAATCTGTTGATCTTTCAATTACAATATCTCTAAAAATAGTTACTACAGCTGAAGCTACTGCCGCTCCTAATGTTACACTTCCTCCTGTAAAACCTTCGTCATCTGCCGCTGTTCCAGAAACTGTAAATTGCACAGAATTAGGAGAACTTGCTACTCTTGCTCTTGTTGTATCTGTTCCAGCTATTGTAACAATTACTTTAATATCATCCAAAGAGAAAAATGGAAAATCAATAGTAAAAGCTCCTGCCGAACCATCACTATTTGTAGTATACTGTACTCTTGCGTCATTATTCGCTATTGTTAAGTTTGCCATATTTTTTTCCTTATCTATTGTTACCTTATGATCTTTATATTAAGCAATTCACATTTAAAACTTATAATTGTTTCCAACAAGTGGTTGATTGTATAATGCATCCATTAATGGATCTGCCCAAGGCAAAGTATTACCAGGAGTTAAAGACCTTAAAGCCCTTCTTGTATTATAATTAAAATTACCAGTTGCAACACTTTTTCCTAATGTTAAAGCATTTCCAATTTGCACAGCACTAGGTCCAAAAACTGCACCTGCTTTACTTTGTAATGTAGAATGTGTAGGAGTTGTTACGCCTAAAGCTGGTTTAAGACCTACTCTATAATCAGAAACTTTTTCTGCTACATTGTTAATATCCATAAACCAACCCATAACTCCAGATCGTTCAATTCCTGCATACAATAAATCATTAGTATCTGTTATAGGACTTTGACCATATTGCGCTCTTTTTATTTGTTCTACTAAAGAACCTAAAGTAACCATAGATGTAATACCTATAGCAAAAGCAGCATCTTTTTCTTGTAATCCTCTTGTTAATACTCTTTGTGTGTAAGATTGAGAAAAAGATTTATATTGAGCAACTAAACTACCAAACTCTGTTGATGTCCATAAAGCTCTATCTCCTGCTCCAGGTGTTACAATAGTTCTAGATGTATCTTCGGTTAAAGACATTCTAAAATGTTTAACAGCTTGAGCATCAGGAATAAATGTTCCGTTTACAGTTGTTCCCCATGAATCAGTATTTGGTAAAATTAATCCTTTTTGTGTATCTCCATGTTTTTCAACATGCTTTCCAATTCTTCTAAGCATATCAGGATCTATTCCTGAACTAGCTAATCTTTGTTTATTTTTTTGAGAAAGTTTTCCTGTCTTAATATATTCTTTAGCTAATCTACTAATATTATTAGAAACCATTAATCCTGCTGTTTCTTTCATAATAGTATTCCACATATTTAAACCATTCATAAACATAAATAAATTAGTAGAATTATGTAATGATCTTTCAAATGCAAAACGATTGCCAAATATATCTCCTACATCTGCTAAAGCTAAAGCACGAGCATTTAAAGACATTTCTAATGCTTCTCCAGCACTATGTAACTCTCCTCTATTCATAGTTCTTATAACTTGAGAGTTCATTCCCCATAAACCTTTTGCAGATTTAAAAGTATCTTTTAATCCATAATGCATAATCATAATGCCTACATCAGGAATACTTGATATTGCCGCTCCACCCATTAATGTAATTACACTAAAAGATTTTAAACCTCTTACTGCTCTGGATGTTAATCTATGCGGATCTTTAGGTGCGCCATAAGTTCCACGAACTCTATCTCTTAAACCTCTAATATCTCTTAAATCATTTTGTAATTCTTTATTTAATTTTTTAACATCTTCATTAAATTTAGGATAAAGTATTTTTTTATCTTTATAATTTTTATTTAATTTATCTAATGCTTCTTTATGAAAAGCTCTAATTTCATTAAGCTGTTCTTTCATAGTTATATCACCAAATTTTTTAGTAAATAAAATATCCATGCCCATTTGTTTATTATAATGCCTAGTTAAAAGTTCTATATCATTTTCTAACCAACGAGAAATAACTGAATCAGGAATATCTAATGTTCTTTGTCTAGCAGAACCAGCTTCTTTTAATACATCAAGAGTATCATCTATTTCTTGATAAGGCTTTGATCTTAATGCTGAATCAAAATCATCAGTTGCTTGTTTTAATGCTTTTGCATTAGTCATGCCTTGGCCTACATAATAGGCTCTTACTGCATCTATCCATTCATCCATTTCTTTTAACATTATTTCTTGATTGTGGATTCTTGGAACATAAAATTTTCCATTGTTAGTAAATGGGCCATTTGTTTTAATTTGTTCAATTTCTTTTTTTAATGCTTCTATTTTTATTATATCAGCATTAGTAGGTTTCTTTTTCTTTTCTAAAGTTGCTAATTTATTTCTTAAATTTCTAGTAAACAAATCTACTTCTTGTGCTTCTTTACCTATTTTATCATAAAATTTTCTATATTCTTTTGCGGCCGCTTTAATATGAGGGTTAGAATGTTCTCCACCATTACGTAAAGCTTTAGTAATTTCTTGTCTAAAATTACTATGCGACATAATATCTTTTGCTCCTCTATGTCTTTTTATCCATGCTTGCGCTAAAGGAATTGCATTACTTGTTATGTTTCCTCTTCCAACACCACCAGCATATTTTATATATAAATCATGTACATTATTTAATGTATCAACCATTCCAGATAAATAAGTAGTTCTAAATTCTACTTCAACACTATGAGAAGTTGCCGCTCCTCTAACATTCTTTTTTTGAATAATGCCGCCAATAGAACTAATTAAAGGCCCTAATCTTCTAGTAGCAACATTACTACTATTTAAAATACGAATAATTGGATTCCATCCTAATTTGTTTAAACCAAGTGAATCAATCATTCCTTCTTCTTCTAATTCTTTTTTAAAATTATGCCTTCCATCTTTTCCGTTTTCAAAAACATTTCCATGTTTATATTCAGGATTAAAAGCTGATCCTGCTGAAGGTTTAACATTTTCATCACCAAGCATATTTGCTTTTTGTTTAGGAACAGCACTTTTTCTTAATGCACTAAAAACTCCAGAAGCACTTCCAATTACTGCTAATGTAGTTAAAAAATGTTTTGAAGTAAAAGCTTCTGTATCTAATGCTCTTGCTCCTTCAAAAGGAACAGTAGCGGCAATGCCATAACTTGCGGCTTTACCAAATCTTGTCATAAAATTAGCACCTCTTACAGCAGTAGCAATACCTCCTGTTGCATAAAAAACAGGGTCAAAAACTGTATATCCTAAAAGAGTTCCTATTCCTCCAGCAATATTTCCTGCTCCAATTAATCTAGCTTTATCTAATTCTTCTTCATATTTACCAATTTTATATTCTGTTTCATTTTTTGACATAGAATCATAAATAACTTTTAAATAATCTGGTCTTTCATCAAGACGAGAATCTTTAATAGGATTATATGTTGGGTCATCTGTAAAATTAGGTTGATCTCTAAATAAAACATTATAAACATTATCTAAAGAACTGGCGACTTCTAAAGAATTAGAAAAATCATCAAAAGCTGTAAAATCTTTGCTATAAGGCTCTAATGAAGTTGGTTGAGAATGAGGAAATTGACCATCATAATCTTTAAATATTGGTGCTGGTTTTCCTACTATAAATCCTGATGTATCAGCCATGATTATTTCCCATAATTAAATATATCTATTCCAGCATTTTCAAACATATTTACAGCTAATTTTCCTCCACCTGAAATAAAACTTCCTAAATTATTTTTCATCCATTCTTCATTATGTTCTTTATTATCTGAGGAAGCTTTATTTTTTAACATTTCTTTATACATAGCTCCTATATTTCCATCATCTAAAATATTAGGAATTAATCTGCCTAAATATTCTATATCTTTATTTGTTTCTAAATCTGAACCACTTAGTCCTTTAGCACTTATACTATCCCATATTTTTGCAATAAGGCTTCCATGAGGAGTAACATTACGAGAATTTTCTCTTACCATTTTTGATGCTGTAAACGCTAAACTATTAGAATAATTATAATCAAAATACAAAGGAGATTGTGTATCATTACCATTATCTGCCATTACTTGTACTTTATTACCATATTGATCTGTATACCATATACTATATCTGTTTTGACCATTGTCATCTTGATAAGCAAACTGTGTACTAAAATCAACATCTAACCATGATTTAGCATATTTTTCATCTGTAAGTTGTAAACCTATTTCTTCAGCAGGAGTAAAACTAGGTATTTCAATACCTGAATTTGCCATTTTAAATCCTATTTCTGCTGATATAATTTCTTCATTTAAATCCCAACCTCCTGCATTCCATCCTCCTGAAGTTTGTGCATCATATATAATGCTTTGTTTGCTCCAAGTAATTGTAGGTGGAGAGTCTGTATCTCCGTCAATATTTATATCTTTAACTGGAAACCATGATCCTAATTCTGTAGTAATAGCTTCGACAATAACATTATTCATCAGTTTAGGACTATTTTGATATCCTATTGGATTGTTTTCATATACCATACGAACAGAATCAGAAACATTATCCCATATTTCTTGAGGCATACTTTGTTCTAATTCATTAAAAGAAACACCAAAATCGCTTTTTATTTTATCCATCATTTTTACTATAGGTCTAACACGAGCATCATTAAAATTAGCACCAGCTATTTGTTCTCCTAACCAAGCATCAAGAAATCCTTTATTGCTAAGTAATGTGTCATTCCAAACTTCTGACATATACGTTTGAAGGCTATCTTCATCTGTTACTTTAATATTTGTAACAAAAGGATTATTTTTTCCTATTTCTAGAAAAGTTCCAAAATAAGCACTATTTTTTCTATTAGTATTATCTTCATTTTCTTTTTGACTTAAAGCATATTTCATTCCAAGTTCTGCATTATTTTGATTATTTTTATAGCTTTTATAAAAATCTCTTAAAAACCTAACATCAACACCTTTTTTTTCTAGTCTTTTTTGCATTTGTATTATTTCACCTTTATTAGAATTATTAAACAAATAATCAAGACCAGGCATTATCTTTTCTAATGATGAAGCATCAAAACCTACTGCGCTTACTAAATAATTTCCAAAAGCTGTATCTACTGAATTATAAATATTCATTTGTTTCATTTGTTGCAATACTTCACCACCTTGAAGTTGACTAGGATTAATTTTATTATCACCAGTTGCTTCTTTTAACCATTCAAAAACTTTACCTTTTAAAACTTGTTTATTGTTTATTGCGTGTAAAGCTTCAGTTTGATAAGTCATATGTTCCATAACATCATTTCGAGCTACAACCCATTTATCTATTATTGAATTTATAACTGATGGTTTTATGTCATCTTCAGTTAACTTATATCGTGTTTTTAAAAAATTTTTTACATTTTCTTTAACTTCAGTTTGACTTTTTGACCAATGATAATTAGTTCCATCTTGCATTAAAGACCCATTAATAATTTCATCTGTAAATTTATCTATATTCCAAACATCTATTCTGTCTAATCTTTTATTATGTTCTTCAATAAAATGTTTGTTTAATTTAAACAACATGTCACTACCATAATATTCATTATTAAAAACATTTGGATGTCTTGCTTCAATATCTTTAGGATTATTATAACCTTCTGCTTTGTTTAATACATTTAGTAAAATATAATCATTATCTAATTTAATTTCTGCTTTATCCGCAGTTAAATTTCTTCCTTGAAAGTTTGCGTTCCAAAATGCCATTCCAGTAATTGGGCCCATTTTCTTTATTAAATCAGCTTTTTTATCACCTCTTTCTTCAGGAGGAATAATAAAATCTTCTGGTTTGTATTGTGAAATTATTTCTGTTTCTTTTTCAAAAGCTATTTTCTGATTAAATAATTTTTGTGCATTTTTTTCTACAACTAATTTATCCCAACCAAGTTTTTTATTTTGATATGTTGTAGTTGTTAAAGCTAACCATTCTTTTCTTTGACTTTGATCATCTAAACTTTCCAAAATTTCATCTTTGTATTTTTGAATATTTACTTGAGATTCATAATTACTTCCTTCTTTCATAGGATCATACAATTCTAAAAGTTGATTAAACTTAAATAATTTTTTATGCATTCCGTGCATTTCAATTAACTTTTTTAATATTTCTGGTTTTGTTTTTTCTGTATAATTATCTTGTTTAGTAGCAATTTTAACATCTATAGCATCTTCCCAAGTTTTTATAGTTAAAGGATTAAGTTCTTCGTTACGTAATGAAGCACCTTCAAAACTATCAATTACTCCTTCAGTTAAAGTAAAAGTAGCATTGTCATTTGCTATTCTTTTTTCATTTATAATTTTATTATTTTGAGCAGTAGCAACTGCTACATTTTTTGATTTGTTTAATGTTAATAATGCATTTGCTTTAAGTTCTGGAGCCATATCTTCCATTGTATTTTCAAAAAGAATATCCATTTTTTCTGATACTAAATTTGGATCATCAGGACTTTCTAATAAAAATTGTGCTGAAAACTTTTGAACATCTGTTTGTAAAGCATTTAAATATGTTATCTTAGCACTTTTTTTAAATGCTTGATCATAAAATGTATCACCTTCAGGTAAATTGCCTAAATTTTGTAAATCACCTTTATCATTATATGTAATAAAATTACTTCCATCTGTTGTTCCTTGTTCATCAGCTCTTAAAGCTCTTTCTTCAAAACGAGTTTTTAATAAATCATCTGCTACTCCTGCAATAGCACTACCCATTCCTGATAAATTAGGCGTAACTGTTCCAATTTGTCCTGCACCTATAAAGGGCGTTGGTGTTTTTACTTTAACTCCCATGTTTTATTTCCATCCTTTATTTCCACCATACATTTGACCTTTTGGTAATGTATATGTTTTTTTTCCTGATGGTGATTTTTGTTTTACACCTTTAGGTATTCCTGTTTTTGTATATGTTTGGTAATCACCTAAAGCTTGTCCTGCTGTATTAACATATCCACTCATCATAGCCATATTGCCTGATGTTCTTGTATTAGAAGCTGATTGATTTAATTCTTTTGCTTGATTATCACCAGCAGTTAGTATTCTACTAGAGTCACGATTGTATGAAGATAATTGATTTTGTGCTAAAGCACGACCAGTACCTCCTCCTCCTGTTCTACCATATGCCGCTTGTCCAGCAGATTCAGTTGACATTGCATCTGCATATTGTCTAGCTCTATTACTAGCAGATTGCTCTGTTTCAATTTGAGTAGCTAAAGCTTGTCTTTCATAAGATTGTGCTTGCAGATTTGCTGATTTTTTAGCATTTCTTGCTTCCATTATGCCGCCACCAACTTTGACGGCCATCATAGCCATTGTTACTGGATCACCCATTTAAAACTCCAATTCTACCATTACACCATTTACTGTTAAAGGTAATGGTTCTGTTTGTGTTATTGTTACTTCTCCACGTCTATCCCAACCTAACATCCAAAATTCTTTTCTTCCAGTTATTGTAGTAGGTTCTATAGACAAATCATCATTAACATTACGTATAAGTAAACTTGTTCCTTTTGCAGATACATCTAAACTTTCATTTAAATCTAAAACTGTGCGAACAACACGTCTATGTGTACCAGCAGAAGTTCCTCCCTCTACTTGTAATTCAGGAGCCAATGTAGTTATTGTAGGAGTATAATCTAATCCGACTGTTATTGTTTTAAATTTATCAGGAGATGTTGATAAACTTCCATCAGAACCTACAGTTTTAGATCCTAAACTATAATTACCACTTACTACTTTTACAACAGTATCATCTAAATGATCTAAACCAGTCCAAGATGCCGTAGCTGATCCAGATGTTAATGTTTCAGAAGCATCTAAAGTTAAACTAGAATCAAATAATTCTAATAAATATACAACAGCACCATCTATTGTTCTTTTAACAATAGCAAAAACTAAACCATTAATAGATATAATATTTTTATATTCTCCATTAGTAGTCCATTTTGACCAGGAAGCTATTTTTTCATTACGCATAGCCATATATACAGCTAACGAACCATCACCATTTATTATATAAGCATAACTTTCTTGCCCTTGATCATTTTCAGTTTGAATTTCTAATCCAACAGGATTGTCTATTAAATGTCCTGATAACAATGATACTGAAGGTGATAAGTATGCTTGTTTAATATCATCATATGTAAATTCTCTTAATGATTTTTTTCCTTTAGATAAAAACACTATAGCTTCATCAAACTCTTTAGCTTGTAATCTTGATGTGCCATAACGAGTTTGTCTACGAAAAGAAACATTACTAGGAGTTAATGGAGCATTAGCACTTGTAGGAGAATACAATTCACTATTATCAGTAAATACTAATAAATGTCTAAATGATAAAACTCCAGTAATTTCAGATACTTGGCTTTCTAAAATTTGTACTTGTATACTGTCATCATCTGCCGCTTCTCCTGCATCAAAATTAAAATAATCAGAAGTTTTAGATGCAAATATAAAATTAGGTAAATCTCTTGTTCCTCCAAAAACTAAACGCCCTGAATGGAAACAACATGATCTAGGATGACCTCTTGTAGAACTTATAGCAGGTTCTTGCCAATCATCTGTTACATTAGAATTAGCAAAATTTTCACGTACAGTACATGCCGCAGTTGTTGCATTAGTAATGCTGTTAACAGTAAATTGTTTAAGACCAATTCTAAAGTTTTGTCCTACATGAGCAGAAACCCAAAAACTAGAAGAAGATACAACATTTATGTCACCGCTAGTTCCACTAGGATTAAAAGTTAAACTATCGGCTTCAAATTTATGATAAGGTTGATGAACTAAATTATCTTTTGTTTTGTATGCAAAATTAGTAACTGTAAATGTTGTAGCTCCAGTACGTAATATTTTTTGTGTTACTAAATCTGGATGCGTAACAATCATAGTGTTTGCTGTTTGTGCTACAATTAAATCTCCAATCATTCCTGAAGTCCAAGGGCAACTATTAACAGTAGCAACTGTTGCACCTGTTGTTCCGTTATAAACATTTAATGTTGAAGTTGTAAAAATAAAAAAATATAATTGAGAATCAGAAAATATAAACTGTTCCATTTGATGGGCTGTGCCAGACAAAGTAGATATATACTTTGTTCCAGGTCTACGTTTTAAACCACCTTGAGCCAATACACGTACATTACGTAATGTTTTAGCACCATTTGCATAAGCATGAGTATCTACTCTTGAAGATAATAATGGATCTAATTCTCCTCCTGTAAAATTTGTCCAAAATTGGCGAAGAATTGCCATGTTATCTCCTTATATTAGCAAAACGATTTAACTTAATGTTATTTGTTGTAACAGCTTGGCTATCACGAGTTTTAGCTCTTGAAAATTGTTGTTCTGCTAATTGAGATAAAGTTTGAGCTATATCACCTTTACGAATAATAGATAAAGAAAAAGTAGAAGCTAAACGATATACAACATACATAGCAAAATAAGGAGGCCAATCTCCTTCATCAACTCTAAATTGATATGTTGCTGTTAAAGTATCTTCTTCACCTACATCTGCATCTAATGTATAAATTTTATCTTCAAAACGATCATACCTAATTGTAACATCATCATTAGTAACTGTTTGTATAATTAATGGTTTAACATCTGTAGGTAACTGATAAGCCGCATCCCAAATATCTATTGGAGTATCGGCTAATCTATTTAATATTTTTTGTCCTGTAGAAAAATTCCAAGGGTGAGAACTCAAACAATCTGTAACAACAGGTTCGTATAATAAATTTGCAGAAAGAGCTTCATCTGTTTTGTCATCAAAACTTGTTAAAGGTTGTAAACCTACTAACACCATAGCTTGTTGAGCAATATCAATTTTAGAAGTTATAGCCATAGATTATCCTTTTAAAAAAAGGGAGAGGAATAACTCTCTCTCCCTTTAATATTATCTTTAGTCAGAGTCACTTGTAGCGGCAGATATATTATTTACATCTACTGTAGTTCCGTCATTAGAACTTACAACAAATTGACCATAAACTGGAGTTCCAGAAGCCGCTGTTGTTGCAAAGATTACATCACCTGCATTTATTTCTTTTGCATAAGTGTTAAAGTAACCAGCTCCATCAATAACTGTAGCCGCATCATCAGATTTATAGTGCCAAATATGAAAACCGTTGCCACTATATGAAACTAAAGAAAAAGTACTTGAAGTAAAAGCCATGTTATATTCTCCTTATTTCTTTAAGTTAGCTTCGATACAACCATTTGCATCAATAAGAGCAGCATTCATTTGCATCTTGTTTAAGATGAAATAACTGTCCTTATCATTGTGGTAATCAATGTTCGATTGAACATCTGCACCAATGGCATGACCGATAGAGGTTTTGTGATATAGAAAGCATTTACGGCAATCTACTGAAGAAACTGTTGCAGAATCTAGACCAGAATGTGGAAACCACATAAAGCCTAACCAATTCTTAGCAGTCATTCCTGAAGCAAATGGAAGTTGATCCATTCCAACATATTCAGCTCTTGAGAATTGATCAATACTCATAAGTTGTGACCAATTTTCCCAACCTATAGCCGCATAACGTTGTCCATCATCAGGAACATCACTATTACCCATAGTTTCCATTACGCCTAATGCCCATGCTAATGTTATTCCATTAGATGTTTCATTAGATGTGCTAGATGTTGTATCTAAAGCATCTTTAATTATGTCGTCAGTTTTTCTTCCTAAAGCATAAGCACCAGATTCTTGTGCTACAACCATTTCATCATGATTAACACGTAGTTGATCTAAATCATCTACCCATTCACCAGCAAACCAATCTTCAAGTGTTACGTTGACATTAGTATGCTCAAGATTCATTGGTGGTACAGAACCAGCTCTAGCTTTTTGAGTAGCAGAGCCTTTACCTATTTTTTGGAAAGTAGTCTTATTTTTTACGCCATCACGAGATCGAGTTGTGTTTCGAAGTTTTGAACCCATACGCTGATAGGCCATGTGAACTCCAGCTTCAAACTCTTCAACAAATGATGTGCTAATGGTATTAAAAGCCATTTAAGCCTCCTTGTTAAAATTAAAAAAAGTTTGTTTCTCGGTTAATCCTCAAGCCTATCTGAAGTTAATCCATTTCTGGGCTTCTGAATGTTGGCAATTTGGGCCGCTTAACACTTTATATTTGTATTTTTAACTAAGGTTTGGCAATTCACATTGCTTTTTAATTTTGCCTTTTTGCTAATTGATCAAATCCAGCTTTAACTTTTTGACGAAACACAGGATCATTTTGTTGAAAATACCTTGGGTCTTTCATCATGTTTTTAAGATCATCTTTAGTTAAGCTATCTTTTAATTCATTATTATCTTGTATAGATACAGAAGGTTGACCAGCTAATTCCATAATATTTTCTAAAGATTTAATTAATGGAGCTGTAATTGCCATTTGTGACAACACTTCATAATTTTCCTGTTCCATATTAGATTTAAACCATTCATTTACACGCTCTACTCTTTTTTCTCCATATTCACCTAAAGCTTGTATTTCTAATTCTGTATTAGGGCCAGATTGACTAGCCATTTCATGATATTCTTTTATAAATCCATTAAATTCTTTATCACTTAATCCTAATTGATGTGAACGATCTTTCCACCAATTTAACATAGGATCATCTTCTGGTATTTCCATACCTAAATCTTCTGATACTTTATAGTCTTGTGGAACTTCTGGAACATCAGCAAACGCTTCTTCTTGCATTTCTTCTGCTACAGTTTTCTTTAAATCATCTGTACGCTGATAATGTCTTTTTTCTAGTTCACCATAAGCATGAGATAATTGTTCTGGGTTTTCAAATTTTTGAGGCAACCAATCAGGTCGATCTGCTTGTACTTCTTGAACACTTTCACTTGCTGGTGTCGCAGGAGCTTCTGATTCTGTTGATGCAACTTCTGTTTCTACTTGAGCTTCTTCATTCATGGGTTATATCCTTTTTGGGTTTATAGTAATTTTTCTCTTTTAAAACCTGCATTTGGTTTTTGTTTTTTAGGTGTAGGCTGTACTGGTCTTTTAGAAGTAGAGTTTTCTATGTCTATCATTTTATGAATAGCACCTATTTTTTTTAATCTTTTAATGTGCTGTCCTATAGTATCTTTTGGGAAAGCATTACTTGTTCTGTTAGATAAATCTCTTGTTTTTTTAAAACTCATTTATAATCTCCTAATAAGATGGTTTTGGTTTGGGTTTTGGTTTTGGTTTAGCCATTATACACCTACCTTTTTTAATGCACTTTTATGTGCTTTTGTAAAACTTGTTCCTTTGTTCATAGCTAGTTTCATTGCTTTCATATGTTTTGTAGAATGATGAGAAGCATGTTTTCTTAAAGTTGCTTTTTGTTTTAATGTAAATGCCATGTCTTTATTTTTTTCTATTATTTTTTGCTATGTTATATTCAGTATTAGCTATATGTATAGCATTTCTATATTTTTTATAAGGACCAGTATTTGTTGGATTATGAGTATGTCCTCTACCCCAAACACCGCCTGATACTTTTAACTTAGCAACATTTTCTATTTTAAGTCTAGCTCTTGCATTTTTTAAATCACCTCCAATACCAAAATCTCCTAAAGTTCTGCTTATTTTATTTATTATTGGATTAGTGTTTTGTATTGTTTTTTTAATATTTTTAACTTTACTCATTATGATTTCTCCTGTTTTCCTAAAAATATTCTTCTTTTAATAACACCAACAATCCAACGCTGTCCTTCAATATGTTTTAAAGAACTTTCATCTATAGCAGATCCGTTAATGTTGTTTATAGTAATGTTTTCTAAATAACGAAGAAATTCAGCTCCGCTGTCTGTTTCAAATACCCTAACTGCTGTACCATTAAGTTTGCTTTCAGCATCTTTTGTATATTGAAATCCATCACAAGAACTAACAGTATTATTTTTAGTTACCATTAAGCATCTTTCTTTTTGTGTTTGTTAGCAAAATTTCTTGCACTTTCTTTATTTCTAAAACCCCAAGCTCTTAAAGCTAATGCTAAACGAGTTGGTTCTCCATTATCTTTTTTCATACCTCCTGCCATGCCACCAAAACGTGCGGCAAAACTTACTCTACGAGGCCCTGTGCCTGTTTTTTGTGGTGACTTTAAATTACCACCATCTTTGTTTTCAAAATGTTTTCTACCTGCTTCGTTTAATCCACCTTTAGGATTTTGAAATCTTTTTGCTACCATTATGAATAATCTCCTAGTTTTTTCTTAGAAGTTTTAGCGCTATTTTTAAAATCTGAAGAAGTTGGAGCGCCCTCACTTCCAGGTTTACGCATACTTTCACCAGAGCCTTCTTTAATTCTTTTACGCTTTGCATGAATATTTTCCCATAAACCTTTTTTAGCCATGTTATCCTCCTTGACCTGGTGGTTGTCCACCTTGTGCGCCTTGTGCTTGTTGCATTATATTTTGTGCTTGTTCTACTTCAGCTTGTAACTCTTCTGGAGTATTTAACAAATCTTCATCAATACCAAATTTAGAAGCTAACCATTTAACAGTACGTTCTCTATTCATTAATAGCATTGACATCTGTTGACCAAATGAACCCATTATAGTTTCATTAAAACGACTAAAATCAGATATATCTTGAAAATCTTGCGCTCTTAATAATGGACTAGCTGGTACTACACGTATTTGTCTACCATCTATACGAGGTAAATCTAATAAACCCATTTCTGTATATAAGAATACAATACGATTAACTAAAGGTTGTAGAAATTCTCTTTGCATACGCCCTGCTACAGCACCCATATCTCTAGCAACTTCTGCTAATCTTTGAGAAACTTCTGTTGCACTCAATGGAGTTTTAGCTCCTTCACGATCTAACTCATCAATAAACAACGCTTTTCTTACATTACGTCTTTGTTCTTCTAATACTAATTGCGCTACATCAAAACGTGATGGAGAAGTTAAAGGTTCAATCTTACTACCACTTGCTCTAGGAACAAAAGTGCCAGGTTGTAATATAATGTTTTCAGGATTAAAGACACCATCATCATCATACAAATATGCTCCAGCTATTGCCATTTCAGCGTTTTCTAAAATAAGCTTAACTGTTAAATTTAATGTTTTAATGGCTGGCATAGCTTGTAAGATAGGCCCTCTACCCCAAACTTCAAAACCTGATTTAGACCAACGTGTTGAAATCCAAGGATTACTTCCTGCGCCTAAATATTCTGTTTGATATAAAACAGTTTTATGTGTTTCTGATATACATACTTTAATCCAAGAATCTTCAAATGGTTTATCTTTATTAACCATAGTTGCTTCAATAATCTTAATTTTTTTATCAGGATTACGTTTTATATCTTCAATTATTAATTTTGTTAATTTAAAATGAGGATAAGTTTGTTGTAAATCTCTTAATGGTAAATCATTACGCCAATGAAACCAGCAACCAACTTCATCACCTTTTGCTGACAATAATGCAACATGTGTTGCAGGAACAGCAGTAAATTTTAAATCTCCTACAAAACGCCCAGGCTCACAAATCATATTCATTGTGCCTATGCCTAAGTCTTGTAGACCTTCATGCAGTTCGGAATTAAAATTACTGTTACGTAATCCTTCATGTATTAGATCTGTTGCATTATCTAATTCAGCCATTATTTTTTGACTACGAACATTACCAGGATATTCAGGCCCAGGCATTAATCTAAATGCTCTACCATTTGGTGGAAAAAATCCTAGTTGTAATCGTGATGCAAATCTTGGTACACCAACAACGGCTGTTTCATCATAAATTAAATCTGTACGTTTATCACCATAAGATTGACTTCCTGTATTAGAATCAAAAAATCCTTCTCGACCAGGTAATACGTAATCATTAATTTCATCCCAAGTACTTACCCAATTATCTCTACGTGCTTTAGCTTCCTTAAACATTTTCATTGTACTTTCATACAAAGTGTTTTGTTGAGGATTAGTAGGTGCTTCTGGATTTGGATCAGTACGAGGAAGAATTGATGCCATTAAACTGCTCCACCTCCACCAAGACTACGAGTTTTTTGTTTTTTACCTTGTTTATCTGCGCTTCCAGTAAAACCAGAATAGCTAGAACCTTCTCCCATTAATGAAGAATAGCCATAACGCTGTTTTCTTTTTTCAGCCGCATCTGCTGCATTTTGATTATCAAGAGCTAATCTTTCAGCACGTTCGCTTTCTAATTGTTTCTGCAAACGTTCTGCGCTATCATCTCTTTTTGGTTTTGGATTAAATATGCTTCCCATAGGAATGCTCCTTAATTGTTAAATATTATTTTCTGTACCAAACTTGAACACTCCGCCATTTTTTTGCAATTCACAATACAAAGAATATGGAGTTATACATAATTTTTTTATACCACACAAATGTCGAATAGGGCTAACACAATATAATGGAATCATAGGCAAGCTAATAGGATGAAGTTTTTTTTCTATTTCCAATACAACACCATTATCTTTTAATTCTTTTATCATGCACGCTACATAATCTCTTGGTACTGTGTCAACAATTAATCCTTTAGATGACCATTCAAACAATATCCAAGTTTGTGTTAAGGAATTAAAACGTAAAGCAAAAGTATGAGAAAATTTTTTGCGGAACATAGTAAAAACATTCCACCATCCCCAGCTTTTAGATTCTACGAAACATACTAGCCACTTTTCTTCCACGATTTTTTCCAAAAGGATTAAAATTTCTTTGTACAACAAAAGACTTGGCTTTTAGTGCATTACCTGATGTAACTCTACGACCTTCACCACCACCTATAACAGCATATTGTAATGCATCATGTATATGAGAAAATCTATTTTTGTTAGGTCTTTCATCATATTTTTCCTGACCTACAACTTGCATGCGTCTAAACTGATAGCCGCCTTCAAATCCTGCAATAATTGTAGTACAGGTGGGGGATATTTGAAGAGCGGCATTACCTTCTACCATACGATTTAATACATTTTCTACAGCTTCTACTCGCAACATGGGGTCGTTTGTTGTAGCAGGAACAGCAGGAATGCCATTAGCTCGTAGGATCATGAATGGCGTATGTTCATCAGTTTGCGCCATTTGATTTCCAGCAGGATCTCCGATAAATTTTATTTCATTATCAGACCATCCTTGTCGTGATATTTCATGTTTTAGTACTTCAGAAAAACGTGTAGCTCCCATATCATTAGCAATTAATTCATGCAGGATTTTCCATTTTCCACCCATACTCTGTTGACAAAATACAGCGGCAGGAGTTCTACCAAAATCTATACCTACTAAAATTTCTCCAGATGTGGCTTTTATAGGAGAACTTGCAACATGTGTTTCTAATTTAAACATAGGATAGACAGATTTACCATCCATTAACGTTTGATATTTATTTAAGACATAAACTTTAACCCAAGGCCGACTTTTTCCTAAAATAATCTTATTATAGTAGTCATCTTTTAAATTATCACCGTTTTCTCTGTTTTTATTAATTTCATAGCCTTCTAACGCTCCTTCTTTATTGGTTTTTTCTACCATTGCGCCAGGTTGTGTATAAAATTGCCAATCGTCAGGCTTAATTAACGTTAATTTCTCTTCATCTGTAATATATTCAGGGGTCGGCACTTCTCCAGACATAATTCCCCACCAATGCGTTTCATCTGGCGAGTTTGTGTCCATAATAACACCTGACCAACTCGGCCCACCATCTTTCATAGAAGGAAAACGGCCTACTCTCATAGTACACGCATCAACAATAGACTTTGGGATCTCTCGTGCTTCATTAATCCACAAACCTGTTAGCTCTAAAGACAATAGTTTCTTAACATCCGATTGATTATCTAAAGCTAAAAAAATAATTTCGGCTTCAACAACAGATTTATCAGGCAAAGCAAATCGCATGTGATGGGTATAAGGTGGCGACCAATTAAACTTTCCCATATCATCACCAAACCAATCCCTCCATGTCTTAATAGTTGTGGTTTTTAATTGGGGATTCGTATTTCTAATAACAGCCCATCTACTTCTTCGTAATCCCTTTTTATCTATCTGCTGGGAACAGGATTTACGCATGATTTCAAAACAACATGCCACACTCTTACCACTACCGACAGGGCCTCGTAATCCTCGTACAAAGTTATCGGACTTCATAAATTTTTTAGCAACTAATCCTGGTGGTTTATAATCTATTTTCATTCAACACTATGTGTGTCCACACCCCTTTTAATTAATTCTTGCGCCACTTCAGGCCCTATACTCTCTATTAACTTATCCGCTTCTCGTATATTAAAATGTTCTTTGGGATAATTTTTCATATGGATTCCAAAAATAATTTCACGTAACCTTCTATGATCTCTTGGATTGAGTGATTGTAGAAATGACATTTATTAACTCCTCACGCTTGTGTTATAGGTTTATAAGTATTCAAGGTCAGTTTTTTAAACCCACCTTCGTATACGTATACATCAAAGGGTCCCCCCTACTTCTATTGTTCACTCTACATTCCTTCTAGTCTACACCAAAGTTTATCTGCACTGCTGTAGTTGGTCTAACAGGTTCGCTTCTGATACCAGCTCTGTCCATCAAGTCACGACTGGCTTCTAGTCTGACGTTCCCTGACTTGTGTTCGAGTAATGATACCATAGTTGCCAATGCTTGACTACCATGCCAACCCAACACACTTAACGCTAACTCTTTACGATACTCCATAACGTGTTGCTTTTGTGCCGTTCTCCACGCCCAAGCTTTGTTCGCACCTATCCGTCTACTTGCTTCGGTTACGTTGCAACCATCATGCAACACCGCATGCACTAATTCAGCTTGTTGGTCGGTTACTTTAGGGTGATTAATACGTATTGTGGTTGATGATAATGTAATCTCTTCCATTGGCACAACACCACGTTTATATTTACTTGCTTGTTCAGGATTTGCTTTTACGTTACTCATTACTATCAACATTCCTTAAACTATTTCAATCTGCGTAAGTGTTATCTATATAGAGCATTTCCCAAAATACACGTCAATTCACATTATATAACTCCTTGTTATTGCACAGAATAATATGCAGTTTTCGATTTCATGTGAATGCCAAGAACTCACAAACGAACTGATGTAAGTACACCAGTTGTTTGTAAGAATAAACTATAGGTCAAAGTTTATTAGTTTCAATCGAAACATAATCTGTACCATAATGTACTTCTTGAATGGAGTAATCATTAAACTCAACGGATGAGTTCAATAATTACGTGATATGTAAGAACATATCAATACCTCTAATTTTATGTTTCCCAAGAGGTCAAGGATAAAATATCCAATGACAAATCATCATCATCATCAGTAGTTCCGCTAACGGATTATACAAGTGATAATAAATAACATGTAAAATACCAACCGAAACTTTCCATTGATGCGTTCCACATCAAAGAAAGCTGGTCGTTATTACTATTAAACGTTTTTAGGTTTTTTAGGGAGCTTCCCAAGAGGGAAGGCTTTATTGATATGCATGTCATCATAAGAATGATGTCATACAAGCAAAAACAGAAAAGCCCTTTAATAGTTATTTGACATGTCATTTATTATCGTGTCGGTCAATATTGTTAGCAGAATCTACTGCTGATAATGATGCAACTAAGCATCCAAAAAAAGGGGACTATACCATGAACAATACTATCAACAATAAACTAGGCGTTATCACTCTAGAACAGCTAGAAGCACTAAGTAAGAAACTGCCTAACAACGAACATTTAGTAACGGATTTAATGCAAGCGCATCAATCAGGCGACCCAGACAGGGTAGACCAGATACAAGCTTTGATATCCGATAACTTAAACATGGAAGTGTAACACACTACTATCAACATCAACAACAGGCATTGGCTAGTGGTACAAACATCATTAGCCAATGTGTTCACAGTAATTATTATTCAATAGGAGAACAACATGCTAAATACAACATTAATCGACCACGAGGCAGGACAAGACCCAGTCTTAGGGCAACCACAAGAAACACAAGACCAAATAGATAAAAGATATCGGAGTATGTGGGGACAAACAGTCCTTCCTTCAGACGATTGTCTAGCTACTTTTATCGACAGTCAAGTTACATCATGGCAAGCATTGCTAGGACATAACGAAACAGATAGAGTATTCATTATGAAAATGGTAGACAAAATGTTTACATCTAACGAAAACACAATGGATGCCATAGAAGATTATGGTAATAGTATCAAAAAAGAAATAACAAAATTTAATGACAGAGATAATATGGGAGGAGATATAGACAGAAACAAACTAGATAAACTTCAAGAAACACATCAACAACTGCAACATCAGTTTAAGTTTGCTAGATATATCTTAACATATGCCATGCCAGTAATTAGAGAAAAAATACTTGTAGAAACAAATCTACAGTCATCATGGCAACCTAGAATAAACAGAGCGCACACAAAGCGTTCAAAGAAAAGTATCAAAACATATAGTCCAGAAAGTGAAATAGGACAAATGATACTAAAAACAATGAACTATATCAAAACTAATAACAAAGCGTATCAACCTAGAACACAAGGTATAGACGACCCATCTTCTATCGACAACTACAACAAACCAACTGACCATGAGATAGATACAACTAATAACATAGACAAAATAAAAATAGAGTAGAGGCTTAATCTCTACCAATAGCAATCAAGCTATCAACCAGATACTTGCTCTTAGGATGAGCTTAAGAGTAAGTATCTACAATTAACTTAAAGGAAAATATCATGGCTTTAACAATGAAACAATTAGAAAAAAGAATAGAAGAATTAGAAAACGCTCAAATAAGCAATAAAGTTACCAAACATGTTAAATGGTTAGGAAGATTTATACCTAAAATAAGATTGGAAAATATTCCTAAAATTAAAGTTAACTTTTAGTTCTCCTAGAAACAGCATCTATCTTTAACGAGGTAGATGCTTTTTTTCTATTTGATATTTACACCCCTCACCTCACAAGAGTTCGGTTCGTTGGGGTTTGCCTCATTGCAATAAACAGCTTTGGGGTAAGCCTCAAAGGTTAAGCCTCAATAAACAATTAGCCAATATAAGTTTTATAAAGGAGATTTAAAAATGGAGTTTTTATTATTCGGTATTATATCAGGTAGTGCTTTTATATTATTATTTGCTAAAATAGGACTTAAAAAGATAGCCAATTATGAAATTATTGTAGATATATTATCAACAGTAGGATTAGTTCTTATGTTTGCAGGAACTTTTGCTGGAATGGTAGCAGGGTTACTGGGTGGCATATTAATTTCAATTTTCTTATTTCTATATAAACGAGTTTTTGGTTATCAAAAGCCAATAATTAAAAAGATGAAATTAAAATGGGTTGACCAAGAAGCTAAATGGCAATCCAAATAAAATTTCTCTGGGAGAAAGCATTCATAAGATTCAGAGAATTCAGATAGGTACTATGTATACAAGTCGCTATCCTATCAGAGAGGCTAAACGTGATGCCTCATAAAAAATAATGTTTATTAGGTGGGACTGTTACGTTGAGGATACTAGCACTATTAGGCTGGTATCGTATAATGGAATCCTATTAATCATAGCTCTAGACGTAACAATTAACTATGAAAACATTACTTTTTATAAAACTGCATTGGTTTAGCTTGGTCAAAAGGTTAAGCCAATGTAGAATAATTAAGCGTATATTTCAACAACTTAAAATAGAAAGGTCAACACTCATGTCATACGCAAATATTACAGTACTAGGAAACGTAGGTGCAAAACCAGTAGTTAGAACTGTTGGTGATACACAAGGAGCTTCATTTAATATAGCTGTTACAGAAAAATACAAATCTAGAACAGGTCAAATGCAAGAAACAACACATTGGTATACTGTAGATGCCATAGGCAATTTAGTATCTAATGTTATTGTTCCTTATATAGACAAAGGTGCTACAGTATTAGTATCAGGTTTTCCTAAGATGGACTCATACGAATCTAAAACATTAACAAGTTCAGACGGCAAGCCTCCAATGCTAACACGCATGAAAATTAATATATCAGGTTTTGGTGGTCAACTTAAACTGGTTAGCACTAAAGGTAAAGGTGCTACAGTTACACCATCAAATACTAATCCTGTATCAACAATGCATGATGACGATATTCCCTTTTAGCTAAAGGGAGTTGGTTTGTAGCAAAGCGTTTAGTCCCAGCTTTGCTACATCCAAAAGGTATCTAGCTATAATTATTCCCAGTTACAAGCAAGGAACACATAACAGGATGCTAGACTAAGTCTGTCCAGTTGGAATAATCTAAAAAAAAGCCTCATAAAACAACAACTTACAGGAGATTGCCTCATGGATAAAATGTCAGACCAACACATAGAAATAATACTAAATGCATTAAACATTGTTAAAATTAAAATTGACCCAGGAAGAGGTTGGTCAAAATGGAGAAATCGTTATGAAGATATTGAAGAAGCATATTTTAATTTAAACTTTGTTATACAAAAATTAAAGGAAAATAAAAATGGGTAAAATGTCAGACCAACACATAGAAAAACAAGAAGAATTAAGCCAAGAAGAATTAGAACAACAAGACTTAGACGAACAACAACAAGCTATAGCAGAAGAAAATATATTAAATACATTACAAGAAGCAATAGAATATGCAGACAGAGCTACAGATAACGCTCATGAAGCTGAAATACAAGCTAGTGAAGCACACACACAAGCAATAGAAGCAAGTGAAATATTAGAAAGAGCTAAAAAGTTGTTAAAAGAAAGATCTAAAAAATGATTTCATTTCAAATACAAAACATTAAATCTTGTTTAGCTTGGTTAGAAACATGTCCTCATAGATTTACTATAACATCTATGCAAGGAGGATTTGTTCACGTTAAATTCTTTGTAAGCGAAGAATCTTTAAGCCAATATGGTGATAAAGAAAATATACCAGAAATAATGGAGGCATTAAATGACACCAAGATTCAGACGTAAAGCATCATTTCTAGGCACATTTGTCATAGTTCATGTAGCATCAAGTATAAGTATTTTGTTTATATTGTTAGTAATGGGCATAAACCCAACGCTACTGGTATCTGTACTAGGTGCGCCTCTATGGATAACTGTGTGCATATGTTCTTGGAACTTAACTAAAAAACTTAATAAAAGAAAGTATATATAATGCAAATAGAAACATTAATAATAACTCAAATTGACACGCAAATATCAAAATATGACAATAAAAAAGAAAAATGGGTAGATTTAAAAACACCAAAAATCACAAAACAAATTCTTTATAAAAAAGAAAATGTTTATGATGCTTTTGATTTAATAAAAGATTTAGAATATTGGTCTAATTTAGCAGACCATCAAGGAACAGAAATAGAAGTAACATTTAAAATTGCAAAGGATTATTAAAATGGCATTTTTATTAGAAGAAAAAGTAATAGTAACTTATTTAGACAATACGCAATCAAAAAGAACTGAAAATGGTTCTGTAATAGGCAGAACTCTTGAAGATTTTCCTAAATATGACGTACAATTAGACCACAACGGTTATTTGTTAAAAAACATCAAAGAAAAATGGCTAAAATTACGATAACATCTTGATATTACTAGGTTTTCTATCATTTAACGTATCAGATAATTGTAAACGAGATTTATGCAACTGAATACGTTTTAATAAATCTTTACGTTCATACCATTCTACACGAATTGGTGATAAAAATTCACCAGGTGTTGGCATTTTACAATACGTATGTGTTTCTAATAACTTTAAAACACCACGTTCCCATAAATCATTAGGTATAGGAGATAATATTTTTTGAAATCCTTTCAATAAAAAACTATCTAAATCCTTACAACCTAACATTTTAGCAGTAAATGATATGCCTCTAGCTATTTTATCAGGCCCAGCACCTTCTAATAATCTTAATACAGATTCTTCTGCTTCATCTAAATAATCATCTATAGATTCTCTATTAAGATCACGAACTGGTATGCATACAGCCTCGTTAATACGTCTACGTACTGTATCTAAAGATGTTATTTGTGTTTCTGTTAATTCATTTGCCATTATGTTTCCCCCAATGTGCAATTAAAACAGACTCGGCGAGTCCGTCATGTTTTTTAAGTTTCCAAAAATGTTTGTAATCAGGATATAATTCAGATGCTAATGCTCTAGCTTCTTCTTTATTAGAAGATAAACCAAAATATTTTTTCCATTCTCTAGCAGTAACATTAACAACATCTTCAAAATATACATTACTAACACCTAATAAAATACCATAACCTAATCCAGTTTTAAAAGTAGAAGATAAACCTTGATTAGGCATAGATTGTTGTTTTTCTATAATACAAGAATTAAGAGTGTTTCTTGCAATAAAAATATTACATAAATTTAAAATATTTATATATCTTGTTTTTTTATTGGCTATAACAAGTGTACTAATAGGCATAGGTAAAACTTCTAAGCTATTATTATTTAAAAATGCTATGCCACCAGATAAACCTGGATCTATACCACAAATCATTTTTGTTTTTTTCTAGGTTTTAAAATTAAATCACAATCTAATGATTCAGCCCAAGCAAAAGCATTAAATAAAGTAGGTTTTCTGTAACCTATTTCCCATTTAGCCGTTAAACCATCAGCAATACCAATGATTTGATCAACTTGAGGTTGTGATAACTTCAATTTGTAACGTCTTTTACGATATTGCGATATTAATTGTTCGCAAAATTTATTTTCTAAATCCATAAACCCCCCAGCTCATAATTTATTAATGTCAATTCACATTACTATAGTAACACGTAAATAAAAAAAGCCAATATATATTTTTGTGTTATAATAATATTAATCTAACCAGGAGGTAGAGAGATGTCAGACCACGATATAGCAGATATACATGACGAACTTAAAAAACTAAAACGTGACAGAAAGCCCTTAGATTTAGATGCGGCTGTCAAAAACAATAAAATAATCAAAACCTTAACTGCTGTATGCTTAATGATGGATGATAAAGAACATCAAAAAGGCATATTAAAAATGATTAATCAATTAACGGAGGAGAATATGAGTAATTTAGACCATATTGCTATTGAGCATTGGACACAAAAACAATGATACAACAAAATTTAACAGAAGAACAAATACAACGCAGAAAATTAGGTATAGGTGGTTCTGATGCTAGAATTATAGCTAATGGTACACAAGAAGATTGGCATAATCTTTGGTTACAAAAAACAGGTCAAGAAGAACCTGTATTTAATGAAAACAGCATGTTTCTTATGGCTTTAGGTAACGCTACAGAACATGTAACATTAGACAGATTAAGTAAAGATTTTCATATTCATGCATTAACTTCTAAATTAGACTTAGAATATGTACATGACGAATATAAATTTCTTAGATGTAATTTAGATGGCATGGTTCTTACAACTGATCAACCAATAGAAGTAAAATTTCATACTGGTAATAAATCTTTTAAAGAATTAACAGAGTTTTATGCACCACAATTACAACATAATATGATGTGTAGTAACGCTGTAAGCATTGTATTTGCTGTTACTTTTGGTCATTATGGAACATTTAAATGGGAATTATTAAAAGCTGATTACGATTGGCAAGGGCATTATATAGAAAAAGCTATTAAATTTTGGGATATGGTAGAAAAAAAAGTGCCTCCATACAAAAACTTTAATGAAAAAAATATAGGTGTTCCAGACCAATCAACTCTTATACAAGTCAACATGACTAATACTAAAAGTGCTAATGCCTGGGCAGAACATGCTTATACATGGCTTGTTAATAGACAATACGTTAAAAAGTTCAAAGATTCTGAATCAGAACTTAAATCTTTAATGCCAAAAGAAGCCAATGTAGCTAATGGTAACGGCATACAAATCAAACGTTCTAAAAACAATCGTTTAACAATAACAGAAAGTGAGGATATATAATGACTTTATATGACAAAACAAAAATAAAACAAAACATGGAAATTTGGAACTCTGTTAACAGAACAGATCCAGCACACACTAAAACTGTTGGATTTGGTCGTGGTTTTACAGCTATTGATGCTCATTATCAAATTATGAGAGCTACAGAAACTTTTGGTGCTGTTGGTACTGGCTGGGGTTATGAAGTTGTTTATCACATACAAGATAAAATGCTTTTAGCAGAAGTTAGTATATGGCATGGAAGTAGAGGTAATACTTTTGGCCCTATATGTTCTATTGCTCCACTTTATAATAAAAAAGACCAATTAGATGATGATGCTGGTAAAAAAGCTATGACAGATGCTTTAACTAAAGGTTTATCACATCTAGGATTTAGTGCTGATGTATTCTTAGGTAAATTTGATGACAATAAATACGTGCAAGCTGTTGCAAAAGAAATACAACAAGAAGAAATAGAATCAATCAAATTACCTAAAAATGTTCAAGATTTTATAGAAAAAGCTAATAAATTAAAAACAGCAGAAGAATTAAAAAAACATTGGGAAACAAGAGATGTTTTAAAAATGGATGATAAAATTGCTGTTAAAACTAAAGGAATAATTGCTGAACTACTTAACAAAATTAAAAATGCTTAATGGAAGATTTGTGGCAAACACAAAAAAAACAACATACTATAATAAGAATAGCCAAACTTGTTAGACCTAAAATATACGTAGGTAATCGTTTAATATGGCTTAATGGTAAATCTATATTAGGAAAAAAAAGAACTGTTGTTTTAGCTGTGTCTAAAAATAATGATAAATTTCACGCAACATTAATAAATGAAAGCAATGAAAAATTTTATTTATGCGTTCAAACAGATGAGCCAATAAATAATTTAAAAGAAAACCAATATAATGAATTAGTTGTAGAGATATTTGAAAAAATTGTTCAACAATTAGATAATAATATTGGAATACAACTAAAGGCTTAGAAACTGCATCACGCTAGCCTCTAAGCCTTTGCCCAACACGAAGCTCATTCGTGTAACTTTAACTTAACTTAGAGGAAAAATTAATGCAAAAATTATATACTGAATCACAAAAAAAACAGCTTGTTAAAAACTTTGAAATAGAAACTAGAACTGGAAAAATGCAAAAACCTGTTATTAAACTGTTTAATCCATCTGGTTTAGGAACATGGTTTGTATCATCTATGACTGAAGATGAAAATATAGGTTATGGAGTATGTAAAATACAAGAAACAGAAATAGGTAGTATTGACATGCAAGGACTTAAAAAAATAGTTTGTCCTCCATTAGGACTCCCAATAGAAAGAGATATTCATTTTGAAGCAAACAAACATACAATAGAAGAATGTATGGAAAAGGAATTATAAATTGTATGATGAAGATACTCCTAAACAATTAGATGGAATGTATAAAATAGAGGCTTTAGAAGAAGCACTTAATGAAGTTAAACGTCTTATTAAAATAGATGCAGATCCTAAAGTAACAATGACTTTTTTTAACAAAACAAAAACATCATCAGATTGGATTGTTGTTATGGCTCATATGGCCTCCTGGTATTATTTACAAAAAAAACAAAAAGAAGGAAAATAAATAATGTTTAATGACGCAAAAAAAATAGTTACAACAGATAATTTAATTGTAGATTGTGTGTCTATAGGTGACGAATTGCAATTACGTGTTACTTTAGAAGGTAATATGTATTACAGATATATAGACGTTCAAAGTTTAAATTGGACTATGAAAAGAATGCTAGATGCTATTATATCAAAAACAGATTGTTCATGACTAGACCTCATAAAATAAAAGAGCCTACTGTAACTTACAATGTAAATATGCAGACCAGGTATTATAACAAACTTCAAAAAATGGCATTTTCAAAAAGCCAAGAAGAAAAACATCAAGTAGCTATTGCTGATTTAATACGTGAAGCTATTAAAGAATACTTAGATGCAAACAATATGGAAGGATATTATTAATGATTACTATATTTGATAAAAAAGAACCAACATTAGAAGAAGCACAAAAAATAGTTAGAGGCTTTGTTGAAGCTTTAACTATTGGAGATGGAGATAAATTAGTATTTAATGAAGAAGGTAAACTAAGAGATTTACCAATGAATGAAGAAGCTACAAAATTATTTACAGATGAATATGGAGATATAGATTATATTTGCGGTAATGCAATATTAATTAAAAAAGCTGTAATAAAAAATTGGTAAGATGTTTCACGTGAAACATTACAGCCATTGACCTGTAAACATAATTTTAGATAAGTTTTTACTACGCCTTTTTGTTTGTCTTGCCCAATTTGAATCTAACATTTCTTCAGTTGCTTTTTGCCATTCTTCATTAGCAACAGCTTTAAAAAATTTAGGCCATTTAAAATCATTAAATCTTGTAATTCCCATATTAAAAGCCATATCTATAATAACAGCAGTTCTAGCTTCATTTAAATGCAAAATAGGAAAATCCTTGATTTCTTCTTTAACTCTTTCTATATCATTCATAAGCATAAATTCTGCTTCTTTTTGTGATATTCCTAATCCATCTTTAGCAACATTCCTACCTATACCTATTGTAGGATGTCCTACTAAAACATCTCCAGCTTTTAATTCTTTGCCTGTATAATCATCATAAACTTTAAGTTTTACACCTTCATGATCAGATAAAAGAAATATTATTTTTTCTTGATCCATTATAAACTCATATGTTTTTTTAATTCTTTAATTAATTTGTCTTTGCTGTAACGTCTATCAAGCTCTATGCCAATTTCTCTACCTTTTGCTTCTAATTGTAATTTTGTTAATTTAGATAAATCTTCTTTTGGTTGGCTTATAAACAATCTTGTTAACCACATTCCAAAACTTTCAGACATTATATTCTCCTTATACCCATGCTTCTTTTGGCCCAAAACCAAAATAACTTCTGGCATGACCTTCTTCTACTAATTGATCACATATATTTATACCTTCTACAATAGGTACTCCAAGTATTCTACCAAACTTTCCTTTTTTATCCATATGAGTACGAACTATAAATTTTTTTGGCAACAAAGTTTTAAGGCGATCTTTTGCGGCCAAACCCAACTTTTTTTCTTCCAAATTTCTAGTGCGTGACTCTGGCGTATTAATTCCAAATAATCGCACTCGTTCTTTCTGCAAGAACACTTTAAAACCGAGATCAATGTCAACATCTATAGTATCACCATCTATAACTCTTCTTAATATACAATTATATTCATGCATTAATCACACAACCTTTCATATATTTCATTATGAATTAATAAATCATCTACTAAATCATCAGATATAACATTTATATCTTCATCAGTAGGATTAATAGGCCCAGCAATAATGCAGTACCCTTTATTTCCGCTTATACTTCCGCAACTTGTTACGCTTAACAGAAGCAGAAATAGCATTATTTTTCTTTTTAACTTCATCAGCTACCCTAATATCGTCTAATTGATCTTTCATTACGTCAGCTTGAATAGCTTTACGCATAAGGACAAAGCCAAATACTTTACTTGCTAATTTGGCTATGCCTCCTAATGCTGATAACCAACCCATTATGTATCTTTATTACGATTTTTACCTATATTACCAGAAACAACATTTAAAATAGTAAGAATAAAATTAACTATTTTATCATCACTTTTAGTTGGTGTTAAAGCAGTAATAGCAGTACACGCAGTAACAATACCAGTTACAGCGGCAATCCAAGTAGGGCCAGAATTAAAAAATCCAACAATCATATCCATAATTATCCTCCTTTTTATTAATGTCTTAAATTATAAGCGTAAATAAAATTCCTGCAAGAAATAAAATTGTTGCACCACTTGATACAAACAAAAAATTCTCAAGTCTTTTTATACTAGATAAAATTTCTTCACGATTTTTTTCGCAATGATATTCATGTAAATTAAACTTTATGTTTAATGCATCTATCTCTGCTAGTGTTTTCATTTGAGTAACAGTATCAGTATTTTCTGTCATATTATTGCCCTGCAAGAGGATTATTTAAAGCTCTAGTTAACATATCTCTTAATCTTTCTTCTAATTCTTTTAATTTAACATCATTAGCTTCATTACGTCTAGTAGCATCTGACTCTATAGCAGTACGTTTGCCATCAAATCTATCTTCTGCATGTTGAATTAATGTTTTTATTTCATTCTCTGCTGTTCTAACTGTGCCTCTTGTATCTTGTTCAGATGTTCTTGATCTTTTATCAACAGCAGTTATTTGGTCTTGCACTTCGTTAAAGTCTTTGCGTAATTCATTACGAATATCTCTAGCATCTCCTTGAGCCGCTGTTATTAATGCCATAGCAGTAGATATTTCTGATTGTAATATTTGTTCCATATTAGTAATTTTATTGTTTAATAATGTTTCTAAGTTAGTAAGTTTTTCTTCAAATACATTTAAACGACTTTCAAATCCTGTTAAATCTGGTGGTTCATAAGCACGTACTACCTCTTTCATATCCATATAATCTTTATAGACTTCAAAAACTCCATAAGCACCACCAATTAATGTAGATAATGCCAGCAGTATTCCAAATATCTTACCACCTTTAAACTTTACTCCTGCAAATTCTAACTCACTCATTGTACTGTGATCCTATCATTTGTTCAAATACTAAACTATCTCTCACGCCGTAATAATTACCTAATGGATCTTGTAACATAGTTTCTGAATATATTTCTTTTGATTCATACCATATTGGCTGTGTTTGTGTGGGTACTTGTTGGTATGTGGTAATGTCTGCGCCTAAAGCATTAACCAAAGCTAATGTTGTTAATTGTGCTACAGCATC
>TARA_R110001592_G_scaffold138501_2_pt1 | contig 30842 bp, 36 predicted proteins | sample TARA_R110001592 | Tara Oceans TARA_R110001592 (sample SAMEA4398387) | marine metagenome | biome: Polar Biome; feature: [SRF] surface water layer (ENVO:00010504); material: water (ENVO:00002006), including particulate matter (ENVO:01000060) such as... | depth 5 m | reverse complement strand
GGTATTTGAGTACCACTAAATGTTATAGCGTTGGTAATATTACCGGATGTGCCATCGAACGTTAATGCTGTATTACCGCCCGCATCTTTTATATCGTTTCCTGTGACTGTAAGATCACCCGAGACTGTTACGTTTTGATTTGCATCAATTGTAATAACGTTTTCACCATCGCCGTTTTTAAGACTTTCGCCGTTAGGTATCTGAATTGATCCTGCGAATGTTGCTAGCCCGGTAGATGGAAGTGTTAGCACCGTTAGATGTGAATTAACCCCCGTTCCTGTACTTCCCGCTGGAGGCGTAACTTTAAATTCTATTTGGCCGCCGGCGCCGGTACCAGTTGATGCTCCTCCGAGAATGCTTAATGTTTTTCCGGCGGTATCGGTACCTGAAACGTCTGAAACATCGATTGTTGCATTTTGACCATTACCAAACGCCAATGTTCCGCCGGCGATCTCAACAATCCCGTCATGAGTAATTCTCATTCTTTCTGTCAGTCCGTCATCACCAGCATCGTTTGTTGAGAATGTTAGATTAGCATCATGATTTGCGGCTGTAGTCGAAGCCGACGCATCTCTTTCTGCACGTATTGCAGCGCCAATAGAATCGACGTCGACCTCTGTAGAAACATCGAATGCTATACCGGCAAACGCGTTTGTTTGTACTGATCTGTTATTAAGGAAAATATTAAAATGGCTGGTTTCGTTTGTCGTTGCTGCCTGAGTATTGTCAGCCAGTGGCGCCTCAAATATAGCGGTGGGATTTGCATTAATAGCGTTTCCTACAGCAACTTTTTGAGAAACGACTCTTAAAGATTCATTACCTGCCGCGTCTTGGACTTTAGGGGTCTTTACTGCGGTAGTAGCTTCGATAACAGAAAACACAGTATCGCCAAGATACGTTGCAGATCCTGAAAATACGGTGGCGCCTCCAAATACTGACGTCGTTCTACCAAACGCAGCCGTGTCTGATCTTAATCCTCCCGAAACATACAAATAAACGTCTGAACCTACATCTTCAGTAAAGTATTCTACGCCTTGCGTTCCAGCGAAAGATATAGACGATGACGTGGCGGTTTTAGAATCGTCAGATCCTCCATGCACGCCTTGAAAAAACGTTGACTCATCTGATATTCCAACGGTTGCAAGCTGAGTTAATGTTTTTACACTGTTGTTTCCGTCATCAAACTTTAAATTGGTTCCGTCTCTGAATATTTTTGTATTGTTGTCGAAGAAAAAGCTACCTGAAACTGCTACGTCTCCACCGAAAACTGCGGTGCCTTTTGTTGTACTAGTATCTCCTTTGGCGCCGGGAGTTCCTGCAACAAAAAAGTTGGTATCATTACCGCCATACGTACTTGCTAATACAAAAGCCTGATCTACAGTTGTCTTAAGACCGACTTGGTTTCCGGCCGTTACTGTAACTTCATTAGTGCCAAATGATATTTTTGTATCTGCATCACCAGAATGGATTATGTCACTTGGCACGGTTAGCGTAGAAAAGGTCTCAACGGTACCTTTCAGTTGTATTGTAGCATTATCACTATTGTTTCCTAATGCTATTGTATCAGCTGATCCTACTGATAAACTCTTACCAATTGCTATAGCGTCTGATGCAGAGGCAGTATTTCCTCGGCCCATCGTGACTGAATAGTTTCCGCTAGAAGTATTCTGGTAACCTCCGATAGCTGACGCGTATTGGCCTGAAGCTGTTGCATCGTCTCCACCAATTGCCAACGAATGGATGCCGGTTGCGTCGGTTGTGTTGGTTGTGCTAGTTCCCATTGCAAGAGAATTATCGCCAGAAGCAACGGCTTTGTTTCCTATCGCAACAGAATCTGCCCCTGTTGCACTTGGCGGAGTTGTAAACGTGCCGTTTTCTTTTATTGAATTAAGCTTAATCTTGTTATGCGCAGAATCTAGTAAAGATCCACTGATAACAACATCTCCTCCAAACACAGCAACGCCAGAAGCGGTAGCTCCACCATCAGTAACGCCGCCAATGGTACCAGATACAAATAAATGCGTGTCTTGGTTTACACCGACGTCAGAGCCAATCGAAACATAGTCTAAGCCGGAGTTAACAAAAATAGCTTTTGTCTGATTGTTGCTTTCGACTCTAAAGTCTAGATGTTGGTCTCCACTTTCGTTGACCACTACTGCAGAGCTAGCTCCGTTTTCGATAATATCGATAGCGCTTATATTGCCGGCAGTCAATGTAATCTGGTCATCTAAGAAAGATATCTTAGTATCGGTATCTCCATCATGTTCAATGGTGCCGGCGACTGCGAGGGTGTTAGAGACAGACGTCGTACTGTCGTTCACTGTGACTCTGTCAGCATTGTTTGTCTTAACCTTAACAGAACCAGCAGTTCCAAAATCGATTAAATCGTTTGCAGATCCAGCACGACCTAGAGTTGTAAAATCATCTTTATTAACACTTTGAATTGTCGTTTGAGCAGCGGCGACACTAATGGTTCTAGCCGCGGCGCCGTCAAATGTCCCGGCGGCATCAATACCGGTACCAGCCGTCAAAGCGCTTGGAACTTTTATTACAGAAAGAGTGTTAGAAGACACCTCTATCGTCGATGCATCGGCAACGTTGGTATTCAGCATAGTTCCTTCGACTGCGTTTGCTTGAATAGTCAAAGCGCCGGCGTCAGCAATTACAGCGTCTCCTGTGACTGCGCCAAAAAAGTGATCACGTATGCTGTCGACGCCGACTTTTTTAACAGTACCGGCATCTGAGATTAACATTTCATCAGCATCAGCGATGTCTGCATGAACTAATTCTGCCTGACCAGAAATAATGTTGTCGTTTAACATGCCAGACTCGACAGCGTTAGAGCCTATAGTAATCGCGCCGCCTGCTGCGATAGTTGCGTCGCCACTTACATTTCCAAAAATCGCGTCTTCTAGGTTGGAAAAAGTTATTTTCTTTTCAGTTCCACTATCAGAAAACACAAAATGGTCATCTGTCTGATGGATTCCTGTACCTCCTAGCGCTCCTAAACTATCGATGTTTAAACTAACGACTCCGGATGCAGCTGCTAAACCATCTCCAGCTAGTTTTGCTGCGAAGTTGGCCAATGTTATTTTTTTCGCTTCGTTATTTGTAGCATCGACGTCTGCAACTGCAATGAGGTCACCAGATGCAATATTTGAATTCGTCAATGAACCAGATAAGTTGTTTATGTCAAGATGAAGAGATCGATTAACATCACTAAGGTCTTGTGACCCAATTCCGTTTCCGGAATTGACAGCAACTGGTAAAATTTTGATTTCAGAGTATGCTCCTGATATATTTCTGCCAACGTAAAGTGATCCGGTTGATACAAATATAGATCCAGAATTTGCTTGGAGTGTACTTCTAAATCTAGCCTGACCTGTGTCAGCCGCGGCTGCTCCTTGGTCTCCTAAAATAACCGCACCTGATAAAAACAAATCAGAATTCTGGGACATGTTAACTTCCATGACCTGCTTTTCTGCATAAAGAGTACCGGAGATAACGACGTCTCCGGCAAACAAAACTTTATTAGCATGCACTTCATTTGATTGGTCTGAGTTGTTTTTGGCGCCAGAGACAAACATCCATACATCGGCGCCAGCTCCAGATAACAAATCTGCATGCATGCCTCCGTCATTGTTTGTCGCAGCTGACGCTGAATATAACAACAAACTTGGTACAGTGCCTACACTCGAACCAGATGCAATTATCTGAGTTGTTCTCAATTGCTTAATTCTAAAATCTTTTGACATTAAAAAACTCCTAAACCTATTTGGCTGTTATTATAGACCAAATAACTCTTCCATGAAATTCAGCGGAAGTTGATATATTAAATTGTTGACTCTCACCGGGTACCCATCTTGCGGAAACATGTATGTTTCCGATATTTCGAGAGGGAATATCAGTTTCTGTATTTGTTGATGCAGATGTGTTCTGGGTTTCGCTTACAATCAGATTAATTTTAGCCGGATGTGCAGCTGTTGTCAAATTAACTGTTTTAATTGACTCGCCGGTAAAATCTACAAACCCAGTTTCTATTGTTCCACTTATATTCCCTAAACTCATGCCGCTATTTCCATTATCTGTAAGTCAACACTTCCGTCAAACGGTGCAGATATCTCGACGACGACTGCGGTTAATGTGAGCGATGTAATCTTAACTAGAACCATGTCACCAGCTGTTGACGTCACACCATATGTCACATTTGGAATTGTTTCATATCGCTGAGTAAAATTATAAGTTAACGTTGTTATTGGTGATGATTCCTGAAAGGTCAGACTGGCTGTTTCGATAACAATGTTTTTTACTGACTGTTTTACGACAATTGGTACGTGTCTTTTTGCAGGATATATTTTTTTAAATCTTTGCTTATCAATATTTTTAAATACAGTACCAGCCATAAATTATCTCCATTTAAAGAATCATTCCGGCTGCACTTGCTAGGTCAGACCTCTGTCCTTTCGAAAGATTTACATGTGCAGCTAATTTTGAATTACGGAACTTGTCTATAACTATGCTCAAACCGGAAGACTGTCTGTCAATATATGGTGTATCGATTTGATCGATGTCTCCCAGCAAAACTATTTTTGAATTTGTACCGATTCTTGTAACGATCGTTTTTAGCTCATGAATTGTTGCGTTTTGCGCTTCATCAACAAGAACTAATGAGTTATTAAAGGTTCGTCCTCTAATATATGGTATAGGAGCAACTTCTATTTCGCCATTTTCGATCATCATCTTAAAGTAAGATATATCTTTGAATGCATGCCTCACGTTATCTAGAATAGGCATTAGCCATGGCTGCATTTTATCTTCCATACTTCCAGGTAAATACCCTAAGTCACGACCAACCGGTTGCAGAGTTCTAGTTATAACTAGTCTATCGTATCCATTAGCTAGATGTGTAAATTCTTCTGGTATTTTTATTGCACCATGTCCGCGGTTACCGGTCTGTAGCTTGTACAGTCCAGCCATTAAAGCTAAAAACGTTTTTCCGGATCCAGCCAAACCTGTAAGTGTGACTAGAGATATACTTGGATCTAACAAGGCTTCGATGGCAAATCTTTGCTCTGAATTTCTAGGTTCAACGTTTATAAATCCATTCATTTCGTACTTAAGTTTTTCAATAAAGTTTTCTTTTTTAATTCCTAGAAAAGATTGCTTACTTCCAGATGCCGATTTTGCAATTATAAAATTGTTTTCTTCACCTTTGTCTTCGTAGGATTCTGGGATTGGAAGCTTAGCGTCTTCGCCACTGGCATAGAATTCATCGATTACGTGTGGCTCTACTTCAATTTCTCTATAGCCTCTTAATGATTTTACGTCTGACTCTATGTGGTCTTTATAATAATCTTCGGCAACTACTCCTACAGCATCGCACTTAACTCGAAGGTTTATGTCTTTTGTTATAACTAACACGACAGTGTCAGCATGCTTTTCTTGAAGATGCTTTGCGCATGCAATAATCTGGTTATCATTGTAGTTAGCGTCTAGGCCTTCCGGAACAAACCCCTTTAATGATTTAGTTACGTAACGAAATCTGGTGTCTGTATCTACGTCTACCGTCCATCCTGCATCGTTTTTCTTGATGCTTCGAAGTGAGTCTAGATATCGATTAACGTATCTAGCAGATTCTCCTAATAAACCTTGCTTTCCTTTAAATTTATCTAGCTCCTCTAGAATGCATAATGGCAACACGATATCGTTGCCGCTAAACTGGTGTATTGCTAATTTATCGTACAACATAACTGAAGTATCTACTACAAATATTTTTCTGCTCATTTTTTCCTCATACAAATTGAATAACCTGGATACAATTACTATTATATCCGGAGGTTTTAATGGATAAAGTATTAAATAACATAACATGCTTTAAAGAGCATATAACTAATAACAAATCATGCCAAAACAAGTCTTGTCGACAATGGATAGCATGTAAAAAATTCAACAACTGCACGATTATTGCTTCTCGCGCCGGGCCGAAAACCCTGCAACAGATTGGTGATTTATGTGGTTTAACTAGAATGCGCATATGCCAAATTGAGAAATCTGCTCTTAAAAAAATTAGAGAATACGTTCTCAAGCTTGATTGTTAATATATTGATAATTATGCTGTAAAAACTAAAAATGGAGATCAATTGTAATTGATCTCCATTTAATTTCGCTTTTGTTAAAAGCATAGACATCTAAAACTACTTTCAAGCTTTTTTGGCGGCTTTATCTAACTCGACTGTGAGTTTGACTAGATCTGCAGCTGTATTTTTAAGAAGCCTTAATCCTTTTCTTGCTCGTACGCCGGCTGAGGCGTTGCCATTTGCGTTTTTGTGGACATCTAAATCGATTGTTTCCATAAGAACTTTTAGTTCTTGCCATTTTTCGATTACTGGATTGCTCATGGGTCATCTCCTGTGATTATAAGACCTGTTGTTTTATTAATTTTTGTTGTGTCTGTTAAATTGTTAATTAACTTAGTTATTTTTTTCATGTGGTCGGGCTTTTCTAACTCGAGTGCTAAAAGATATATCATGTGATATATCTGATTTTGATTTACGCCATAGTCTAAAACTACCTGTGTGATCTCTCGTGATTTTGATCGATCTTTAATATCTAGCTCATCTTTACTTTTTAATTTTTTCATGTTTCAACCTTACCAGAATATGGTCGTATAGAATACAATTTGTATCCCTTCATATCTAGTATTTTTCCTGATATGATTCCATTCTCTTCTTTTCTCTCTAACACTATACTACTAGGAAACTTATTGTTTTGTAAAACAAAAAGCGCGTTTTCCCATGTCGCGACGTCGCAACTATATGTTACTAACATCCTAGAAATAGAATCAGGCATCATTACTTTTACGTCTTCGATCTCCATAACCGCACCGGTCTCTTGACCTTGGAGTACTTCAGACTTTCCTATGTCAAAAACGTTATGTACAACGCCGCAATTATTGCATTTAGCATGCTTGGGGATAACTGTATCTCCCTCGTCTATGATGCTAAATACAATAAATTTGTGCCATGGAGCATTGTTTCTATTTCGAAACTGCGGTAAAATGCAATGACATTCAACAATGTGTTTATATCCTTCCATATGATATTACTACCGCTTATTTAACCTGTCGCGTAAACAGTTCGTGGCCATTGGCTTGGTGTACGTCAATTAAACTGCTTAGCAAACTTAAAAACCTGGTTTTTTCTATTTCCGATTGTAATTCGAACGTCCCATCAGAAAACGCTTTGTTAACGTCACTAATAATATTCGTTTTAAATATCGCCGCAGTATCTCTGTATGAATTAACTGCAGTATCTACGTTAACGGTTTTTTTTGTTTTTTCTTTTGATTTTGGCATTCTATGCTCTCCTAACGTTAATAAGTATTGTTCATTAGTGGTCGATCAAGCTTTTTTTATCTGAGTAGACAATATAACCACCTATCTTTTCTTTTGTCTCTCTATATACATTCTGCAGTTCATCTGCCTTTTTGTAAATATTATAAGGCAATTTTATTATTTTATCGTTTCTAGACACGTTTATTGTTTTCGCGCAATAGCCATTATATAAAGCTATTGCTATGTCTAATTCGCTTTTTATACGCCATGATTCTTCTGACTTTGCAATTTTAACGTAAAGCGTTTTGTCTGATAACCCTGATATACGCTCGGTTAGAAGCTGAGACATGTCATGATTTGACCAATCTACGTCTTTGAGCTTAGACTTTAAGCTATTGACTAGATATCTAGGACTGTTTGTCGGTTTAGCAGTTATTGATTTTTTTCGGCTTATAAACTCAAGTAAGTGACCAAATTTTTCTGATAGGTTTCCTTGCAAAGAGTCTCCTTTCATTGACGAAATTGGAATTGCACCGGATACGCTAGCTAAGTCTGCATGGGCATTAATATTAAATACATCGTTCCCGTACACATACGGGATGACGCGCAGCTTTTTATTGTTCCAGTTAACCGACAGGGTGTTTATTATTTCTTCTGGAAAGGAGCGCGCTAAAAGTAGTAGTACTGTCTTATTACTATGACAATACGTCAGCAAACTGTTTATTTCTGCAACTGATGCTGGCGCGCCTTCTATGATGCAGACGTTTATGTAATCGAACTTAATGTTTTTAATATGTACATTAGTTGCAAACCGCGGCTCTACTTCAATATTTATTTCACAGCCAGTATTTAATGTTAGCTCAGTTTGAGTTATTGGTTCTTCTGTAACATGAATTCTTCCGGTGGTTCCCATTAGCTCAGTAATGCTAGTAAATATGTTTTTTACTTCGTTTGACTTTATATGACTCAAAGACAAGGCTCGAGCTTCTTTGGAACTTACACGTTCGAAACTTAAACTCTTGTACTCTTTTTTGTTGACAATCATATCCGCCAATAGTGTTTCTGTTCCTGGTGAAAACCTTTTAGCGCTGTACAGTATGTCTAGGACCACGTTTCTTTTGGCGTATTCAACACTAGAGGCACTTTCCATCGACGAGACATAAGCAAACACGTCGTTACGAAAGAAAGCGCTCTGTGATGAATATAGGCCTTTTTCGAAAAGCTTTTTTAATTTAGATTCTATTTGTTTAAAATCTGAACTAGTCGAGCTTTTTTTCCAAACCATCTTTTTTTTGGTTACCATGTTCCACCAATGTGCTAGCTATTCGGCCAATCAATGCCATGACCAGCGTTAATATCGATAATCCCCAAGAGACATTATACATGTAAAGGCTATAAACTAGCAAAAACTCAGGCATGCCAATTGTTATTTTTGTTTTAAACATTATGAATCTCTCCAAAGGTTATTAGATGCATAACGTAATATTTCTTCAGCACTATGCTCGTTATAACCGTATTCTTCAATTAGTGTTGAAACCATATCACCGTGCTTTTTTCTTTGTTCGTCATCACGCGATTTAGATTTAGTAACAATCCGAGCCATATCTTTCACTGAATTAATCAAATATGCTTCAATTGCTTCTTTTAAAGGCTCGTACGATGTATAGTCGACTTTTTCGCCATGTCTGATTTTTGCAAACATGTAAGCTGTGACATCTGATCTAAATCCTTGTCTAGATGAGCCGGTGATACCAATTACTTCTTCAATTGACTTCATGAATTTTTCATCTACACTTCTTTCTTCGCCTGTTACATCATCTCGGATTCGTCTTTTTGTTGTATACGCTTCGGCGTTATCTAGATAAGTGTCAAATAATGATTGCGCCTGTTCTTCGTATGCTGTGATGAAAGCCTTTGCAATCTCTGTTTCTAGAATCCGTAGATACTCTTCTCGTACGATTTTTTGAATGATTTCTAAGCAGTGTTCTCTAAAATCATTGTCAACGATTTGTTCTTTTACCATTTTTGTCAATGACTTCATGACTCCAATTGGAGTAACACACTGTTTTGAGTGATCAGTCAGCGCATGGTCAATAGCCTTGGATATAAATCTTGTCGATATTCCAGTCATACCTTCTTCGCGGACTTCTTCTTTTAGATCCATGATGTCTATTTTTTTAACTCTACCTTTTTCTATAACTTCGTCACCGTTATAGATTTTCATCTTAGTGAGAAGATCACATTTTCCAGTTGATTTTAGTCTAGACATAACCGAGAACATTGCCGCTACTTTAATTGTGTGAGGCGCAATGTGTGCTTTAAAGTCAGACTTTGAAAGTATTTTTTCATATATCTTTACTTCTTGATCTAATTCTAAAATATAAGGAACATTGATCTTGACGACTCGATCAAGGATCGCTTCGTTAGTATGCTCGGACTTAAAACGGTTCCACTCAGATTCGTTACAGTGAGCAAGAATAACACCGTCGAAGTAAACCATATCATGTTTACCAGGCGCCGGCACGCGCTTTTCTTGCGTTGCAGTAATGATCGTATGCAAGAACTCAATCTCATTTTTGAAAACCTCGATAAGTTCAACTAATCCTCGATTACCTACGTTAAACGCGCCGGTAAGATTTAAGACCCTAGGATCATCTTCGGAATACTTGTCTAACTTAGATATGTCTTCACTACCGATTAATACCGATACATCTTGCGAGTTTGCGTCCATAGGAGGAACAGAAGCAATCCCACGACGCCCCCTCTGTGAAAACGATGACTGTACTACATCAAAGCTTTCGTATTTGCCACTGTACTCATTAAGTAAGTCCCATCTTGCGACAGGCGAAATATCGCCTTCAATTTTTACGCTCAGAAGTTCTTCAAACTGTTTTCTTAAAGATCTAGGAAGCAATTGAAGCGGTTCGCCTCTTTGCGGATCGTTCTTAAGGTGGTAATACATTAGACCATCTAGTGCTGACTTAATGTGCTCTGTCAGTGCAGACTTTCCAGCGCCGACTGGGCCCATTAGTAAGAGCACTTGTCTAGATTCTTCTCCTCTGAGTGATGCGCCTTTCATAAATCTCATGATTTTCTCAATCACTGATTCCATGCCAAAAAACTCTTTATCAAAGTATTCATATATACGAACGGCCTCGTTATCAAAGATCTTTCTTTTTCTTGGATCATCATCTGGGATTTCTCTTACTCCTTTTTCTCGGATTGCATCATATAGACGCTTATGTGAAGGCTTAGCAATATCCGGATTGTCGCGAACTAATTCTAGGTATTCTAGAAATGTCCCTTCGAACTTTGTTGGTTTTGCTTTTTTTCTTTGTTTTGTAATAATATCTAAAAATTTAGACGACATTATTTGCTCCCTTAAATTTCGTACGGTGCTTCGTCAAGCATTGTTATTAATCTTACATCAGATTGCCACAATTGTTTACAGTGTTCTAAAACATGTTCAGCATACTGCACTTGCAGGTCTCTTCCATCATGTTCGTGATGGAGTATAAGCGTGTTATCTTTTTCTATGGACTCTACGTAAATAACCGGAATAGAGTTTGATCCTATTTGGTTAATTAAGTTTTTCTTTACTGCCTTCCATCCATCAATATCTGATACTTCATCGACAACTAAGTCGTTTACCTCGTTTTTTGAATATGAAAACAAATTAAGTTCTTCGCAATCTTCTTGCGTTAAATACTGTCTAATGAATGATTCATCGTTATGTACTTCCCTTGCGATAAAACATTCTTTTAATCCATGGCGTTCCTCTATTTTATTAAATAAATGAAACCCTAGATGATATGGATTGATTCTTCCGACATGAGGCCTAACGACCTGATTATGCGATTTTAAAAATGGAATGTGGTACTTCTGTGGAAGCTTAAGCTCATGCACAATTCTATAGTGCCAAAAGCATGCCCAACCTTCATTCATTACTTTTGTTCGTATCTGCGGCATAAAGTAGTATGCTTCGTCACGTACAATTGAAATAATATCTTTTTTCCATTCTGGTAAATCATGCGCATGATCCAATATAAAGCCTAGTATATCATATTCTTTATATGGCGGCTTTTCTATATCTTCTTGTTCGTTTGTTACTCGATGCAGCTCATATTCTTCTTTTAACGAAACAACATCTTTTGGGTGTCTAGGTACTTGATATGACATTGCTTGGCATGCGTCGATTACTTGTTCAACCTTTTCAATTCCTATCCACGGATCTTCAACGTACTTTTGGATTCTTTTCTTTGCGTTACGCATTCTTGGAACAACAGTGTCAGCACGTGTGAATTTAAACATTCTATTTTTTTTGAAAAAATCGCTATGCCCAACGCAATGTGCCATGATTAGTATCTGTAAATATAAAGGGTTTTCACGCATTAGATAAGAAATGCAAGGATCGGAGTTAATAATAAGTTCGTATGGAAGCCCGGAAGCTCCATGCTGATATTGTGAATGTTGTATTTCAAATGACTTTCCATATGACCAATGGCCATAATGTGTCGGCATGCCATGGTAAGACATGTTGCCTAACATTTCGTAGTAATCACACGTTTCATATGTTATTGGATACCAGTCTAAGCCATGGCTTTTAGCTAGTTTAACAATAGCCTCATCCCACAATTCTAGATCTTTAAGATTCCAGTCACTCATTTTGTTTCCTCTACCTTTATTAGGTTATATAACGGATAGTATACAAACTCTCCACCTAGTGTATATACACATGCACTTAATGTATTGCCTTCTTTTTCTATAATGTACCACCGGCCTTTTGATAAGCTAAGTTTTTCATACATACATTCTTCCCATTTTGGCTCTTCACACACTACTCCCAGGATTGAAGAATCATCATCGACAATTGGTTTGTTTCTGTAATACCACCCAAATCTCACTAGGGATGCTTCTCTAACTGGATGATTTTCCAAAAAATTCTTTAAAGGCCGGCCAGACGTCTTTTTTTCCTGATATAAACGCTGATTTGACAGAATTGATTTTGTCATAAAGTGCTCCTAAAGAGTTGTCGGTCTTTAACCAAGACATGTTTTCCATTGGGTCTATTTCGCAATACCCGTACAACTGACACATGTCTGCTATTTTTAATGTAAGCTCTAGAGTTTTGGCATTATCCGTAGACCAGTTATCTCCATCCGAACAATGAAACGAATATATATTCCAAGCCGCGGGATCATATCTTTTATTAATGACATCTAACACGTATTCAAGAGTCGGAGAGACCATGGTACCACCTCCAGTCCCTCTATTGAAGAACTTATCTTCATCTACTTCATACGGCTTGGTGTCATGCGCAATAAATACTAACTCGGTTTTTTCATATTTAGATCTAATGAAATGATACAAAAGAAAGAAAAAGCTTCTTGCAAGATATTTTTTATCTTTTGACATTGAACCAGAAACGTCCATTATGAAAAATATAACTGCGTTTGATATGTTTTTTTCTGTCTTCGTGATATGTTTATATCTAAGATCTGAGTCTATAAAAGAAAATGACTCATCTGGGTCTAGCTTTTCGGCACGTTCAGCCGCTTTTTTTCTTTTAATTCTTTGCTTGGCAGTTTCTTTTTTTGATAGTCTAGGTCTAATCCCTTGTGGTCTATGACCTTTTCTTTTCCATTTTTCAGAAACGATTTGTTTAAGTGATTTTTTCTCTAATTCTGGAAGCTCTAAGTCTGCAAATAAATAGTCCGCCAATTCTTCGAGTGTTACTTCGACATCGTAATACTCTTGACCGGGTTGATTTCCTGGTTTGTTTCCTGCACCGGGCTTTTGAGATTTTTGGCCTTTTTTAAGTACTTGGCCTTTATTTACATCGTGTTCGCCGCCGGCGCCGGTACCGGAATTATTTGATCCATACACAAACTTGTATTCTTTTATTCCTTTAACCGGTATTTTTATTTTTTTCTTACCATCTTGACCTATGATCGATTCTTCTGCGACAATATCGTGGATGCCATCTTTTATGGCGTCTTCTATTTTCTTTTTATGTCGGCGCCTATCAGAGGCAGATCTATCTGCGACAGTTCTATGGTGCGAGAATACACTACTCATTTTTACTCCCTTATTATATATTCATAATTATACGCCATTACGGATAAATATATAAAATTATTTTAAGATATAATCTCTAGCCCATCTTATAGCTGGCCTTAAATAGTCGTAGGCATGGTCTTCTAGCAAGCTTGGAACTACATATAGTGCCATTTGATGTTCAATTATTCCCGTAACCGGGTTTGGGTTAATTACAACTTGTTGTTCACTTTTTGCCAAATATATAGTTAGCCCTTCATATTCTGTAAAAGGATAATTCTGCGCTGGTAAAGTAATATTAGCCTCTTCTTTTAATTCTCTTAAAGCAGTGCTTAGAGAGTCTTCGCCAGGCTCTACTGTACCTTTTGGTATATCAAATATACCGCCATGCTTCTCTTGTAATGTTTGCGGACCTACTAGTCCTAGAAACTTAAGATCTGGATCTCTTGTAGAATATATTATAAATCCTGCACCAGCCATATGTTATTTACCGCCGGTTAGAACTTTACCAAAAACCATTTTTGCGTGTGGTACTGCCGGGTCTCCAAGCATTCGCACGTACCATCCGTCATACTGCCCTGGTGTTTCGGCTTTTGCTTTTGAATATTCAGCTTCCCGTTGGAGTCCGCTAAATTCAGGGTTGCCAGAAAAATACGGATGCTCTCCATACCATTGCACGTTTTTCTTGGCGACTAGGGCCATGGCTGCTTCTCTATCTGTTATTGCAGGTACTTTGTTTTTCATCGCTACCCCTGCTGCCGGACCGCTCATTTCTGCCCAATGCTGTCCGTCCATCAACCGAGCGACAGTATCTAATTTTGCATAGTCTTTTGCGGGTGTCGAACCATCTGTTGCGCTTAGAGATAATTTCATGTACCCTGATTTAGGCTTCATTCCTCGAATCACATCTGGATGAGGATCATCATCTATATCCCAAGCAAGAAACTCTGAATAATCGTTCCTGGCTGGATTCATTAAATCTTCTGCGCGTTGTATGTCTGCGTTTGGTTCACCCAATGCTTTTCTATAAGAATCATCGATAGGCTTAAAAAATTCGTCACGTAAATCTTTATTTTCTGGATCATATAAATCATCAAAAACATTAATTTCTTTGTTTTTAGAATATTTAGCTAGCTTAGAAAATGCAGCTGGAGGGTTTGATAAATTAGACGTAAACGCTTCTTTAATAAGCCGGCTGATTATTTTTCTTAATATATACTCAGACATGTTGTTTCCTTTTTATTGGTTTTTTTCTATGTTTCGACTAAGTCTATATAGGTAAAATTACGTCGACACGAATAATTATGTATCTTCGGTTTTCTTATCCCAAATAAATGAAAATGCATAATATAAAAACGTTAAAAATATATGTAACACCAACGCGAAGTACGCAGACTGAACTATAGATCCGGTATGCATCCATGCCAAAAATGTTGTGGATGAAACCGATATAATTTTCCAAGCCAGGATTTTTTTTAGTCTTTCTTCTTTGTAATACATTTTATCTCTTATAATCGTCAGCAATTCTTTTTATGTCTTCTAAATATGGCGTACTAACTTCAATGAGTATAGTTGGGCGGTTTGAAGTATTATCTTCTATAGATCCAAATCTATGAATCTGGCCTGGGTGTACATGGTATGATGCTCCTTCTCCTAAGATAATATAGCTATCTTCACTTTCAGAATCCCAAAGCGCTAGCTGGCCAGATAGAACATAAATTGTTTCTTCTTTTTTTTCATGGTACTGTAAGCTTAGACGATGACCGGAATCGATATGTAGTATTTTTCCAACATAGTCTTTTGTCTCGGCCCATATTATTTCGTGACCCCAGGGTTTATTAATTTTTTTACCTCCTAAGTTCATTTTTCCTCCAGTTTATTGATGTTTTTTCATTTTCAACTAATACTCCAGAAAACGGAATATTAAATATTTCACATATTTCTTCGCACTGTTTAATACATTCTATAGAATCCTCATATATTGTTACATGCATCGGTTCGAAAGTGTTTATAAGCGATCTATAACAATTCCTTTTATCAGGGTTTCCACAGCACATTAGCGTCATGTTTTTTACTGGGATATAAAAGTCGTTCATCCACTGTTTAGGTCCGGCAAGATTGTCTCTTCCCGTGACAAGAGCCACTATATAATGATCATGGCTAGAATAATGCTTAAGTTTTTCCACTATTTTCGTAATAGGTTTTCCGCCATGTGGGTATGATCGATATTCTTTAAAATCCATGTCCCACTTATCTGGATCTTTTTCGTATTCTCCAGTTGCTCTCCATTCAGAATAATCGGTAGGAGTCATTTCAATCATTTCACTGGTTTTTTTGTTTCCTATATATACTTTTGCATCTGGATTATGACATATGGTTTCATCAAAATCGAATATTATCAAGTGCTTATCATATTGTTCATGGTAGTCTATAGATTTGTGTATCATATGACACCAGCTAGGATAGCAGAACGATGAACTAAACTAGAACTACTCTGCACTTTTCCGCCATGACCGACTCCGGTTATTATTTTACAATTAACCTTCTCACATATATCCCACTCTGGGATTGTTCGAGCGTCAAATCGATCGCCTCCTTTGGTAAAATAGTTTGGCTTTAATATTTCTATTGCCTTGCAGACAGTTTGATCTTCGTCTGTTTCCCAAGGAACAACAAAATCAACGCCTTTTATCGAATTAATAATCTCCATTCTTTCTTCTAGTGACATAAAAGCATACCCTTTTTTTCTAATTAGAAAAGAGTCTGCATTAACGACAACAGCAACGAGCCCTAGCATTTGCCATGGATGAATGTCTTTATTCGAAGCTAAATCATACGTTCCTTTAATGCAGCGTACATGACCTACATGCATCGGGTCAAAGCCTCCAGACGTCATATAAATTGGTCTTTGATTACTGCTTTCCGAAAGAAAAGTTCTTAGATCTTGTATACTTTTTACTATAGCCATTTTAACTCCGGCGTTTTTTCATTAGAAACAAATACTCCGTCAGCGGCTCATTGTGGTTCTTTCTTTGAATGTTTGATCCATCTTTTAATACTGCTTTTGCGTGAGAATTGGTTTTGTGGTTTTTTGTATATAATTTTACTGAGTCGTAACCGGAATCTTCAAAAATATTTAGCAGATCTTGTTTTGACATTAGGCCTTTGTTCGAATATGAAAAAGCTAGATATTTTGTATTAAAAGCTTTCATATATTTGATTGTTGCTGGTATCACGATATCTTTAACGTTATACTCTAACTCATCTGTTCCTGGTTTTCCTTTGATTGAAAAAGGCTTGCCAGCTCTCCCCCATAGTTTAGGTTTGTTATTTATTATAATTGTATTCCATAGATGGTAAAAGGCCGAATACCTTGTTGTGCCAGATATCGATAGCTTTGTATTGTTTGACCCATATGGCGGGTCGACATATACGACGTCGTATTTTACGTCTTTTTCTAAATTAATAACGTTTTTTTGTAATATTACGTGTTTGTTCTTTTGCGGGCTATCGATTGGTACCATTTCTAATTTTAGTTTTTTTAAATTAGAAGGCACCCAATTTTTTAAATAACCATTGACATGGCCCATGGCGTTTGTTATTTTTACAACTGCTAGGAGCAGACTAGTTAACAACACGGACTTTTCTGCACAATCTTTCGGATATAATTCGTCTACCTTGTGTCTAACCATGTCTATTTTTCTTGCGTTATAATCTATCCAAGGTCGGCGATTTTTCTCTGAGTCGACTGTACTATTGTTATTATACGTACCTCCATAATTTTTTGTATACCAACCATCGGTAATTTTAAAATAGCTTTCATCTAAACTATTAAGATCATCTATTATTGTTTTAAGCTTTTCTGGAGACTTTATATCTAGCAGATATGCTTCGTTAATAATTTTAGAATAAGCTTGCATATCATTAGCGGTAACATTAAACATGTTTCTAAAATGATGGGAAACCCGGCCGGATCCGGAGAAGGCATCTAAAAAATTACCTTTACTTAGTCCAGTATAGTCTTTAATCGAATCTTCTATAAAGGATAATAAAACTTTTTTGGATCCCATATAAGGAATAGTTTTCATATCTTTTTGATTAGCCATTTTATCTCCGGGGTTTTTTATTTTAAAGCATTCTTGAAGTCTTCCGGAAACACGTCTTTGTTTCTAGAAAAGAAATAATCCCAACCAGCATCTAAAATGTATGTTATTGCATGATCCTCCTCGTTGCGCACGGATCTTCCTACGGATTGTACGATTACTTTTGCTGTCTGAAGAGGATACCACCATTTCCATTTATTCATTCTTTTCTTGACAAGTTTATCTCCTAGATACGGGTATGGTATTTTGCAAATAATCTGGAATCTGCTAGCATCTCCTTTTAAATCAACACCTTCGGTCATCGATGGAGATAACAACACTGTTGGCCTAGGATCTGACTGGTGATACGCTAAAACTTTATCACGGTCTGTTGAATCGTGGCTTAAGAGCCGCTTTGATCGTATGTTCTCTTTTAAATATCTTGCTATTTTATACGAATGACAATGTATAATTCCTTTTTCGTTTTCGTGCTGTTCGATAATCGACTTAACTGCTTCTGCCATTTTAGGCAAGTTTTTGTCTATAACACTTGCACCCATTTTAGCTATTGGAAAAGAATGAATTGGTCGCTTTTCGACGTCAAACGGACTCGCTATATGAATAAACGCAGCGTCTTTTTCGTCTATACCTAGGACTCTGCAGAATGCAGATTTATTCATGATCGTTGCCGACATTAAGAAGATCTTATCTGCTCTTTTGAATAAAAACTCTTCAGCGTATGGTGCAATATCAATAGGCTTAAATTCGAATTTTTTTCCATTCGGGTTATCTTCTATGTTCATTACCCAATTTTCTTTATCGTAAAGCTGAATGAATCGATTCAGTTTTGACCAATGGCCGTCGATCGCTGCCCATTTTTTCTCGAGAGCAACAAACTCGTTTAGTCTGTTTTTAAGCCCGGTGTTTTCTAAAGTTTTGGCCATTTGGCTTCTTACAGCTGTTAGTTTAGGCATATACTCAGATTTAATCCAATTATATACTTGAAATTGTGTTCCAAGTTTAACTTTTTTTGGATTTAATTTAAGCATTTTTTTGGCAAAATATTCTGTTATTGAAACCTCAACAAATTTAGACAGCTGCAATTCTATGTTATGACATTCGTCGACAACCATAATTTTTCTAGGCGGTAGAGTGCCAGACAAATTAATCTCAGTCAAAAAATAAGGAAAATTTGTAACCCCGTGGTCTCCCGCAATAAACTTGTTTTTGTCGACTACATAGTGACAACCACCAGCACACGACATTCTAAAGTTAGGGTCTTTACTCGCTTTCAGTTCTCTTCGTGACTCTTGACATGTTTTACTTTTATAGTACTGGCACCGATAATTGCTAGAAGACTTTAAAGATAACATACCTTTACTCTTAAAATCTTTCATGTATTGTTCTTGCAAGATTTTCTGAGTAGTAAGATAATAAGCTGCAGCTGCAAAAACAGGATCTGTACTGTTTGCTCGAGCAGCTACCGCTTGTGCAACCGTAAATCCAATTGCGCTTTTTCCAACTCCTGTACCAGCCTCAACTATTACAAATCTTTTGTCACTCTTAAATGAATCTAGTGAAAAATCAATTGCTTCAACTTGTTCTTTTCTTGGTTTTTTATACGGGAAATAATTTTTCCAATCTTCTATCATATATTCTCCTTAGTTGGTTTACAATACATTATACAAAGAGGAATCAACTATTACAAATTAATATGATTTTAAAATGGCTTTTTTCCCGACTTAAGTGCTATTTCGCATATGTGCTCGAGTCTTTCAATATGCTCGAAAGCATCCCATGGATTTGGTCCAATAGCACAGACCCCGTGGTTCGCTTGCGCTACAATGTCGAAACTTAAGTTTTTAGGATATTCAGACACTAGTCCTTGAGGATCGTTTGAAGAAGTAATTGCTTTAAATGTTGCAATGGCTAATTCTGTAGAAGTAACTGGAAGCACTGGTACCGTAGGACCGACCCTAGTGTATCTAGAAACCTCAGGAAACTGCTCTGCTAGTGTTTGCATATCCCACCCAGCAAAGCATGCAGCGATGATGTTGGTTGGGTGAAGGTGCACTATTGCCTGGGTCTTGTCTCTGTTCAGCAATTGCAATTTATGGTGCATCTCTAATTCTCCAGAAGGTAGGGATCCTTTTGGCACGTGCAACATATCATTATTTATTTTTATTTTTATTATGTGCTCCGGGTGAATTATTGTTTTTCTACACCCGGATGGTGTTATGTACAGCGACGCTTTTCCAGCACGCCTCAGAGATATGTTTCCGTCTCTCGTTGTAATCCATCCCTTCTCGTACGCTTTACGCATGACATCGCCCATGGCAGTTAACATATGCTTTCTCCTTTATAAACAACTTACTTTTAAAGTTGGTCTTTCTGTTTCTTGTACATCTAATCGTCCACGGTCCCAACTGGTATAGTACATTTCGTTTCCTACCATAAACGTAATTTCTCCAACGCCATATTCTATGTCTTCTGTTATTTTGTATATAATCGCTAGCATTGTGTCTTCAATATCTAAAACCAGTTCTGCCCTGTATGGAAAGGTTCCACTTGGATCTGGCATAAAAGTAAATATAGTCATGTCTGCAGAAATCTGCACTAAATCTCCTTCATGATAATTTTGAGTTAGTTTAAATTTATTCATGCTTTTTTGCTCTTATTTTCCACCAACCAGGTTCAGAATACATATGTTCTAAGCAAACGTTTTTAACGATTGAATTAACCACTAGTTCTGTTTTTTCTTTTGCGCAAACTTTACATGTTAAGTTAGCTTTATCAGAAATGTCGTTTACTTTTTTACGAGCTTTGTCTATCAATCTAGAATCATGCTCCATATAGTCGTCATCTGTATAGTGCATAATATACACTGTCAGCATATCGAATTTAATTTTTATTTGCGCAAAGCCAATAAACGTTTTATTATCGATATTGAATTGATCGATCCAAACTACTAATTCATCGATTAACTTTGTCCAGCCTACAGGAACATTACACCCTATACATTTAGAAAATAGCGGGTGGTTGGCGTATTTGATTGAAACCTGGTCGTGCTGCATTAATTACTCCTATATATGTTTTTTATAAAACTAATCGGAATTCTCCCGATTGATCCGTCAGGCTTTAAGATATCAACCATCGATCTTTTCAACGTAGTAGATGGTGGCGGTACAATGGCATATGATTTGATAACTAGTCCGAATTTACAATTTGAAATCGGTTTTAATCCTTCGTGTATCTCTACTAGATCTCCTACCTGAACATCTAGATCGCCTCTCACAGTCGGACCTGTTCTTCCTGTTTTTTCTTTTGGTTATTGATAATCTCATTGATTATATCACACGTTTGATCAGGCCCAGAAGTAGAGTATCCGCGATTGCCAGCCAGTACATACGCTTCGTAATCGTTTCCTACGTATTTCTGGCAACGGTCACCAATAAAGTATATTTCATTATAATCTTCAAAACTTTTAAAAGCAAACGTTTTATCCCAACCTGAAGGGTATATGTCAAAACTAGTTTCTCCACCTAGCTTAATAACAATATTTTCGAGATCGATCTGGTTCAATGATTGTCTTAATATTTTATGCCATGTTTTTCTAATCTCATACCTTCTTTCAAACCTAGCCCATTCTGCGCGCGTTTGTTGAGTGGCAGATCTCCCTATAGGACACCAGTTCAACATAGACCCTCTGTAAGATACAAAATTCCCTGTTAGAGGCATTTCTGGATATGCGCTAGCTATAGCACTCTGTAATTGCAAAACATTTCTAACCAATTGGTTGTAATTACTTTTTCCTATAGTTTTTTTCATATCCATTTCGTGCACATTCTTGAATATACCATTAGATAATCTATAATATTTAGTGCCGTTGCAAGGCATATAGTGTATAAGATCTGCAGAAACCGGGCTTATTTCATGCAAGATGCCACACTGCTGCTTTAGGTAGTCCATATCACTGCCTGTTACAATCCCAATTTCAAAACCATGACGTTGCAACTCTGCTAATTTTCGGCACATACCCATCGCCATTTTTTCCCTTGCTGGGGTTAAAGTGCCGTCCATATCAAACAAAACTATTTTTTTCATTGGTATCTCCAGTTTTATATATAATACTTAATTTTATACAACTGTACAAATATCATATTTCTTTGGGGAGAGACTCTATGAACTTAAACGACGTTATAAAAAAAATATTATTGCTAATGATTATAATATTCTCAGTTTCTTGCTGTAACACTGGCAGACACAATAGAATAAATAATGGCGCTTCTTTAATAAACATTAAGGATAGCGTCTTTTTTGTTTTTAGGTCAGATAGTATCTCTAGTAATGAAGAATCGATGATAGTGGCTCAATCATCTGGTACTGGGACAACAGTATATTCGAGTAGCGATTACTCTGACGTGCTGACAGCAGGGCACGTATGTGTTGATTATTTTTTAAATTTTCCAGGCATTGCTTATGATTACAAATTAATCGATTTCTATGGCAACGAAAGGCCGGCCGAATTACTAGCAATTGACATTGAATCAGACTTATGTCTTCTCCGAGTATATACTGAGTCGGTCTCGGTGCCATTTAGTACATCAGAAATGATCTCTGGCATGCCCGTACGGTACTCTGGGTATCCTATGGGCCTTTATATGCCTGACAGTCTTCACCATTTTTCTGGCCACTACTCTGGAACTGATAGAACTGGGTTCTCTATGTACAGCCTGGCTGTGACTGGTGGAAGCAGTGGAAGTGCTATATTAAATGATGATGGAGAAATTGTCGGTATGGTTTCATCCGTTACAGAGGATTTTGCTCATTTGGTTATAGGTCCAGGAATTGAAAGAATTAAAAAATTTATTTTTCTTAGTTCAACTTGTGAAAAATACTGTGTTCCGAAATAATACATTCAATATATTTTTTTCGTAATTCATCTAGCCTCGAGTTTTCAATAATGCCTAACTTTCTTTTATCATGTATCTTTGAGATTGAGTCAGCTATTTTTGCTGCAGTTTTGATATTTTTAAATGGACCAGCAAATGTATTGTTGTCTTCGTCTACGACAAACCAGCTTTTGTAACTCATTATTTTACTCCTTTCATGTTTATTTTGAAATCTCGCCCGGGCTTTACAAATTGTAATTCGCCGGTTGGCACAATAACCCATCCTCGTTTTAACTTGTTGTGGCCGCGGGTTTTAGGTGCAAAACCATCAGTCAAAACCAAATAACCGTCGAATCTTTTTAAGTTTTTATTTGCATGATCTTGTACGCACTGGAAGTCTGTACCTCCACACCGTGTTCTATCTAGACTCACTGTTGAGCGCTGTTTGATTGTACGCTCGGATTTTAAATCGACGCTAGTGTCGAAGTTAAACAAAGTAAATTCTACACGGTTAGCCAACTGCTCGAGTTCTCCAGACAACATTTCAAGGTCAGAGTCAGATACTGAGCCTGATTGATCTAGATAAACTGCGATAGATGCTCTATAGTTTCTCTTGCTTCCCGGGTGGATAGTTGGATACTTACGATTTAAACGTCGGATTGATGATGTTCGATCTGCTCGACGCGTCATTCCGCAGAATTGCTTAAGAACAGATTGCCATGGTACTTCTTTCGAAATCATTTTTCTCAGCTTGCCTTGCATATCTGCGCCGATAGAACCCCATCTATTTGATTGGTTGCATTTATTCACACCGTCTTCGATTGCTTTCTGAACTGATGCTTTGACTGCATCACGCTGCTCATCAGTTAACTCATCCCAGCCTTCATGACTGTCCATACTACCGCCTTCTCCGGAACCTGGAACAACAGTTATTTGATTTCCGTCTTTATCGACTAGATTGCCGTTCTCGTCAACCTTAATATCACCATCAGCCAACGCTTGGCTTAAGGACTTTCCATTCATTGACTCAGAAGACTCGATAGCGTTTTTTACATCTTCATCTTCCATAAGCTGGGCGAAGTACCATTCGGAATATTCCCCTTTTGGAAAACTAGCAATCTTCTGTGATATCATCTCATAACGTTCAGCGGCCTTGGGACCCATTTGAAGTTTTTGCTCTTCTGTTAAAGAAGTGAATTTTTTGCCTGGGATTAATCCGCCTTCAGGCAGTTCTAGTTCGTCGATAAGAGAGTTGATAGCCAAGTCAGTTGCGTAATTCCAAACGATGTGAGGCTCGTGCCGTCTTTTTGTAGTATGTTGATATATTAAATGGTAACATTCATGCTTAAGTAAACCCATGACTTGCGCATTTGTCAGTCCGGCCATAAACTTTGGATTATACCAAAGGTGCATCTCACTATCTTGAATGAAGACGCCGGCAGTTGAGATTTTGTCTGTACTCTTTTTTTTCATTATTCGGAAGATTTCAGCAAAAAATGGCTCTTTCCACATCAGACGAATAATATATTCATCTAATTTAAAATTAACCACTTCTTCTTCCGATGCCTCACGAGATACCAAGGCCTCGTTTCCAGTTTCTTTATTTGACATATTCACTCCTTTTTACTAAGTATATACTTAATTTATCCACTTTTTCAACATCGCACACAGATTTTACGAATTTATTTGCATTCTTTATTAGTCTTCTAGGACTGACTTCATCAATGCTTCCATTATAGTGTACACATATTAAATCCCAATCTGGGTTTTGCGGAGATCGTCTGACAATATCAACTACTATGCCAAATTGGCGAGTTGATTTAACCATGACTAAATCTCCTTTGTGTATTCTATCCATGAAATAAATCTCCAACAACGCGGTGGGGAACCCACCGCGTGGAATGTTTAGCTAAGTTGTCGACTATTTTTAACTGCTTCTACAATATTTGTGCCAATCAGCTTATGCATAATCTGAATATTTTTGATGTTTTGTGACTCAGTAATCTTGTTCCAACAATCAACCATCATTTCTCCAGGCAGTTCTCCCATAAAGTCTGCGATTGCTTGTGCATTCTTTTTTGTCCAATCGTTGTTTTTAGAGTGTTCAGACACTTTCGCAATCACACTGTTCATCATCGATGCCTGCGCTTTTTCAACAATCTCTTTTGTGACTTTACCGGCTAAAACGTCTTTAGCAGAGATTTGACGAGCATAGTTTTCCATGAACGCACAGAAAGCAATTGCGGCTTCAGTTCCAATCATCCCCATTGACAAAGCATAAGCACCAGCCGGGCGCGGACTACCTGCAATCGATGTTGGAGCCATGTTCATGTGACACAATGCTTCGTTCAGACGATGCCAAGAAGCAGGATTTGGACAAACCGTACCAGGCTCTACAGTTGAAGGGTCGACTCGAAGATGTGCTGGGTTTTGTCGAATGAAGTCCATTAGAACAGAGTCGACGTTATTTTCGCCGGCCCAAGTAAGCCAATCTTCTGTTGAAGGCTCAATATCAGCAACCCAAAAGCGTCGAAGAAGCGCTGGATCCATTTCATTGACGTCATATTCTGATCCAAAATTAATAGCAGCAATAACTCGGGTTTCAGAGTGCAATTTATACGGATTACCGTTCTTATCATTGCCAAGTTCTCGGTCAAGCACAATCTGAAAGAATGCTTGTTGTACGCCAGGAAGAGAACGATTGAGTTCGTCTAACATGAGAACACAAGGCTCGTTGCAAGCACGGACAAACCAAGAAGGCATGCAGAACGTCATGATTCCAGTATCTTTCATTGACTCAATATCCGGGTAACCACCAACATCACCTTCTGACATTGTGGATCCACGAACATCAATAAAAGGAAGTTCATGAACGTCAGCAATCTGACGGGCTAAATGAGACTTACCGACACCTGTTGGACCACGCATTAGAATTGCAATGGAAGCCGGAAGATTTGGAGCGACTACTTTAAAAGTCGAGATTGTTATTGGATTTTTAGCTGACATATTGTCTCCTTAAGTTTTTTAAGCGTAAGATTTCTTCTTACATATATAATTTATCCTGTTGAACACAGGACTACACGGTTTTTATTCACAAAGTCTAACGTTTTTTGATGACCATTCTTCTACAAGCGAGCCTACAAGAACTGTAAGATGGGTGCAGATTGAAACTAGTTTTGGCTTTCCAGAAGGGTAATTTTTATGCACTATATCTTTGGTACTAATAACTAGTCCAATAGTATATTTTACTGCGTTATCTTCTCCTTCCATGACGACTCGAGAATCTCTCTTATACTGAACCATGTCGCCTTCTGAAAAGAAGAATTGCTTGTAGACTTTTAGTGTTTCTTTTTGATCTTCAGCCGATGTAATTGTTTCTAATTCGTTGCCGGCTGTTTGAATCTGATGCTTTCTATTTTTTCTTGCTTCTCTCTGAGCTTTTCTAAAGTCAGGTTCGAGCTGCATCTTATTTTGAGGTTCAGGCTGAGTTTCTTCTGCTTCAAGATCTTCCATCTTTATTTGTGCTAGCTGATCTCGTATCGATCTTTTTTCATGTCTAGATATTTTTCTTTTCATGGTAACTCCATATTTTAATTAATTGATACATATAGGAAGGTTTTCCCTCTTATATATATAATTTATCACATATCATGATGCTCTACACAAAAACCCACAAATTAAATCCAATCAAGATCATCGTCGGGTGGGCCTTTCTTTCTTGGGCTTTTTTTCCCTGGTTTTGGTTTACTATCGTCTTTTTTCTCTTTGGTTGGGTTCGAAGCTTCAGGCTGCTTCTCTATATATTTTGAGAAATCTATCGATGAACCAGTGCTTTTTGGTTTGCCTGAATATGGACTAGTACTATGTGCAGCCTGCAAGACGCTGACTGGGATACCTGTCACGAATGATTTAAACATGTTTAAAAGATCTTTTTCAATGTCTAGATTAGAAGCCTCAGGTTCGCCAAGCCAATCTAGACATTGGACCCACCCTTGTTCGTTATGCCATTTTTCCAAATAACCCGATATAGAATACCCAGAAAGATCTGATGTTTCATATTCGTCTGCTTCTGGGTTTTTACCGAACGCAGCCAAAAAATCGCTAGCAGACATTTTTGTAATTCGAATTCGCACTCTTCCGGATTCAACTTTCCCTAAATAAGACAAAGAGTAGCCCCACATAGACTCAAACGTTTTTGAATCTTCCGAGGTAGCTGTAGCAAGTTCATATAACTTTTTTACTGTATACTCTGCATTAACGCCTTTTAATGACATGTTTCCTCCTCTAATTATCATACTATATTATATAATGAAGGATCTATATTTACATCAAAAATAATTCTTTTAGCTAAAGATATAGTAGAAATAACTGTAATAGTCGAAAAATAATTCTTTTAGCCTAAATATATTTGTTTTATAACGCGGTATACCATTCGTCGGATTCTGGATTCGTTCATGGTTTTTCTTGTGATTAAATCAACTTGAGTTCTAGCCCAGTGGTTTGCTGAAGCTTCATCGGAAAATATTCTTTGATACGTCGAAAGATCGGGATTGCTTATGCATTTTACTTCTGCAGACCATTTGCCATCGTTCATTGCAAACATGTTGACGTCAACGTTGGTATTATCCATCATACTATACGGCTTATCCCCCAAGCTTCTTGTGCTGTAATTTCTACCTATTTCTTCTTTAATCCGTTTTAAACGGCTGGAATTAGTAATCTTCATTTGTTATAACCGTGATTGCTGAAAGAGCAGAAATGCCGGCCGGGTATACTTTTGCTAGCATATCGATTGCTGCTTCTATATATCCTGGAACTGAATTTTCTAGCCATTGAATTAATTTCTCACCTGCGCCTGAATGCTTTATAATACCCTTTAAAGGGCTAGCAACATCGGAAGCTAAATCAACGGCTTTATCGAACAAGCTTTTCTTTTCATCGTTATCTGCCACAATAAAGTCTTTGACCCATTTTACGACTGACATTATAGTATCTGTCATTGTGTCTTTTAGTGCTTTAGCATCGTGCACTACGTCTTTAATCCAATCCGGAATGTTTTCGTAAAGGTCTATGAATGTTTTAAACGCATCATCAGCAAAAAGAGTTATCGCGTTTTGTACTAGTGCATCCGCCCCTGGAATTGGAACAAAAACTCCGATTGCATCGCCGATCGGTTTAGCTATTTTTGTTAAAAGGTTTCGGAAAGCTTTTGTTATTTTTTCCATCCATTCTTCAAATGGTAACCCTAAATTTTCTAAAGTTTCTCCTATTCCAGAGATTGCTTCTTGTACTAGATTGTATATATCCTGCGGTGTGTCTTCGAGTGTTGAAGAAAATATTTCTACTATGGTTTCTTTAAGCTCCATTATATCTGAAAATATTCCTTTAATACTGACCAGCATGTCACCTGCACTGTATCCGAAAAACACTAAATCATTAACCATTTCTGCAAAAACCCCGGCCGGTGCACCAGCACCTAAAGAACCAAGAGTAATACCGCCTTCAAGTGCTGCACCTATTCCGGTTTGCAATACGTTAGACAAGTTATCTATGATAAAATCTTTAATGCTAAATTCTAAAAGTAGGTCTCCTTCACACACTAATGCTGCATATTCGTCTATTTGGTCGATGCTGAAGTCCGACGCCCAAAAGGCTTCTACTTTTCTTTCTAAAAGCGCCCGGGTGTCTAATAGTCCGCTAGAGCTGTACAAATTATTTGCTAGGCTGTATGAAATCATTGTTTTCTCCTTTACTACATTATAAATATACTGCTCAATCGATAAAATCTATTTTAGTCTTAACCCTGTCCATAGTCCAACAACTGTATCTCTGATCATCTTATCTGTCAGCATATGGGGTATTTCCCATTTGATAGGTAATTCTTCTTTTGGCTGATGAACTGCAGTTGTAGAGCCGCCGCCTCCAAAAGGTCCTCCGTTTTGCTGATTCACGACCACTGTTCGTTCTTGCTGCTTTATCCATCTAATTATTTTATCATCTGTCTGAGTAGAAGATGACACTATCTGCGCTTGCGAATCATATAATGTTGATCTAACAACTAGCTGGTTGTCGTCGATCGTTATTATTGTTTCCATAAAATACTGTGAGTTCCCTATTGTGCATTTTAATGGGTCTCGTCTATAATTACAGTCTGGCCAATGGTACTTGATCGTTCTTTCGTTGTATACCATCATTTCAGTACCAACCAGTGATAACGGCTCATATATACCGCGGTCATTCATTGCCTTGACGTTTCTAGGAGCATAAGAACCTGTATAAGTAAACGCAGTATCATAATCGATTATCGCTTCAATACTTTGGTTTGTACTTAAATTGTTGACTTTTATTGGCGCGACGAAAACCTCTATATCGCTGCTAGCGACTACTTCTATTTCTGCGTTAACCTGTATTTCAGGTAGTTCTTCTGCAGAAACTAAACCTAGTAAAAATAATAACATAGCAATTCTCCCTGCTTTAATAATAATTATACGTACAATTAAGAAATGCCCGAATTACGGGCATTTCTGGGTTAAGCACATGTTTTTTGACTATCGATTACATCTTATGGTCGACGTACAATTTGTACAAATTTCAATTTAAGCCTTTTTTTAATTGACATCTTTTAACATGCTTCGCTAGTTGGCCAAGTACTTTGGCAGCCCTATAACTGTCTTCTCTTTTAATATATTTCGATACTTCTTTTATCAACGCGTTGATTTTTTGATAGTCTGTGTCTTCCATTATTTTCCATATATTCTAGTTATAAGTGAATACTTTCTATTATAATTCTCGTTAATTGATCTTAATCCAATCACTGTCATGAACGCTTCGACGTTTTGCATTCCACCAACAAAATGCGCAGCTAGCTTTTTAGCCTCTGGATCCTTTGCGGCTTGTTCTAAAATATATCTAAAATCCGAAGCATGGAAATCAGCAGGGTCTTTTGTTGGGTTGGTTACAGAAGGCATTGTACTCGAGTATTTAGAAGCCATAAGCATCTGAACGTATTCCGGAGAGTGCTCAATAGCTGGTGCAGCGTTTGCTATTGGATCAGGCACGTTTAAATCCGGGCTAGCTTTGGCCAGTGCGTAAGAAAATCTTTTTGCGTCATTTCCTTTTACGGACGAACCTAGGTATACTGTAGTCCCTGGAGCATAAGGAGTACCAGCGTAATTTTTTTCTGGGTTTGCCGGCATGATTGAATCGTACGCAATCGAGACCGGACTAGGTGAAGGACTGACTAATACCTCGACGTTTTGTTTGCCGGCTAAAAGTATTTCCCACATTGCCTTTGACATCTCTGCAGTCACTGTAATACCGTTTATTTTTCTTTGTGCTTTTTCTGATTTCGGATTAGAAACATAAACTACAACTTTGTCTGCCATACTTAAGTAATGATCGACCATTCCTGCATGACCAGCGTGTGGAGGCTTAAAAGCCCCTGGTATAACTGCGACTGAACTAGAAGTATGTTTTAATTGCGCCGTTTCCTGGCTACCAATTGCCTCATACATCATCTCGAGATCTTTAAGGCTGTATATACTTTCAGACATATTAACTATGGCCTCTGGTTGATCCTGCGGTACCGGCAATCTTTTTGCTCTTCCGATTATCTGATTCGCCATGGCGAATGACCCGGTTAACTTAACTAACTTTTTAGACCCTGGAGGATATTCGAAAATAAGACCTTCAACGGTTGAAGCAACGTTTTCTATAGGACCTAGTTTGGCTAACTGCTTTTCTAAAAGCTCTCCGTACTTCTCGGCATCATCTCCAGTATAGCCTTCGAGCCTTTCGATAGACTGTAATAACGTGTTTCGCATTCTTTTAACTTCTGCGTCACCGTCTGTCATAAAAAACGAATGAAGGCCGCGTAGCGCTTCGATAGCGAAATCAGACACTGCTTTTGCAAATGGAGATACGGCTTTACCAATAAATGCTCGAGCCTTTGTAGCTGATGCATACTTTGTAACTACCTTCTTTTGCTCGCGAGTGAGGCCTTTTTTAATATCATTGACACTAATCAATTCTTCACGGCTAGCCTTTTCCCCTACCTGTACTACTCTTTTAACTAACATATCAAATTTATTTTTTGGCAAACCTGAACTAGCTAATTCTTTTTTTAATGTATCGATGACTAAATCAGTCAATCTTTGATCATCTGTATATCCCATCTGGTCGATTGCATTAACTGCATTTTCATATGCTACATTGTCAGCAATGTTCTTAAGATCAACGTATCGAGGGCCAAACACTTGCCACTCTTTAGCATCAGTTGTTTTCTCAACATCAGAGATTATATCGACGATGTTGTCGAACTCTAGATCGCCAGCAGTAAACAACTCAGATTCAGTCATCTTTCCGTTTAGACCGATCGGAGAGTACTCTTTAAGGTTATGCAGAACAATATAACTTCCGTCATATACGATGATATTTTCTGATTCTGGGAGCATAATTTCACAATTAACGAACCGGTAC
>TARA_R110001592_G_C13192255_1_pt1 | contig 30852 bp, 31 predicted proteins | sample TARA_R110001592 | Tara Oceans TARA_R110001592 (sample SAMEA4398387) | marine metagenome | biome: Polar Biome; feature: [SRF] surface water layer (ENVO:00010504); material: water (ENVO:00002006), including particulate matter (ENVO:01000060) such as... | depth 5 m | reverse complement strand
AATGAAATACTAATCTAAAAACGGTCAACTCTAATCAGGGATACTCAATTAGTAGGACTTTTCAATACTCCGAAATCCTCCCTCCGAATGGTAACTCTGGTCTTCAGGCCCCATGTTATAATCTAAATTATATCTCTAGTACTCTCCCAATCTCAGTACTCAATACTCTGTACTCAGTACTCTCCTACACTATCTTCGCTGGAATTATTTTATCATTGCTGCATGAAAAAGCAGGTACCTATCTTCAAACCTTTCTTTACATGGCCCTTGCTACTTTTAATGCTAGGCTGCTCTTGGGATTATCATATTAGTCATTACCGAGCGCCCAAAAATTTGCAAGACGGCAATTTAAACAACTACACTATTGTAAAAGATAGTATTAGCGGCAGTTTCGGGGATTGCTTGCGACAAAAGTATTTACGCCTACCCGATTCAGCCCACTTTTATAGTGACTGCGATTGTCCTAATGGCTTTGCAGTAGACAGCGCTTATGGTAAAAGCCACAAAGTGATTTGGACCCGCATTAATATCCTTGCACCTAAAAACCCCAATTACCTCTATAATAAATCTACCTATCGCTTTTACGATCGCAGAGGCAGACCAATAAAGCAGACCACTAATATCTACCAGCCCGATACCAATTACCAATACCAACAGTACTTTAATGAAGAGGGCGAGCTACAAGCCGAAAAGCTTCCTTATTACAGTGAATACGAAATAGACGGCTTATGAATTATGGACCTGATCCCAAAGTTTTAAAGGAAATCATCCAAACTGAAATGCCCTTTGGGAAATATGCCGGTCGCCGCATTTATGAACTACCCGCTTATTATCTCGAGTGGTTTGCTGGAAAGGGCTTCCCGAAAGGTCGCATTGGTGTGCTTTTAGAAACCATGTTTGTGATTAAAACCGAAGGATTGGAGAGTCTTCTTCCTCCTTTGGTAAAAATGTATCGTCCCCGATGAATACTTTGTTAATTCCCCGCCGCAGCGATAAGCCAGAGTGGACCAGCCTGCCCCTATTATGTGAACTACAATATCCATGGGACGAGGATACAACCTTAGCAAAAACCCATTTCAAAGCCTACCATACGGGCGAAGACCTGCATTTTCAGTTTACCGCTTATGCAGATAAAGTGCGCATCTACCGTAAGGTAAACGACAAATTAGAAGTGCGATTTTCTGAGAGAGTGGAACTTTTTTTCCGTGAAGATGCAGGTTTACGAAACTATTATTGCTTAGAAATGGATCCGGCATTGCGCGTTTTGGATTATCAGGCGAAACATTACCGAGAGTTTAACCGCGACTGGCAATGGCCCGAAAGTTTAAATCTTGTTTGTCGCTCGCAGGCAGATGCGTATTTATTGAGTGGTAAGATTAGCCTAAAAACATTGACAGCTCTTAAGTTATTAAAGGGCAATGTTTTAGAAGCGGGTATTTACCGTGGCCACGTCCTTTCCCTTAAAGGAGAAGAAGCTGATATTCGCTGGTCGTCATGGTTAAAACCAGAGGCGATGGAACCCGACTTCCACATTCCCAGTTCTTTTGGGAAATGGGTTTTGGAGGAGTGATTTACTCTTGATTTATCAGTTTAAATCTTGGCTTAACTAAATAAATTAGAAAAACAGCAGCAGCCATCCACCCGTAATTAACACCTAGAACAAGGGGCTTAGAAGAGGAAGGAGGGGGAGACCTAAGACCCCTCATTCTTGGTGATTAATTGTTACGGGTAATATTAAAAAAGGGATACACCCAAAACTAAAAAGAGGCTCTATTACTTCATGTGTTCCCAGCCAAATAACCAGCCAAAGGTGATGGCAGCAATAACTCCCGGGCGAAACTCTAATTCGACATAGTAATTCATCCCGTCACTAGCAGCCTGTAAAAAGCCGATCCTGCCCCCTACATTAAAGCCCTCATCTTCTCTAAGCCCCGTTAGTATAGGAGCATAAAGCATATCCAAATACACTTGGGAATTAGTAAAAACCTCACGATAGTAGCCTTCTTCATTTTTAAGCGAAACCTTTACATGTTTGCGTGTGCGCAAGACCAAGCCAGCGGACAAACCGGTTGAACTGAAATTTCCATTGGTCCAGTATTGAAAGCCCCCGCCGCGCACCAATAAGTCTGTCTTTTTCTGGCCGTCCGCATAAAAGTACTCCTCGCGAATGGTTGTGTTTGAAGCACTATAATCGGTAGTTACTTTGACTCTAGCCTCCTTCTTTCTCCCCGGTATTATCGGAAAGAGCGCTGCCAATTCAATATTTCGAGAAGAGCCATAGGCTTCACCTTTATATTTAACTTGACCCAAGCCCCCTATTTCATATCTAAACCGTCCATTCAAAGTAATTGGCAAAGCCGGCAGTTTGTATTGACTTTGTAAGCCTGCGCTAAAACCCATCCCTGTAGTACCAAGGAGGTGTGACGAAACTTCAAAGTGGGTAAACCCGCTCCACTTTGTTGTATTTACCTCATCCACAGTAAAGTTAACCTCACCTATTGTGGTGGTGGTGACTTTTCCAGCTTGCGCATTAGCTTTGCTTGAAACTAAAAAGATCAGGGCTAAAACAGCCGATATAGCATAGATGTATTTTTTCATACTAATTTATTTTTACTTGAATAAAACCCTCTTGGCAGAGGCACCAAGAACTTGCTCCAACAATAGTTTTCAAAGCCAAAAAGGAGCCTATTTGGGTCTTTTCTATTGGATATATTTAACCAAGGGCAATGTCTATTTTATCAAAATCCTCTGTAAAAAGTCGCAGCTGCTTTCAATACTTAATCGGGGCTAAGCCCTAAATTGGTTTCTTGCTTAAATTGAGATCTGACCAGTTACTTTTAGCAAGTCCATATTTATTTTAAAGGCATTTTTAATTCTAAAACAGTTGACTTTCGGGCTGTTGGTGGTATCCAAGCAGTATCCTGTTTCCCGAAACCAAAGTTGGCTACGAAGGGGAAAACTTTCAAGAAGCCGTTCACTCGCCAGAAGCTATATACCGTGTTGTTGCGAGTATTTGCTTTTTGGCATTATTCAGAATGATTACTTTTCTACATAATCACTTTTGAAATTAGCCAATAAGATACTTGCATACCTTTTAATTATTGTATCAAAACTTTGGGTTTCAATGCTTTCAAAAGATTTATCTTTTTTGTTTAGGTAGGCAAAAGGAATAGCGGGGTTGAATTCGGTACCGGCATATTCAATTAAAATCCCCGAAACGTATTTACCTAAACCATATTTCACTTTGGGATCATCTGGAACTGGGTTGGGGCCATGCAAAGAAATTCGAATGGCACTCAGGCCGATTTCATTTTTTTCTTTCCTAGTTACAATTTGCACCGTCAATAAGGCATCAACCCCAAGTTGATTTGCTAAATCTGCCATGGATGATATTACTTTTGGATCCGTTCCGCTCAATACAGTAGGTGCTGGGAACACTTTATACCCTGTTGCCGCCACTATAGACTTTTCACTCTGACCTTGGAGATAATTGGCAGAGGCTAAAACCGCAGATCCCATTTTAGAAGTTTCAATTTGGAAGTTGTCGTAGATTTCTAATGTTTCCTCAGTTAAATATTCTTCCGGTGTTAATAACATAATTCCTTGAGAAGAGAATTCATTTTTAAGAGCATTCAATGCCTCATCATGAAAACTTTGTAATATTTCTTTTCCACCATCAGTGGTTAAAAAGGATTCATAAATCCCACCTCTTCTTATAGCTTTTGAGTCACGCTCAGATAAGTCAGCGGTAAAGAAAGAGAGGATACCAACTTTTTTCAAAGGTGGAACAAGAGGATCAGGCAGGTCAACTCCTTTTCTTCTTGCATTTTTTGCAAAAGACTTAACAAGGACAGCTGAATTGCCACTGCTTACTTTTTTTTCAAATTTTTTATCCGACAATTCTGCTAATTCCTGAATGGACTTTTGACCATAGACGTTCACTATTCCCAAGAGAACTGCTACTAAAATTAAAGTATTTTTCATTTTCATTTCTTTTATTGATTATTTAAAGATTAGCTTCAACTCTCTATAGAACTCAGTATAAAGAGGGTTTTCATACCTTTATTAATTGATTTCTTGATGCCTTTAAGGCCTTTGGTTATTGAATATTCAAATTTGATGCGGTATTTTTGAAATATGTCTAATGGTAATTCGGTATTCCCCTCGCTGAAACTCGGTATTTTTCTATTTTTCGTCCCTATCATGCTTATTCCACAGGCATCTATTGGCCAAAAATTGGATTCGCTAGTTACCGAGTTACCTGCGCTCAAGGGGCAAGACCGGATAGACGCCTTGCATTTCCTTACCCAAGAATATGCCTATATAAACATGGACTCCGCCCGCATGTATTTGCAGATGCTGGTGGATTACGCGGAGCAAATCGATGACGGTAGAGCTTTGGCTGTTGCCGCTCTGCTCAAAGGGAATTTTCTCTATGACGATGGCCAATATGACCTCGCTCAAAAATATAATCGCGAAGGCCTAACTAAAAGCATTAGCATTAAAGACACGAGTGTTATTGCGCGTTCCTATCTAAATATTGGCGCTACTGCAGATGCCGCTGGAATTAAAGACAGTGCCATAATCTACTACCTGAATGCGGTTAAATTCTTTGAATATCTCAATGACACTCTGAACTCAGCTTATTTGAACCTCAACATTGGATTAGTATTTAAATCCATGAGTGAGTTTCCCAAAGCACTGGATTATTATCAAAAAGCATATCGTGACTTAAGTTTTCTCAAAGATGATTTTGGCATTACAAGCATCTCCACCAACCTAGCATCTCTTTACATTGAAATGCAGGAGTATGATAGCGCAACTTATTACGGCAATAAAGGCTTAGAAGGATACAGAAACCTTGGATTTACAGCCTATGCCATGTATCCACTGGAGGTGCTTGCCAAAGCTAATTTTCATTTAAAAAATTATTCGCTTTCCGAAAAGCAATTTTTGGAAGCATTTGAGCTGAGCCTTGCCAATCAATTTGAAGAAGAAACTTTTACTATCAGCTTGGGTTTATCCGATTTATATCTAGCGCAAGCTAAACTGCAACTCGCGGAAGAATACGCACAAAAAGCTTATGTTCTTGCCCATAAAACGGGGAGTTTAGAAGATCTAGCAGGGGTTAACAAGATGCTTTATCGTATCACCAAAAAAGCGCAGCGCTATGCAGAAAGCATGGCCTACTTAGAAGCATCTCAGCAATACCATGACTCCGTTCAAGGTATTCAAAAAGTAAAGGTAATTGCTGACTTAGAAACCAAGTACCAAACCGCAAAAAAGGAACAAGAAATAGCCCATCAAAAACTTGATATTGCCGCTAAAGAATCTGCTATCAAGTCGCAGCGAATGCAAATTTTTGGTCTTATCGGTAGCATATTCATCTTAAGCCTCTTCGCTTTTATTTTCTACAATCAATACAGAAATAAGCAAAAGCAAAAAATGCAACAAGCCCTATTTGAAGAAAAATCAAAAGGCTTTGAAGCGGTAATTAATGCCACAGAAGAAGAGCGCTCTAGAATAAGCAAGGATCTGCATGATGGTATTGGTCAGCAACTAAGCGCACTCAAAATGTCGCTTAACAATGTAAGTCAGCAGATTACTGACGAAACGCAAAGAAAAAACCTCCAAGTAATTAGTGAGCAATTCTCTACTTCCGCAGACGAGGTTCGCCAAATCTCTCACCAGATGATGCCACGCAAGCTCCTGGAAAATGGACTGGTGGAGGCCATCGAAGATTTATTATCCAGTAGTTTTCAGTTCTCTAAAATCACTTATCATTTTGAGCATCATAAGGTAGCCAATCGCTTTAATCCGCGCATAGAAATTAGCCTGTATCGTGTGCTGCAAGAGCTGGTAAACAACATCATAAAACACGCTGACGCCAGCGAAGTAGCTGTGCAACTCATTAGGAATAAAAACACCCTACTGCTTTTCGCAGAAGATAATGGAAAAGGCATGCCCGAATCCTCCAGTAAGGGTCATGGTCTACTCAACATCCGGAGCCGATTAGATATGGTTAAAGGAACCGTAAACTTTGAACCTAGTCCTAATAGCGGTACCTCTGTGTCTATAAAAATCCCCCTTGAATGAAGGCGAAAACCACATTAATTATAGTTGATGATCATCAAATGGTGGCGCAAGGAATCGCTAGTTTTTTCAAAAATGATGAGGATATTGAAGTCATTGGAATTTACCACTCGGCTACCGAGGCCTTTGCCAAAATAAAACTTCTATTACCCAATATTATTCTCACGGATCTAGATATGCCGGGCATAAATGGACTAGAGTTCGCTCAAAAAATTCAAAAGGAAAAACTCCCCTGTAAACTGGTTTTACTCACCATGCATTTAAATCAATCGGTTGTAAAAGAGGTGATGAAGCAAAAACTAGATGGTTACCTTCCTAAAAATGCCGATAAAGCCGAAGTAAAAGCATGCCTGCAAGTCGTAAGTTCAGGAGGTACCTATTTCTCTCCTAAAGCTATGGAAGTTCTAATGTCTAGCAGTCAGCAAATGGATATAACGGGTTTAAAAAAGAGTCAAAACCTATCAGAGCGTGAACGTGAAATATTGGTACTAATTGCCGAGGGTCTAAGCACCCGCGAAGTAGCCGACAAGCTATATATTGCCATTCGTACCGTAGAAACACATCGCAAATCCATTTTAGAAAAACTCGAGGTGAAAAATGTAGCGGGCATGGTGCGGATAGCGGTTCAAGAAGGACTATTAGAAGGATAGCTTACTATGGTTTTGACCTTAAGTCGCTAACAATTTTTAAAAAACTGTTGTTAACCAAACTCCTGTTCTTTCCCTTAAAGGAAAAGAATCTGATGTTTAAATTCCCAATTCATTTGGAATTTGATTTTGGCGAAGTAAACCTTTATTTACTACCCATGACAGTTTAAATTTTCAATCCGTTTTTTTAATCCTAGCCCTCGTCAAAACCATAATTATCAATACATTATTTCGTTCATTTTTTGGTTACGAACGCTTATCCTCTTTTAGAGGAGTTCGTGAGCTCGTCGCGTTGCTCCTCGGTTACAAACGGCTTGTTTATTTCTTAAAGGAGTTTGTGGGCTCATCGCTACGCTCTTCGGCTCCCAATTTGCTAAAGCAAAGGCTTTTATTTTGAAGATTCGTAATTGAGGCCGGATAACCTACTAATTACGAATCAGACTAAATTGTAATATGAGTCTTCGTTTATCTGATTCTGGGCAACATGTCATCAAATCTTCTTTGTTTTAAAACCTAAAACTAATTACTCAGGGTGATAATTTCCTTCACATGTAAATCCTCATTCGCACATTGCACCAAATATTTGGCTAAGCTCTTGCGGGAGATAAAGAGTCCTGGTTTAGGCTTAGCATTTTGGCTAACTTTTACGGGCCTAGCTTCTTTATCGTTTAATCCAACAGGGCGTACAATGGTAAAATTTATATCGGCATTTTGTACTACGCGCTCTTGCCGATCGTGATCTTCATACACGGGGCCTATCTTGCTAAAGCGAATCATCAACTTAAACCACCAAGGGATTTCGGCGCGTGAATCACCCACACCCCAAGCGGAAACGCTAATAAGCTTTTTCAAGGGGATGTGTTTTGCCACATCCACTACATTTTGCATGCTTTTGGAAAGTAGGTTTTCGGGAGAAACCAATTTAGACCATGGGTTTTCGCTGGCGCGGGATATGTTCAATGCCGAAATTACCACATCACAAGATTCGCAGGCTTTTTTAACATCTGCATAAGCGAAAGGCGTACCCATCACCGTTACAAGATTGGGGTGATTAAGATCAAAGACCTTCACTTCGCGCACTAAGGCCTTTACCTCCCAACCTCGGGCCAGTGCCTCTTCCACCACCAGTTTACCTGTTCTACCACTAGCGCCTATTATTAGTACTTTCATAATTATTTATTGCACCCTAAAACATTAAAATTTCGAGGGGTAAATCCTCACTTATTTGCCTTTACCTTTGCCGAAAATTCTCTCCTGGAAAAGAATCAAAAAATTTGGGCTCATGTGGCTCTGTTTGCAGTAGCGCTAATTTACGGACTTAACTATTCTATTGCGAAAGATGTAATGCCCAATTACATTCAACCCCGCGGTTTTATTTTAGTTCGGGTAATGGGTGCTGTGATCCTCTTTAATATCTTGTACTTCCTTTTCCCTAGAGAGAAGGTGGACAAAGCCGATTATGTGCGCATAGCCCTAGCCGGTTTTTTCGGAGTTGCCGCCAACCAATTGTTTTTTTTCGAAGGTCTAAACCTCACCACCCCCATTAGTGCCGCGGTAATAATGACGACCAATCCGATTATGGTTCTTAGCTTATCCGCCATCATTTTGAAAGTCCCTCTAAATGCCGCGAAAATTATCGGCATTATTTTAGGCCTTAGCGGTGCTCTCAGTATTATTTATTCGGGTAGCGATGCAAGCATCTTTAATAATGGGGAATCATTGGGCAATACTTTTGTAATGCTGAATGCCTTTTCCTACGCTTCCTATCTAATTGTAGTGAAACCCTTGATGGCTAAATACAAAGCGGTAACGGTTATTCGCCTCGTTTTTATGGCGGGTTTGCTTATTGTTATTCCTTTTGGCGCTAATCAATTTAGCGAAATTGCTTGGGCAGAGATGCCAAGCCTAATTTATTGGGAAGTGGCCTTTGTGGTGGTGGGAACCACCTTTATGGCCTATTTACTAAACATTTACGCCTTAAAAACCGTCAGTTCTACCACGGTTAGTTTTTACATTTATTTACAGCCACTTATTGCGGCCATCTCGGCCACCATTTTAGGAACCGATGAACTGCGCTTCAGTATGATTAGCTCAGCCATCTTAATTTTTAGCGGGGTATATTTAGTCTCCTTTTACGGGCGGCGAAACTAAAATGCCTGCTTACCTTTGTATTTATGAAAGCATTGCAGTCTATGACAGGTTTTGGCAAAAAAGTATTGCAGTTACCTGGAAAAAAAATTACCATTGAAATCAAGTCGCTTAATAGTAAGTCGGCAGATATAAATTTACGTTTACCCTCACTCTACCGCAGCAAGGAAGGCGTAATTCGCCAGCATTTGGCAAAATCCCTGTCGCGCGGTAAAATAGATTGTAGTATTTTCACTGAAGTCACTGGCATTGAAAGTGCCCCACAAATAAACGAGACCTTGGCTCAAGGTTATCTCATGCAATTGAAGAAACTAGCCGACAGCACGAATAGTACGGGCGATTTAATTGGCGCTGTAATGCGCATGCCCGATGTTTTACAAAGTGCCGAGAGTGAGCTGAGCGAGCAAGAGTGGGAGCTTTTAGAAGGCGGATTGATTGAATGTTTAGAGTTGATAGGTAATTTCCGTTCCGACGAAGGGGCGCGCTTGAAAGAAGATATTGACATGCGCCTAAAAAATATCAGCGACGGTTTAGAAGCCATTATTCCTATGGAAGAGGAGCGCACCGTGCGTATTAAAGATAAATTAATGCGCGGCTTAGAGCAACTCAAGGTAGAAGTGGACCAAGATCGTTTTGAGCAAGAGCTAATTTATTATCTCGAAAAACTAGATGTTACCGAAGAAAAAGTGCGCCTGAGAGCTCATCTCGATTACTTCGAAGAATTGATGCTTGCGGGCGATGAAGCCGGAAAAAAGTTGGGTTTTGTTAGCCAGGAAATTGGCCGAGAAATTAACACCTTGGGTAGTAAAGCCAATCATGCCGGCATGCAAAAAATTGTAGTGGGCATGAAAGACGAACTTGAAAAAATTAAGGAACAGGTTTTAAATATCCTTTAATCTCTTGGGGTAGATGGCAGATAAAAGTGGAAAATTAATCATCTTCTCGGCTCCTTCAGGAGCGGGAAAAACTACCTTGGTAAGACATTTACTAAAGCAAGAAGAACTGGATCTAGCCTTTAGCATCTCGGCCACGAGCCGGGCCCCACGCGGAGAAGAAGTGAATGGCAAAGACTATTACTTTTTAAGTGATGACGACTTTAGCAAAAGAGTTTTAAAAGGCGATTTTATAGAGTGGGAAGAAGTTTATGCCGGCACCAAGTACGGCACGCTGCGCAGCGAGGTAGAGCGTATTTGGCAAGAAGGCAAAGCGGTGATTTTTGATATTGACGTAGTTGGAGGTTTAAACCTGAAAAGCCTCTACGGCGATAAGGCTTTAGCGATTTTTGTAATGCCTCCAAGTGAGGATGAATTAGCGCGCAGATTGCGTGGTCGTAATACCGATAGCGAGGATAAAATCCGTCAGCGTTTAGCTAAGGCGCGCAAAGAAATTGGTCGTTCCGATCGTTTCGACCATATTTTAATAAATCGAGATTTAGATATAGCGAAGAAAGAAGCCGAGTCACTTTTAAAAGTCTTTTTAGGGAAATGAAAAAAGTTGGCCTTTACTTCGGAACCTTTAACCCCATACATGTTGGGCACTGCATTATTGCCCAATATATGCTGGAAAGCACCGACTTGGATGAAGTTTGGTTTGTGGTTACCCCACACAATCCTCATAAAAAGAAGAGTAGTTTATTAGACGACTATCAACGCTTGCACATGGTTAATTTGGCCATTGGCAAACACTATAAACTGCGCGTAAGTGATGTAGAGTTTTCCTTACCACAGCCTTCTTACACTGCTACAACGCTAGCTTACCTAAGCGAGCAACATCCCGACTGTAGTTTTAACTTAATAATGGGTGGCGATAATTTGCAGAGCTTTAAGAAGTGGAAAAACTACGAGGCCATATTAGAGAACCACGAGCTTTATGTTTATCCACGCATTGGCGCCGATGGGGGCGATTTAGCTCAACATCCCAAAGTACACCTTACCCAAGCACCGATAGTGGAAATCGCTTCTACCGATATTCGCCAAGCTATTAAAGAAGGAAAAGACCTCAGCTTTATGCTACCGCCTGCGGTGTGGGAGTATATTGATCAAGAGTTGTTTTATCGCTAAACATTAAAGCTGGTTTGGGCAAAAAACCATTAGTATTAGAGCTTTGAAGCCTAACTATACAGACGCTCAATTAAGAAGCCTTCTACACTTTTACCTTTTGTATGCCCTTGTGAGTTTAGGCCATAAAAAACCCGAGAAGCAACCCTTTTTCGCCCCTCGGGTATGAAATGAGATTTTATCATGTCCTAGTGTTAATACGCATGATACAGCTATCCTATTTCTAGGTCGAAAATAGAAAGCTGAAAGTCTAAAGCCTTGTGAATGCTTGCGCAATACTTTTCTTAATCGGCTACCTTAAAATAACGCGCTTTGCAAATTTCAATATGATGCAAATCGTGGCCAGGCATAACATAAGCCAAAGCTAAAACCGAAGTTTCCGCGTCTGCCATCATTCCTGAAGCCTGCCATTGCTGTTCGTTGAAACTTTGTAGCAGACTTAAGTTGGCAATTTTAACACTTTCATACTCTTTTAAAATATCTTCATAGGCGCGACTGTTCGCATCGGAGTTCGCCACATAAAGGTCTTGATCGTAGCTCGGTAAGGCCTGTTTCTCACCACGAGATATGGCTAATGCGCGATAGGCAAAAATGCGATCGGTATCGATAATATGCAGAAGCATTTCCTTTATCGTCCATTTGCCTTCTGCATAAGCGTAATTAGCCTCTGCTTCGGAAATAGAGCGCCAAAACGCGAGCGTGGCTGGTAAATAATTTTCCCAAATCTCAAGTACCGGCCCATCGCTTAAATAGCTTAGGTAGTTCTTAAAATAAGCAGGGTGTTTTCCTTCTAAAATTGCAATGTCCATTAGGGAATCCATTTGATGTCCTTGAAGTCGGGCTTGCGTTTTTCTAAAAAGGCATTCCTTCCTTCTTTGGCTTCATCGGTCATATAAGCTAAGCGCGTTGCTTCGCCGGCAAAAACTTGTTGCCCCACCATACCGTCGTCGGTAAGGTTGAAAGCGAATTTCAACATTTTTATAGAAGTTGGCGATTTGCCCAAAATTTCTTGCGCCCACTCGTAAGCAGTATCTTCTAATTCGGCATGTGGAATGGCAGCATTAACCATTCCCATATCTACGGCATCTTGCGCGGAGTAGTTTCTCCCCAAGAAGAAGATTTCGCGGGCTTTTTTCTGGCCTACCATTTTTGCTAAATAAGCCGAACCATAACCGCCATCGAAACTGGTAACATCGGCGTCGGTTTGTTTAAAAATAGCATGCTCTTTACTAGCTAAACTTAAATCGCAAACCACGTGTAAGCTATGTCCACCGCCCACGGCCCAGCCGGGAATAACCGCAATAACCACTTTGGGCATAAAGCGAATAAGTCTTTGTACTTCTAATATATTGAGACGTGGCATACCGGCATCATCTACATAACCTTGATGACCTCTGGCATTTTGATCGCCGCCACTGCAGAAAGAGTATACCCCATCTTTGGAAGAAGGTCCTTCGGCACTAAATAAAACCACCCCAATAGAAGTGTCTTCGCGTGCATCTAAAAAGGCCTCATATAATTCGCCTACCGTTTTGGGGCGAAAGGCATTACGCACGTCGGGGCGATTAAAGGCAATGCGCGCTACGCCCGTTCCTGATTTTTTATAAGTAATGTCTTCGTATTCTTTTACAACTGTCCAGTTTACTGCCATCATTTTCAAATTTCCACAAATATAGGGCGGGCATAAAGAAGCTGAAATGACTTTATACTAAAATCTGAACGGAGCTCTAAATAGCTTCTTAAACAAAAAAAAGCCCCTCCATGGAGGGGAATTTGGAAGGGCTTTATTTAGCTATGCGGCTTTTTCTTTTTTAGTTGAAAGGAAGTTCAACTCGTTGGCCACAATTTCGGTGACATAGCGCTTCTCCCCTTCTTTGGTTTCGTAGCTGCGGTTTACAATCTTGCCTTCCAACACGAGATAACTGCCTTTTTCAACGTGAGCTTCCACGATTTCAGCCAGCTTACTCCAAGCCACCACATTGTGCCATTGGGTTTCATCGATTTTTTCGCCTTTGCTATTTTTATACGATTCGTTTGTTGCTAGCGAAAAGCGCGCTAATTTACCTTTGGCGTCAAAGGATTTTACTTCAGGACTTTGTCCTACATGACCAATTAAGGTCACTCTGTTTTTTAAATTACTCATCAGATAAGATTTAGTTTAACAATACAAATTATCAGTGGCAAAACTGCGAGATAAAAAGCACCTTGCTGTTTTACAAACGTTTAAAGACTATTTACTCGGAATGCAACGTGCTAGTCGATACCCATGATTTTGCCATAGGCATCTGCTGAAAGCGACTTACCTTTGCCGCTATGTTTAAGCCCCAAAAGATTGCTCTATTAGAAATTGGCACCTCTCACGATGAGTGCCTTTACGCGCAGGTGGCTTATCTAAAGAGCCGTCCTAATTGTCGCTTAACAATTTATTGTTCGCCCATTATTGCCGAGCGCATTGCCGACTGGGCCGATCCTTCTGAAATTCATTTGCTCAAGCAAAAGCTGGGTTGGGCAGACTTTTACCGTTTGTATAAAAGCCTTAAAAAAGGAGGCTTCAACAAAGTAATCTTTAATACTGGGCAAGGACCACATATTCGAAAGCTGCTACTTTTCCCGTTTCCGAAAAGCATAGAATTCATTTCTAGCATACACAATATCAATCGTTTGGAAACGAGTCGCAGTCAGAAAGCCATCTCCCGTAAGGTGAAAAAGTACTTTGTTTTAAACGACTATTTACTAAAAAGGCTGGAAGAGAAGAATTATCCCGACTTGCACTTTGGCAGCTATTACGCGATACTTTATCCTAGTTACCCGTTGTTGGAATTGGAAAAGAAAGAGGGGGAGATTTGGATTGTTATTCCTGGGCAGGTAGAGAATCAGCGCCGTGATTATCCCGCCTTAATTAAGGCACTTTCGCATCACAAGCCTCCTAAAAATATTCGCTTTATTCTGCTGGGTGCCTCCGAACATGCCCATGGTGATGGCGCCGCTTTACAACAGGAAATTAGCGCAGCAGGCCTCGAAGAAAACTTTGTGCTTTGGTCTTCTTTTATTGATATGGATACCTTTTACAGCTATATCCAAATGGCCGATTTTATCATGCCCCTCATTCACGCCCAGCATAGCTCGGGTGCCACCTACCAAAACCAAGTGTCGGGTAGCTATAATTTGGCCTTTGCCTTTAAAAAATGTCTGCTTATGGATCGCGCTTACGCAGATATCCCAGACTTTAAAGATAGCGCCCAGTTCTACGATCCTGCCGTTTTGCATACCCTTCTGCCGAGCTTAGCGAAGGTGCAGCGTAAAGATTATTATCGTTTAGATAAATGGAGCTTTTACTATCAAGCCACCAATTACTGGGATTTTATTCTCCAGTAAAGAGAAGAGCTGAGAAATCTCATACTTTGATTTATTAGTAGTGTATATATTTGTTAACTAGCTAACAGGCTTATCAATTATGGAAATTACCCACAAACTAGCATTTGAAGCCCATGAGGTTTCCTTGCTTAATATGCACAGTGTTTTAAATGTTCTAAATGTCGTGCAATACGAATTATTAAGGCTTTCTGACTATTTGGAAAACCCCAAAGAAATTGAAGGCATCTGCGCAAGCATACTAAGTGCGGCAGAAGACCTAAGCGATAGTGAAAAAGCGCACCAACGCGTAGCCACCATTAACGACTTTTGCGATAGCACTTATACGACTACCCTAAAGGTTATTAAGGAAAAAGGCAAGGCAGAAGATGAATTTTGCACGGCCATTCTTTCCAATCTCACCAGCATATTTAGTATCTTAAAAGTTCGCGCCCAAGAGATTAATGCCCGTAAAGACAATCCTTTAGCTTGGGTAGAACATGATATTAAAGCACTTAAAAACAATTTCATTAATGTATTTCAAGCTATAGAAGAAAACAGCCATGGTGCCTACCATATCGTTTATAATTTGGCCGAACATTATGAAAAAGAATACCTCATTAATTTGGAAATGAGCAGTGTAAATGAATCATCAATACAAATGCCTCCTATTTTCCAAGATGTAATGCGCGACCTTTTAGCGAATGCTAGAAAATATACCGCGCCAGGTGGCATTATCAGTGCCGGCTTTCATCAGGGGGAAAAGGAAATTCGCTTTGTGGTAGAAGATTCGGGTTCGGGGATTCCCACCGATGAAATCGAAAAAGTGGTAGAATTTGGCTACCGCGCTTCCAACACCAAAGCGCGCATTACCCGCGGCGGAGGCTTTGGCTTAAGTAAGGCCTATTACGTAGCTAAAAGCTTCGGAGGGCGCCTATTTATTGACTCGCCCATACCAGGAAGAACAGGAGGAACCAAAATTTCAATAAGCATACCTTTGCCTTCTTAAAAGCAATGGTTAATTGAGCGACAGTATTTCTAAAAAGCAGGCCTTTAGCACTTGGGTAGATGACTATTCCGACGAGCTGCTGACTTGGGCTTCCTATAAATTGGGCTCCCAAAGCATAGCTGAAGATTTGGTGCAAGATTGCTTTATGGCGGCTTACGAGAGCTACGATAAATTTGAGGGACGCAGCAAGCCCAAAACCTGGCTCTTCTCCATTCTCAATCGTAAAATTGCCGACTATTATCGGAGCCACCAAAGCGATTTTAAAAACTACGCCGATCCGCATATTGCCAAGGCAGAGGAGGCAGTTCAGGGCTTTTTTACCGCAGATGGGCATTGGGAAAATATGAAGGTAGACCCTATTTGGGAAGATGAAAAAGCCTTGCTTGATCATGATGATTTTCGGGAGAAATTCGAAGGCTGCCTTAACGATTTACCCACTCTTTGGCAAGAAGTAATAAAAGCCAAGTACTTGCAAAGCTTGAAGGCCAATGAAATTTGTCAGGACTTCGAACTGAGCACGACCAATTATTGGCAGATCACGCACCGTGCGAAGCTTTTACTTAAAAAATGCATTGAAACCTTTTGGCAATGAACGCTTTACAAACTATTATGTTATCCTGCGCTAAGGCGACTGAGTATTTAAATCTCCGCGAAGAAGGCCAATTAAACGCGAAGCAAAGTTTGCAACTAAAACTCCATTTGCTGGCATGTAAAACTTGCAAGGCTTACGAAAAGCAAAGCGAAATCCTTAAAAATATGTTTGGGGCCTACAGCGAAAAACAGGCTAGGCCACTTAAAAACGAGAAGCTTAAAGCGGGAATTAAAACAAAACTAGAGGAACTTTAGCGCGAGTAATCCACCTAAAGTAGGATCTCCTTCGAACAAATTCAATTTATCTCGAGCCTTTTTAAACTTTAATCCGGCTGGAAATTATTGCTCCGGGTTTTTAATAAAACGCAGGAATTTCAGCTCTTAGCACTAATTAATGCCGCTTGTTTCAATTGTATTCCACATAAAGAATACTTTTTTCTAAAAATGAGTGAGACAATCTTGGGCCTAATTTTAAGCGCTTTGCGGACCTTGATAACTTTAAAAGTTATTAGCTATAAATTTTTTCATTTTTTTTGTCAGTAAAACCATTTGGCCTCGACCATTTAACTGTATCACCATTTAAGTGCTACAGTTTGGCTTATTAATGCTGGTAAAGTATAAAAGCTAAGCTATTACAGTTCACAAATAATTTTAAAAATGAAGTACTCTATTTCCCTATTTATGTTAATCCTTGGGCTAAACCTGCAAGCTCAAGAATTCCCCGCCGTTGAAGATGTTAATGGCATTGGCATTGGCAGTATGGTTCAAAACTTTAGTGCGCTTGCGCAAGATGGGCAAAGCTTCGACCTGAAAGAAGCCTTAAAAGAAGGTCCGGTGGTAGTGGTGTTTTATCGAGGACAATGGTGCCCCTACTGCAATCGCCACCTCAGCGCTTTGGAAGAAAATCTGCAAGCCATTACAAGTAAAGGGGCGCAGTTAGTGGCCATTTCCCCCGAAAACCAAGAGATGCTAATGAAAAGTGCCGAAAAAACCGGGGCGAGCTTTCGTCTTTTAACCGATAATGGTTTTAAAATTGCCGACGCTTTCGATCTTGCCTTTCTACCCTCGAGTGGCACGCGTTTTAAATACAATACCATGTTGGGAGCGGATCTTGCGGAAGCACAAACTGACGACTCCGAGCGCTTACCAGTACCCGCTACTTATATAATTGGCCAAGACGGTAAAGTAGTTTGGCGCCACTTCGATAGAGATTATAGCCAACGTGCCAGTCCAGAAGAAATTCTCGCAAACTTACCCTAAGGGCCATGTCATTAAAACCAAGCGGTATTTTAGTGGCCCTCGCTTGGCCTGAAACCTATTGTAAAGGCACGGGCGCCTGGTATGATAGCTGGGCGGAAAAACTAGGAATTAGTAAAAATTCCTACTACCGTGTTGGTCACGCCGCTCTAGTGTTAGTTCATAGCGATAATGGTGCAGCCGAATATTTCGATTTCGGCCGCTACCATTGTCCACCTGGCATGGGACGAGTACGCTCGGCTTATACTGATCATGAACTACAATTGCGCTTCCGTGGGCAAATAAAAGAAGACGGAAAACTGGCCAACCTCGCCGAACTTTTAGGCGAATTAGGAGACATGCCACAGTGCCACGGTGAAGGACCTTTAATAGCCGCTCAGACCTTAGTCAACTACCAAAAGTCGCGTGCTTACATCACGCAGCTTCAAGCCAAGGAACTCATTTCCTACGGTCCCTTTGTAAAAGGTGGAACCAATTGTGCCCGCTTCGTTTTAAACACCTTAGACGCTGGTTTTGAATTCTTTAATTGGCGCATCAAGCTGGCTAAATACCCTAGCCCTTTACCCATTTTTTTGGTTAAAAGTTTGGGCTCTACCTGTCTACATTCTAGCAAAAAATCTCCTAAATATCTCATGCCATGGCCCAAGAAAGCGAATATTCTGGCCCCTTAAACGACGCCCTTAGCCCGGATGCCGGCCTTAAAAAATGGCTTTACGGCATTGGCGCAAGTTCTTATTTTGCCTTTCGGCAGATGGGCAACCAACTACATATTAGTCGCTTTAGTGAACAAGGCAAACTAGAATGTGAGGGGGTTTTTGAAGCCCAAACGCGAGAACTTAATTTGGAGCACGATTTTGAAATTTCCTATCCTAGCCACTGTGCCAAAGTTACGCTGCGGCAAGATGAGCAAGAACTGATTTACTTGCGGCAAAATTGAAAATCTGAGGCTATAATTTTAGGTCGAACTAACGTTTTTAGGATTGTATATTTGTGAAAACAGATTATCCTTGACTACCTTTCTTCAACAAGCTGCTGCCTTTATTCTTCAAGATTCCCGCCCTCTGCATCGCCTCGCGATAGTAATGCCTAGCCGTCGCGCTGCGGTATTTCTCGAACGCGAGCTGAGCAGGCAAATCGATAAAGTGCAAATTGGTCCGCGCATTCTCACCATCGAGGAGTTGGTTTTAGAAAGTACCGGTCTGCAAAGTGAGGAAACGGCGGCCCTTTTTTTTAAGAGTTATGAAGCCTATACACAATCGGTAGATAAGACCGAAAGCTTTGACGAGTACAGTAAATGGGGGCGTTTATTTTTAGCCGATTGCAATGAAATTGACCGGCACTTGGTGGATGCTGATAATCTATTTTCCTACCTCGCCGATGTAAAGCGTATCGAAAATTGGGATTTAGAACCGGGCGAATCGAATGAATTAATTAAAGAGTATCTCGCTCTCTGGCCGCGCCTCGCTAAGGTGTATCGAAAATTTACGAGCGGCCTTTTGGCAGATGGTCGCGTATACCAAGGCTTGGCCTATCGGCAGATGCATCAGCAAATGGACCGCATCTGCCTAGAGCTGAAAGAAGAGTATGACCACCTTTATTTCTTAGGCTTTAATGCCTTAAACCGCGCAGAAGAAGAAATTTTCCTGCGCCTTTTTGAGGAGGGACTGGCCGATTTTTACTGGGATATTGATCGCTACTATTTTGAAGATATTGAACACGAAGCGGGGCAATTTTTACGACAATCGCCGCTTATCCGTCGCCTGAAAGGCCAGGAACGCTTTTTTGGCTTACACCAAAAACTGAAAGAAGGCAAACGCAGCCTAGAAAGCATTGCGGTGCCGGGCAATAACCTGCAAGCGCAAATTGCCAATGGTATTTTAGGAAGCTTAGAGGCCAGCGAGCAAAACGACACCGCCCTCGTGCTGGCCGATGAAGCCTTGCTCACTTCCTTTCTTAACACCTTGCATCCCAATATTGAAGCCTTTAACCTCACCATGGGTTTGGGTTTGGAAAACTCGCCTTTAAGCGGATTTTTTGAGCTCTTACTAGAGTTTCCGGTGGAAGCTGAGCGCAGCGCTAAAGTGGACAAAAACGGCTCGCCCCGCTATTACCATCGCAAATGGGATTCGCTGCTAAGTAGTTTTGTTATTCGTCGCATCAATCGCCTTAAGCCCCAAGCGCCCGATGAACTAAAACAGAAAATAAAGCGAACCAATGCCATTTTTCGCTCCTTTGCCGAACTCGAATTAGAAGATATTTTAGCTCCTTTTCCAGAACGGTATTTTCATAAAAACCTATCTGCCAACGAGCGCTTTAAAATACTAGCCCAGGCTTGCCTTGACTTAAAGGAAATTTTTGATAGCAGTCAGAATTTAAGCGAGGCCCTCTTTGGCTTTTACAGCCTTTTCAACCAGTTGGCCGCTTTGCTGGAAAAATACCCTTACGTAGAAAAGTTTGAAACGGCTTTACAGCTGTACCGCGAAATCCTCCCCGATTTAAGTCTCGATTTAAAGGGTGAACCTCTTAAAGGTTTGCAGGTAATGGGAATGCTAGAAACGCGTGCGCTCGATTTCAAGCGACTGGTAATCTGCTCTTTAAACGAAGGGATTTTACCCAAAGGTCGCAGTGAAAACAGCCTTATTCCCTTTGATGTAAAAAAGAAATACAAGCTGCCTACCTATTTAGATAAGGATGCGGTTTATGCCTATCACTTTTACCGTCTGTTGCAAGGTGCGGAAGAGATTTACCTGCTGCATGGCACTTCTGAAAAAGGCATTGGAACGGCGGAGGCATCGCGTTTTATTGAGCAGTTAAAGATTGAGTGGCCGCAAAAAAACCGACAATTAGAAATTACCGAACGTATTATAAGCAGTAAGGCCAAGTTGAGTTCTTCCGAAGATTTAATTATTGAAAAAAGCAGCGCTTTACTAGAACGTTTGGACGAAATCGCCGAGAAAGGACTTTCTGCCACCGCCTTGATTAGCTATTTGCGCAATCCTCTGCAGTTTTATTTTGAGCGCGTATTGCGCCTGCAAGAAGAGGAGGAAATGGAAGAGGAAATTGAGGCGCGGGTGCAAGGAATTGCCCTGCACGAATTACTGGAAGAATTCTACACCCGCGATGGAAAAGCATTTACCCCGCTCCCCGAAGATTCCGTTTTTGCGCTCAAGCAAGAAGAGTTAAGAGCCTTGATTTACCAGAAACTAAAAAGTATTTTAGGGGAAGCGGAAATAGAAACGGGACCCAATCTTCTCACCTTAGAGACCCTCAGCATGATGTTGAAGCGTTTTCTGGATTATGAAAAGCAAGAGTTTGAGAAAAATCCCGATCGCATTATAGTCGCCAATGAAAAGGACATGATGGGTAGCATTACGCTAAATTCAGGAAAGCGTATTCACCTAAAAGGTACGGCCGATCGCATTGAAAGCTCGCAGGCTGGTATTCGAATTGTGGACTATAAAACGGGAGCTAAAGCCAAAACGGCCTATCGAATCAGTACCCGTGAAACGCCCAGTTTGGCCGATTTTATTAAAAAACCAGAGGCTTTTCAGTTGATGTTTTACGCTTACCTCTACCGGCAAGAAAACCCGCAAAGTGAGGCACCCGTTTCGGCGGCAATCTTAAGTCTACGCAAGCAAAATGAAAATCCTATCGATATGGCTTTAGGAGCGAAAAGCGCCATGGATGACGAATTTGAGAACGATTTTTCCGACATACTAAAGGCCCTATTAGAAGAACTTTACAACCCCGCTATTCCCTTTAGGGAGAGAGGCGAAGAACTTGAAGAAGAGAATGAAAATTAGCAAAACAGACCTGAGCAAAGCACAGGAAGACTTAGCGCAACTTATTCATAATACCCCGGTATTAAGCAGTTCAGCCATCAATGCAATGGTAGGAGCCGAGATCTACTTTAAGTGCGAAAACTTTCAGAAAACTGGTTCCTTTAAAGCGCGCGGTGCTTCGCATGCGCTGTTGAAATTATCGGCCGCCGAAAAAACCAATGGAGTAGCTACGCATAGTTCGGGTAATCACGGTCAGGCCTTGGCTTGGGCCGCGCAGCGCTTGGGTATAAAATGTTGGGTGGTAATGCCGGAGAATTCGCCTGCGGTAAAAATTGCCGCGGTAAAAGGCTATGGCGCGGAAGTGCATTTATGTCCCTCTAACCTTCCCGCTCGCGAAGCAGGCTTAAAGGCCGTGCAAGATAAAACAGGTGCACTCTTTATTCCGCCTTATAATCATCATGATATTATCATTGGTCAGAGTACCGCCGCTGCGGAATTACTCGCAGAACAGCCGAATTTAGATGCTATTTTTGCCCCGGTTGGTGGCGGTGGCCTTTTGGCCGGCACTGCCTTAGCTGCGCATTATTTTTCGCCGCAAACGAAGGTCTATGCCGGCGAGCCCGCTGGCGCAGATGATGCTTATCGCTCCTTTTATTCGGGTACTTTGGTAGAAGAGCATGAGCCAAACACCATCGCTGATGGACTGCGAACCACGGTAGGGCCGATCAATTTCCCCATTATTCAAAAACATGTAAGTGCCATTTACACCTGCTCTGAAGAGGAAATTATTGCCGCCATGCGTTTAATTTACGAGCGCCTTAAAATTGTTATCGAACCCAGTTGCGCCGTTCCCTTCGCTTGCCTTATCAAAAATGCTGAAGCCTTTCAAGGACAAAAAGTAGGTATTATTTTAAGTGGCGGTAATGTGGATTTAGGGAGATTGGTTTTTTAGTACTGAGTACTGAGATTGGCTCAGTGCTAGAGATATAAGGTAGGCTATAGTATGGGGCCTGAAGACTAGAGTTACCATTCGCAGGGATGCTTTATTCAGTATTGAAAAAGTCCTGACTATTACTAAGTACTAACTACTTTGTACTCTGTAAAAGTACTGAGTACAGAGTATTGAGTAGTGAGATTGGTTGAGTGCTAGAGATATAAGGTAGGCTATAGTATGGGGCCTGAAGACCAGAGTTGCCATTCGCAGGGAGGATTTCTTTAGTATTGAAAAAGTCCTACTATGTACTAAGTACTAACTACTTTGTACTCTGTAAAAGTACAGAGTATTGAGTATTGAGATTGGTTGAGTGCTAGAGATATAAGGTAGGCTATAGTATTGGGACTGAAGACCGAGTTACATTCGCAGGGAGGATTTCTTCAGTATTGAAAAAGTCATCTCAATACTCAATACTCTATACTCAATACTATCTCCAAAGTACTGATTATTGAGTAGTTAGTACATAGATTGGCTGAGTGCTATAGATATAATGTAGATTATATTTTATAGCGTTTAGACCAGAGTTACCATTCGCAGGGATGCTTTCTTCAGGATTGAAAAAGTCATCTCAATACTCACTACTCAATACTATTTCCAAAGTACAGAGTATTGAGTACTTAGTACAGAGATTGGCTGAGTGCTAGAGTTGGAAGATAGGCTGTAGTATGGGGCCTGAAGACCAGAGTTACCATTCGCAGGGAGAATTTCTAAGTATTGAAAAAGTCATCTCAATACTCACTACTCTGTACTCTGTACTCAATACTCACTACTCACTATAAAACTTTTAATTTCCACTAATGTCAATGGTTTTTCCAGGAGCGGGTGTTTGATACCAATCGGCATTGCTACCGCCACCACTGCTGGCCCAGTTGCCAAAGTTCGGATAAGCCTCAATCATGTCTACCATTTCGTTCGGGTGTTGGAAGCTAGTTCCATCCAAAATTAACTCCATGGCCCAAGGTAAACCGTTTGCTGTTTTATAGGTGCCATTTACATCATCGTCGGTATTGTAAAGAGAGGCATCTGCGGCAGCGGTACCTGCAAAACCTGGTAAATGTACTTCGCGACCACGATCGTTGCTTCTAAAGATGTAGAAATCGGGTAAAATGGTAGAGCCGTCGTTCGCGCTAAAGTTAATGGTAAACTTCGCCGTATCGGGAGTAGTAGTGCTTTGATTAGGATCGGTATTGGTGTAATATTGACTTCTTAATTCATCGGGATTGTTAAAGATGATAAGACCATTGGTCACATCAGGATCCGCACTCGCAGCGCCAGATATAGAAGCAATCATATTAGTTTTAGTTTGCTTGTTCGCATCTACTAAACGCATGGCTAAACCACTGCTTAAGCCTGCACCCACGGCATCTAAAGCAATTTCATAATCGGCCGAAACCCAGTTTAATGACGCATCACGAGTTAAACTCACTTTAACGTTTACAATAAGATCGTTGAAATCATAATCCCCCTTACTTGGCCATAAATCTTCGAAAGCTAAAGTCTGACGACCTGCCGCTGGAAAAAAGGTGATATAAGCTCTAGTTGGATCGTTAGGGAAAGCATCATCGCCATCGGCAACCCCATCACCATCGGCATCAACAATGGCCGCAGGGTTACTTAAGAAAGCATTATCTACCCACGCTCCGTCAGCAAAGTTTAGTAAGGCCGAAACCACTGTCGCTCCTGCAGGAACAATAGTTTTAATTCCTCCTGGATTGCTGGCCAATTCTAAAAATTCATAAGCTTGGTGCGAAGTAGAGTTCGCATTGGTATAGAAAAATAAAAAGGCTCGTACATCACCCGAGAAATCGGTGTTGAAGTAAATACTGTCTCCCGGGTTTACGGTATGAAGCTGCCAAATATGTGTCCAGCGATTATTGTTAGCTTTCACTACCTTACTGCCACTTTCGGTGCTCCAGGTATAGTCATTATCGACAATTATCCACTTGCCTTCGTCTATAATTCCCGAAGTTGGATTGTAAGAAGGTCCCGCATTACTGTAAAAATCATTAAGCTCAAAATCGGCATTACCAAGAATGTTTGTTCCTGTGTTTGCCGAATTTTGCTTGTGAGAAATAGTTTGCTTTCCAGTCTTATTTGTGAAAGCGAGATCAAATGGGTTTATTAGGTTTAGGCTCACTGCTCCAATTCCTGCAAAAGGCCACTCTTCGCCGGTTGCAGGCAAAAAATACTTTAAGCCACTATTCACTACTGGTAGATTTACATTAAAATGCACTTTGTTCCCTGCAATTTTTTCTTGGGCTATAATGCGATCATTGGCATCTTTAATATAAAGTAAACCACCCTCTAGATCAATAGGCATAGCGGGGTCGGCAATTAAATTTACTTCAATTTGTCCACTTTCACTGCTGCTCCAGTTAAAATCACTAGGCGCCACTAAGGTTTCAAAACTCGTATTATCAACTATAGTATTGCTATTCGTGTCTTCGTCTTTGTTACAAGCTTGCACAATCAGTGCTAAGGCTAAAAGGCTTACAATCTTTTTCATAGTGGGGATTATTAACGATGTAAATATAAGGGTAGAGCTAGGCGAAATAGCGGAATTTCTCGATGAAATAACATTATTTACGGATGAAGGGGGTATTTAAGTATTTAGCATGAGCCAGTTAGATGTCAGATTTGAAATAGCATGAACGAAGGTGATCCCTGCTAAAATCAGTATCCGTAAAACCTCTGCCTAAAGCGCTTGAAGGCAAATGGGGGAATTCGGCCGGGAATTCAGTTTTATCATAGCCAGGTGATTCTAGAAGTGTAAAGTGGAACAGTAATCTAATTCTGTTGCTATTTTTTTGTAACCTTAGTTCAGCCTCCATAAAATTCTTGAGTCTTGATAAAAATCATAGACCTAAAGTAGCGAAGGCCCTAGCTTTACACAAAGAGTAATGTCATGGAATTTTTTAAAATCGTTGCAGTCAATAGCAGTGAAAAAGAGCTTCGAGATAAGCTGCAATTAAAATACCTCGAGCGTTTTAGTAATGAGTTTTTTAGTCTGGATGAAGCCCAAGAAAGCACGGTTGCAATTGGTGGTATTTGGGGTGAATTTACTTTAAGTAGAAGCCTTATTAAAGGTGGTTTGCGCTTCGCCCTAGACGAATGTCCGAATGCACTTTGTTGGACAGTTACTGCGGGCTACCCACCCGTCCGCGATGCAGTGGTGATTCACCTCACCATTAATCGCCAGCAAAAACAAGAGGAATTCCTCGAAGAAATTGAAGAGTTTTTAAGCGACCATCTAGCTTGTTTAGAAGAGTACTTAGTGCCTTAGATTGCGATGCCCGATGAGAGTTTCTTACACAAAAAGAATCAAGCCTAGCGGGCCGATACCTCAATTGAAATAAGCCAATAGAATCAATAAAAAACCTAGCCGTTAAACTGGTTCATAGTTATCTGCGGACCAGCAAGGGCAAAAGATTTGATGGCCTCCGCTGCTTTTTCAATTTTGGGATCAATGATTTTCCTTTCGGAAGATGTCCATTCGCCCAAAACGAAGTCAATTTGTTGACCTTTAGCAAAATCATTTCCTATACCGAAACGCAGGCGCGCGTAATCTTGTCTACCCAATACCTGATTGATATTTTTAAGACCATTGTGGCCACCATCGCTACCCTTCATTTTAAGGCGCAACACACCAAGGTCTAGCGCTAGTTCATCCACTACCACTAAAAGATTTTGCAAGGGAATTTTCTCTTGCTGCAACCAATAATTTACAGCTTTGCCGCTCAAGTTCATAAAGGTGGTGGGCTTAATAAGAATAAGCTCTTTGTTCTTCACCTTTAACTTTGCCACAGAGGCATAGCGGTCGCTGGAAAAAGAAATGCTAGACCCTCTCAACAGAGCGTCTAGCACCTCAAATCCTATATTATGACGAGTGGCCTCGTACTCAGCGCCAATATTTCCTAATCCGGCAATGAGATACTTAGTCACGATAAAGCTATTTATGCTTCAGCTGTTTCTGCTGTCGCTTCTGCGCCTTCAGCACCTTCTTCTTCATCTTCATCATCTCCTGCAACAACGTTACGAGAAGTTTTAATTGCTACTACTGAACGGGTAGGATCACCTAAGATCTCAAATCCTGCAGCAGGAATATCACTTACTCTTAAAGACTGACCAATTTTCAGGTTTTCAACATTTAAGTCGACCATACCTGGAAGGTTTTCTTCGGTTGCGCGAATGGTTAAACGACGAAGGTTAAACTTCAACTTACCACCATTACGAACACCACGTGGGTTACCTACTAAATTAATAGGAGCACTAACATCCACTGGCTGACCGTCGGTTAATTGGAAGAAATCCACATGTTCGATGGCCTCCGTTACTGGATGGTATTGGCTGTCGCGTACCACGCATTTCACTTCTTTACCGTCGATGTTAACTACTGCTAATAGTGCTTCAGGAGTGTAAAGAAGTTCTTTAAAGCTGCGCTTATCGGTGTAAAAGTGGATGTTTTCGCCACCACCATAAATTACGCAAGGTACCATACCTTCACGGCGTAACTGCTTAGCGTTTTTAGAGCCTAGCTCCTCTCTGGTTTTACCCTCAATGGCTACTGATCTCATTGTATCTGGGAATTTAATTTTCTAAAAAATGTGAACTAATCGATTCGTGATTGTGAACCTTCTGCATAATATCTGCAAAAAGATCAGCAATCGGCAAAACTTCTATCTTACTGCATCCGCTCTTTTGAGGAATGGTATCGGTAATAACTAAACGCGTTAGTTGTGAGTTTTCTATTCTTTCAATGGCTTTTCCGGAAAGCACTCCATGTGTACAATATGCTTGTACAGATAAGGCTCCTTTCTCTATTAACATATCAGCCGCCTTCGTTAAGGTTCCCGCCGTGTCTACCATATCATCGATAAGTACCACATTGCGTCCCTCTACATCACCAATAACTGTCATTCTTTCGATAACATTGGCTTTCTTGCGCTGCTTGTAACAAATTACCATTTCGCTGGTTAACCACTTCGCGTAATTATTAGCGCGCTTGGAACCACCCATATCGGGAGAAGCGATGGTAAGATTTTCTAAATTTTGAGCCTTAATATGCGGCACAAATATGGAGGAAGCGAATACGTGATCTACAGGAACCTCAAAGAAACCCTGAATTTGATCCGCGTGTAAGTCCATCGTCATAATCCGCGTTGCACCAGCCGCTGTAAGCAAGTTGGCCACCATTTTTGCCCCTATCGGCACTCTTGGCTTATCCTTGCGATCTTGGCGTGCCCAACCGAAATAAGGCATAACCACTGTAATGTGCTTTGCTGATGCGCGCTTTGCTGCGTCAATCATTAAAAGCAATTCCATCAAGTTTTGCGTAGGCTGCATGGTAGAGCCTACTAGAAATACTCGACCACCTCTAACCGTCTCCTCAAAAGAAGGTTGGAATTCACCGTCGCTAAATTCTAGAATCTCTACCTTACCTAGGGAAAGACCATAGGATGCAGCTATTTTAGCCGCAATATCCTGCGAAGTTCGGGTTGAAAATATTTTTGCTTTAGGTATCAAGTATCTAAATCTTTGGAATTGACTATTTTATACACCCTTAAAAAAGGGCTGCAAATGTAATTAAATCATTGGTAAGTTATAAACAATGCCCTATTAATTCTTATCGAAATATTTCTTGCCTGCAATTTTCCCTTTCTGCCGGCGAAAATTTTATTTTTGTAGCATGTTGAAAATTGATATGCACACCCACATCCTACCCGAACGCCTCCCCAATTTTGCGGAGAAATTCGGCTATGGAGACTTCATTTACCTAATGAAAAACCAAGACGGATCTGCCAATATGATGCAGGGCGACAAGTTTTTCCGTCGGATTCAACCCAATTGCTGGGACCCTGAACTTAGAATTAAGGACTACCAAAAATTCAATACCCAGGTGCAAGTGGTGTGCACCATCCCCGTAATGTTTTCCTACTGGGCCAATGCGAAAGACACCAAAGCGCTAGCAGAATATCTCAATGACGACATTGCGCAGCTGTGTAATGACTACCCCAAAAACTACCTCGGGCTGGGAACTTTGCCCATGCAAGATGCCGATGAGGCAATAGCCGAACTGCAACGGTGTAAGGAAATTGGCTTATTAGGCGTTCAAATTGGGTCGAACATTAACGATAAAAACTTAAGCGAGCCCGAGTTCTTTCCCATTTTTGAAGCGGCCCAAGAGTTAGGCATGGCCATTATGGTTCATCCTTGGAATATGATGGGCATGGCTGATATGCGTAAATATTGGCTTCCTTGGCTGGTAGGAATGCCCGCCGAAACCAGTCGCGCGGCCTGCTCGATGATTTTTGGCGGCGTACTCGAAAAGTTACCGCAATTAAGAGTTTGCTTTTCGCATGCTGGCGGCTCCTTTTTACCCACCTTAGGACGTATCGAACACGGTTATAATTGCCGTCCCGATTTAGTAGCCATTCATAATAATGTGAACCCTCGCCAATATGTAGGTGAATTTTGGGTAGACAGCATTACCCACGATCCCAAATTATTAGAGTACATTCTTTCCATGCAAGGTAGTAAGCGAGTAATGCTAGGTTCGGATTACCCTTTCCCCTTAGGGGATTTGGAAATAGGCGCTTTTATTGAAGATATGAATCTCGAAAAAAATGTTATTGAGGACATATTTGCTCATGCGGCGCTCGAATGGCTTGATATCGACAAAAGTAGATTCGATATCAATGAAGGTGATAAGAGCGACATTAAGGTCTCAGAAAAGGGCTAACTTTGCCTGACATTTACGGGAGATAAATCATGAGCGATAAACTTACACACGAATGCGGCATCGCCCTCGTTCGTTTAAAGAAACCACTGAGCTATTATTATGAAAAATATGGTTCAGCGCTTTACGGGATTAACAAGATGTATGTCCTTATGGAGAAGCAGCACAATCGCGGACAAGATGGTGCTGGCCTTGCCAATATAAAACTTGACGTTGAACCGGGTAAACGCTATATCAGCCGTTACCGGTCTATTGATAAAACGCCCATCCAAGATTTATTCGAGCGCATTAACCAACGAATCCAAACAGGTTTAAATGGTGATGACAGTAAAATTCACGATCCAGACTGGCTGAAAGAAAATGTTCCCTTTTTAGGAGAATTATACCTCGGCCACTTACGTTATGGCACTTATGGTGGCCAATCCATTGAAGCGGTTCATCCTTTTCTAAGGCAAAATAACTGGTTAACTCGTAATCTTATTTTGGCGGGCAACTTCAATATGACAAATGTTGATCAGCTTTTTAACCAGTTAGTAGACCTTGGTCAGCATCCCAAAGAAAAAGCCGATACAGTTACTATTCTTGAGAAAATCGGTCACTTCCTCGACGAAGAAAACGAGAAACTTTACCGCAAATACAAGAAAGAAGGCTTAAGCAAGAAGGATATCAGTCCTAAAATTGCCCGCGAAATTAATATCCAAAAAATTCTAAAGCGAAGCGCAAAGTACTGGGATGGTGGTTATGCCATGGCCGGATTATTTGGCCACGGTGATGCTTTTGTATTACGCGACCCCAATGGTATTCGTCCTGCTTTCTTTTACGATGATGATGAAGTGTGTGTAGTCGCAAGCGAACGTCCCGTAATTCAAACGGCCTTTAATGTGCCTTTTGCCGAGATAAAGGAAATTACCCCTGGCCACGCCTTGATTATTAAGAAAAATGGTAAAACGTCTTTAAAAGAAGTACGCAAACCCGGTATTAAAACCTCTTGTTCTTTCGAGCGCATCTACTTCAGTAGAGGTAATGACGCCGATATATATCGCGAAAGAATTGAGCTAGGACGTCGATTATGTCCCAATATTTTAAAAGAAGTTGACCTCGATTTAAAGCACACGGTTTTCTCTTTCATCCCGAATACGGCTGAAATTAGTTTCTATGGTATGGTGAAGGGTATGGAAGAGTACCTTAACGAAGTAAAACGTGAGAAAATATTAAAATTTGAAGGTGAGCTTGATGCAGAAAAGTTGGATCAACTTTTAAGCATTCGTCCACGAGTGGAGAAATCGCTATGGAAGGATGTTAAAATGCGCACCTTCATTACCCAAGATAGCAGTCGCGACGAACTTGTAAGTCACGTTTACGATGTAACTTATGAAACGGTAAAGTCTGACGATAACCTGGTGGTGATTGACGACAGCATTGTGAGAGGAACTACTTTAAAGCAAAGCATCCTTAGCATATTAGACCGCCTTGGGCCAAAGAAAATCATTATTGTAAGTAGCGCTCCACAAATTCGCTACCCCGATTGCTACGGTATAAACATGTCTTTGTTAGACGATTTTGCCGCCTTTAGAGCGGCCATCGCCTTGTTAAAAGAGCGCGGATTAGAAGGAACGATTGATAAGGTTTACGCGGAATGCTTAAAGCAGAAAGATCTTCCCGACTCCGAAGTACGCAACTATGTGAAAGAAATTTACGCTCCTTTTACACCGCAAGAAATTTCTGATAAAATTGCCGAAATGCTTACTCCTGCCGGTATGAAAGCAGAAGTGAAAATCATTTACCAAGGGATTTCCGATTTACACGCATCTGCCCCCGAGCACACCGGTGACTGGTATTTTACGGGCAACTTCCCTACTCCAGGCGGACAACGCGTAGTAAACCGAGCCTTTTTAAATTATTACGAAGGCAAGCGAGAGAGAGCGTATTAGGGTAGTAGTGAGTAGTTAGTATTGAGTATTGAGATGACTTTTTCAATCCTGAAAAAAGCATCCCTCCGAAATGTAACTCTAGTCTACACGCTATAAAATATGATCTACATTATATCTTTAGCACTCAGCCAATCTCAGTACTCAATACTTTGTACTCTGTACTTTTATGGAGTACAAAGTAGTTAGTACTTAGTAATTTAGTAGAACTTTTTCAATACTTAGAAATCCTCCCTGCGAATGGTAACTCTAGTCTTCA